>Ga0209101_1000954_pt1 | contig 22931 bp, 18 predicted proteins | sample ConPoolayeCmetaG_FD_185481 | JGI IMG/M metagenome (GOLD analysis project Ga0209101, IMG submission 185481) | Hot spring microbial mat communities from California, USA to study Microbial Dark Matter (Phase II) - Cone Pool mat layer C metaG... ...
CTCCCATCTCCCCTGCTCTCCCCGCTTTGCGGGGAGAGCAGGGGGCAGGGGGATGAGTGGGGTTGTTCCCGGGGCACGACAGCGAAATTCAGGCTCAGTCATCGGCTTACGCTAGCCGTCGGTTTCTGACAGCAAGTGAACCCGGGCTGAGCAGTTACGCCGTTTGGTGATTAGAGAGATTGGCGATTGGCGATTAGAGATTGGTGATTGCACACAAGTCGCAAATCGAAAATCGCAAATCGCAAATCGAAAATCTTTCGTCCTTCGTCATTTGTCATTTGTTCATTCGTCATTCCCTCCGCGTCTCCTCGCGTGCCGCGAAGTAGATGCCCATCAAGATCAACGCGCCCCCAACGATTTTCACGGGCGATGGCACCTGCCCAAGAATCGGAATCGCTAGCATGGTCGCGCCAATCGGTTCGGCGAGCAAAGCAATCGTGACAAAAGTCGCCGAGACGTACCGGAGTGCCCAGTTGTACGACGTGTGTCCGATCAGTTGTGGTCCCACCGCGAGCAGGACAATAAAAGCGTATCCTGCAAGCGAGTATCCCAACAGATTGGCTCCCATTGCGATTGCCATCACCAGGAGCACGAGCGCGGCAGTGGTGTACACCAGACCGATGTAAGCGAGGAGCGAGAGTTGCCGCCGCAGACGTCGCCCGATCAACAAATAGCCCGATACTGTGACCGCGCCGGCGAGCGCAAGTAAATTCCCCTGCAACGACTCTGCCCCTGCCCGTTCCAGATCGTCCAGCGCGATGAGCGCGCCACCGAGCACCGCAATCACAATGCCGATCACTGTGCCGCGCCGCAACGATTCGCGCAACAGCACCACCGACGCCACGCCAACAAAAATCGGGTTTGTGCTGACGAAAACGACGGAACTCATCACCGAGGTATAATCGAGCGAACTGATCCAGAAGGCAAAATGGAGCGCGAGGAAAACACCTGCCACCAGTGCCAGCGCCACATCGCGTCGCGCCAGCCGCGCCCACTCGCCGCGCGCGCGCGTCCACACCAGCGGCGCGAGCGCGAGTGCGGCGAACGTCAGCCGCAGCGCAGCAATTGCCACTGCAGGGATACCTTCCGCGCGCGCGAACGCGATGAGAATTGCCGCTGACGAAACCGCGAGGATACCTATCGCAAGGACGAGATAAGGGCTAAACGGAGGTGCCTTCATACGCGTTCAGAATGTGTCGAAACAATTCCAGGTCAATATTTCCGCCGCTCACTACCACTGCCACGCGCGCACCGCGCCACCCGGACGCGCGCGCAAACAGCGCGGCGACGCCTGCCGCGCCTGAACCTTCGACGATGAGTTGCTCTGTTTCCGCGAGCGTGCGAATCGCCGCGCGCACCGCATCCTCCGTGACGATAATCACATCGTCAATCCATTTTTGCTTTGCTGCTTCGAACACCATCTTGCCGATGCCGCCTGCCAATCCTTCGCAAATCGTCGGACCGTGCGCGTACTCGGTATAGCACACATCGTCGCGTAGCGAATCGCGCAGCGCGGGCGAGGCATCCGTTTGCACCGCCATCAGGCGCGCGCGCGGCGCGCGCGTCTTGACCGCGCAAGCGATACCTGTGATCATTCCACCACCACCGACCGGTACAAGGAGCACATCTACGTCTGGCAAATCCTCCAGAATTTCCAGACCGATAGTGCCTTGACCCGCGACGACGTGAGGGTCATCGTACGCGTGGATGAACGTAGCGCCAGTCGCGTGTGCAAACTCCTCGGCGGCGCGATGCGCGTCGTCGTACGTCTCTCCCACCTGACGCACCTGGACGGGAAACTGGCGTAGTTTTGCCAGTTTGGTACGAGGTGCTGTGTGCGGCACAAAAATCGTCGCGGACAAAACGCGCTGGAGGTGCGCGGCGTATCCCACGCCGAGGGCGTGATTTCCCGCGCTCGCCGTAACGATGCCGCGCGCGCGTTCCGCATCGCTAAGGTGTGCCATGCGATTGAGCGCGCCGCGCAGTTTGAACGAGCCGGTGATTTGCCAGTTTTCGAGTTTGAGATACACCGTCGCACCCACGCGTTCGCTCAGCAAAAACGACGCGCGCAACGGTGTGCGAAAAATGTACGGTTGAATTGTCGCGCGCGCGCGGAGAATATCATCCAGTGCAATCATCGTGGCGCATTGTAACCGATTATCGGGAAAAAAACAAAACAATGCCACCTTTGCATTTTCACCCAAACGTGGTAGAATCACCACTGAATACCGAACACTGAACACTGTCTCACTGTCTCACTGACCCACTGACCTATGCCTCGTATCTACGTTGCCCTTGATCTGGAAACCACCGGCTTGCAAGCCGACCGTGATGCCATCATCGAGATTGGTGCGGTCAAATTTCGCGGTACGGAAATCCTCGGCGAGTGGTCTTCGCTGGTAAATCCCGGTCGTCCCCTGCCGCACAAGATCACGCGACTGACCGGTATTACCACGCGCCAGGTGGAGCGTGCGCCGACCCTGGAGCGCGTGTTGCCGCGTCTGGGGCATTTTATCGGTGATTTGCCGGTGGTGGGGCACAACATCCAATTCGATTGTAACTTTCTCCAGCGCGCCGGGCTGAACATCACTGCAACGCTCGATACGTTCGACCTCGCGTGTATCCTGATGCCGTACGCCTCGCGCTACACGCTGGGACGGCTGATGGACGAACTGGGCATCGCTTTTCCGCAGCGTCATCGCGCGGTGGATGATGCGCGCGCGGTCAGTCAACTTTTCGTCGCACTGATGGAACGCGCCCAGCAGATGGACACGAATCTTCTCGAAGAGATGGCGCGTCTGGCGGAACGCGCGCAATGGTCACTACGCCTGGCATTTCAAGACATTTTGCGCGACCGCGCGCGCTATGCGTTTGCCGCTGGCTCGATTGGCGCGCAACTGGCAGCGAAGAATGCTACCACGAACGAGACCCTCGGTTTGCTCTTGCTGCGCGATCGTGACGAGCGTCCTCTCAAACCCAGGACGCGCAGCGAGCCCCTCGACGTGGACACCCTCGCGCATCTCCTCGAACCCGAAGGTCTGTTCGCGCAGCGTTTTCCCGGCTATGAATTTCGCGCGCCGCAAATCGAAATGTTGCGCGCCGTCGCGCAGACCTTTAACAATGGTGGAATGTTACTCGTCGAAGCCGGCACTGGCACCGGCAAGAGTCTGGCGTATCTCCTGCCAGCGATTTACTGGGCAGTGCAAAACCAGCACCGCGTCGTCGTCTCAACCAACACCATCAATTTGCAAGACCAACTCTTTACCAAAGACATTCCGGATGTGCAACGCGTGTTGCCTGTCGAATTTCGCGCCGCGCTCCTCAAAGGTCGGTCGAATTACCTGTGTCGCAAGCGTTTCGATCAAATGCGCCAGAGTCGTACGCTCACGGTGGAGCAAGCGCGCGTGCTGATCAAAATTCTCGCGTGGCTACCTTCGACGACGACGGGGGACAATGCCGAGTTGATGTTGATTGGTCCCGCCGAGAATGCCGTGTGGGCACAACTGGCGAGCGACCCCGATCGCTGCGCGGCGGAGCAGTGCGCGCTGCGCTCGCAAGGCAAATGCTTTTTCTATCGCGCGCGCGAGAAAGCCGAAAGCGCGCATCTCCTCATCGTCAATCACGCGCTCTTGCTTTCCGATCTGGTGACTGCCCATCGTGTGCTGCCCGAATGCAAGTATCTCATCGTGGACGAAGCGCATCATCTGGAAGAGAGCGCCACCAAAGCGTTTGCTTTCGAAGCGTCGCGCGCGTCGCTCGATACGTTGTTGCGCGCGCTTGCCCACGAACGCGGTGGCTTGCTGGGAATGCTGGCGGGTGCCATGCGCAATGCGGCGGTACCGTCGAACGATCAGCGCGAGATGCAGAGTCTCTTGAGCGATGTAGCGCAAGATGTCAAACGCGCCGTGCACGGGGTGTACGATTTTTACAACGCGCTCGAAAATTTTGTCGCGCGGCAGGAGGTGAGTCCCAGCGAAAACGAGACCGGTTACGACCGCCAGATTCGTCTGACTCCTGCGCGGCGCGCGCAACCGGATTGGAGCAAAGTGGAACTGGCGTGGGACGATTTTGCGAGCACCCTCGTCAAGGTGCACGAGGGTCTGGGGCGCGTTTACAAAAAATGGGAGGATTTGAGCGAGTGGGATGTGCCGAGTTATTCTGAACTCGCCGTTGAACTGGCAAGCGCGCTGCGGCGCGTGGAGGAAACGCGCGCGCAGATAGAAGCGATCATCAGCACACCGGGAACGAATGGCATCTACTGGGTGACGCTCACCAAAAACAACGGCGATGTGGTGCTACGCAGCGCGCCGTTGTATGTGGGGGATTATCTACAAAAGCAACTCTTTGCCGACAAAAACGCAACGATTCTCACCTCGGCGACGCTGTGCGTGGACAAGCGCTTTAGCCACATCAAAGCGCGTCTGGGGATTGGCGATTGGGCAACCGAACTGGCGGTTGGTTCACCCTTTGATTTCGCGCGCGCCGCGCTCTTGTGCGTCCCCACCGATATGCCTGAACCGGGCCAGCCCGGCTATCAAAAAGCGGTCGAACAAGTACTGGTCGAATTGTTACGCGCGACGCAAGGGCGCGCGCTCGTTCTGTTCACGTCGGTGGCACAACTCAACGCGACGTATCGTGCGATTACGCGGCCGCTGGAAGAAGACGAAATCGTTGTCCTCGCGCAAAACCTCGATGGCTCGCGGCGTCAGGTGCTCGAGACCTTCAAGACGCAGGCGCGCACGGCGCTACTGGGCACGCGGTCGTTCTGGGAAGGAGTAGATGTGGTAGGCGAGGCATTGTCGTGTCTGGTCATCACGCGCTTGCCCTTTGCCGTTCCCAGCGATCCGATCTTCGCAGCGCGCAGCGAGACGTTCGATGATTCTTTCAATCAGTATGCGGTACCCGAAGCCGTGTTGCGATTTCGTCAGGGGTTTGGTCGTTTGATTCGCTCAAAGACGGATCGCGGTGCCGTGGTGGTTCTCGATCGGCGACTGGTCTCGAAAAATTATGGGCGCGTTTTTCTGGAATCGTTGCCGCCGGTATCGCAGTATCAAGGTGCACTCCACACCTTACCCCAGGTGGTCGCGCAGTGGCTTGTGCCTGCCACCGATGCGTCGCCGTAAAATCAACGGGTCCACCACCAAACAGCCCCTCTGGATTTCAGAAACCCAGAGGGGCTGTTCTTTCGCGCCCTTTCGCGCGTAACTCTTCAGCCCGAGCATCGCCTGCTGTCGGTTGGAAACCGACGGCTAACGCAAGCCGATGGCTGAGCATAGATTTCGCTATCGTTCCCTGGGAGGAACCCCACTCATCCCTCTGCCCCCTTCTCTCCCCGCAAGCGGGGAGAGAAGGGGGCAATGGGAGTGGAGGTGAGGGCGGGCGGCAAAGCCGCCCGCCCTCACCCCTATTCCCTTATTTCCCCCTCCCCACGCCGCTCTGCGGCGTGGGGAGGGGTTAGGGGGTGGGGCTATTTCGCGATTGATAACACGACTAATTATTTTTCGCGTCCTTTCGAGTTCTTTCGCGCTCTACTACTTGGGCATTGCCTTTAACCTTTCGAAGGCGGGGCGCCCGAGAATGTGGAACGCGCCTGTCTCGTTGCTGAGATCGGTAAAGTCGAGATTCCACAGAAAAGTGACCCCGACCCAACCCCATGCCTTCATCATTTGAAATGCCCGCACGAGCCAGTCGGCTTGCATTTCGAGGGTGATGTTGCGCGCGTACTGAAAATCTGGATGCGGATTGGGTGCAGATGCCCAGCCGAATTCGGTGGGCCAGAGTTGTTTGTCCGCATCGCCATACTGCACCATCACCGCGCGGTACGATTCCATCGTCTCGCGGAAGAAGAACGAGCGATGATTGTTGTATTGACCACCGCACGGATTCGGTGAGCCGACGCGCGCTTCGGGTGGATTGCAAAAACCGCTGGGATGCACGCCAATTGCATCGCTATAGTTTTTCAGGCCGGCTTGGTACATCGAATGCAGATAGGCAAGGTCATCCATATAGCCGGGCGCAGTGACACCCGTCGGTGTGGGCGCCGCGCTTACGACGACGATACTCGGACACACCTCTTTGATGCGGCGATATGCCACGGAGAGGTAGCGCATATAGTCCGCCCCCGAAATGGGGTTGGCGCCCCACTCGCGTTCCATATTCGTTTCGTTCCACACTTCGATTGCACCCAAGCCCTTGCCGCAATAGCGCGCGGAAACCGCTGCGACAAAGTCGCCGAGATCGTTGGGATTTTGCGGTGGACCTGGCGCGCCGCCGTGGCCGCGTTGCACCGCGCCTGACCACTTGGGGCCGTACAGAATGCTGAAGAGGAGTGTCACCCCATTCGCGCGCGCGGCATCCACCGCTGCATCAATTTGTCCCCATTGGATATTGCCTTTGTTCGGTTCGAACTCGCCCCAGCGGATTTGAATCTTTGCCCACGTAAAGCCCAGTTCCCTGATTTTTTGCATTCCCCCGTTGACGCCAATGGGTGAGCCGGTCCAGTTCAACTGTGCGCCATAGGCAAACATATTCTTGCCGCGGAACGCGCTGGGTGGCGCGGCGGGTGCCGCCGGTGGTTTGGTTGCCACCGGCGTTGGGCGCGGGGTTGGGGTGGGTGTCGGCAAGCGCGCGATTTGCACCGGCCGCGGCTCGGTCGAACCGGCGAGCGATTGCCCATCGTCGAACGAGAGCGAGGCTTCGATCCTGGCATCGCCGGGTTGCGCGGGGGCTTTCCAGGTGAGGCGCGGATCGGTCGCGGACACTTTGCCGACCACTTGATTGTTGACGCGCCACACGATGACCGGTCGCGCTTTAAAAGTGCTCACTTGAGCATCGCGGTACTGTTCCAGCGCTTGCCAGGCGCGCGTATCCATCGCTTCGTTCGTCACATCGCGCAGCGCGACACCGCGCAGATTGAATTGCATCGCCAGCGCGAGTTTTTTCGCAAAACTCTCTGGATTTTCGATCCAGACCGTGTGCAGTTGTTGTTTATCATCGAGATAGGTGAACGAGTACAAACCGCTGGCAGGATCGGCTTTCAAGCCCCGACTTTCGCGCAAGCGTGGCAAATCCAGCGTGACCTGTGTCTCAGGGGTGATGTTGCCCGGGCTGACCTCGATGGGACCGAACAATCGGGCAACGTTGGTGAAGGCGATCGGCGCGTAGGCGTCGCCGAATTCGTCGCGCCCCATCACTGAAAAAGTCAATTGCAGTTTGTAGCGCTCTACGCGACCAACTGCCCACAGCAAATAGTTTTCGACCGCCGGGGGATCGCCCGCGAACGCTTCGCGTCCCGGCAGAGGAATCTTGACAATGTCGGCGCTCTGCCCAATCGCCTCCCAATCGTACGCGCCAATGTCCCACTCGTCCAGCGAGATTTGTACGGGGAGTGCCATCGTCACGCTCAAGATTTTTTGGTTCGCGTGCAGTGCCTGGGCAAGGTCACGAATGAACGTCGTAAATTCTTTTCGATGGTCTGGATTGACGTCTTGATAATCAATGTTGATGCCGGGATACAATTTTTCGACCGTCAAATCCACCAGCGCTTGAATGTGCGCCTTGCGCCACGCGGGCGTCGTGAGCATCGCGTCCACCAGGTCACCGCGCGTTTGCGTTCCGTCAAAGTTGCTAATCGTCGGTAGAACCTGATAGGGGCTTGCGGTGCTGGCTTCGTCCAGCGCCGGCACATCGCCAATGATGCCCCCTTCTTCTGCGATCATCAAACCCACCGGGTTTACTTCGGCAAGCAATGCGCTCACTGTCGGCGGCAAAGTGGTCTTGCTCGTCAAGTCCGCGCTGATCGTTGGACCCACAGCACTCGTCTGCACCAAAACGACGGACTGGGGCAGATTTGAGCGAAAATACGCCTCCAGGCGTTGTTCAGTGAGGAAAAACTGGAACGGAATCTTGCTCCATTTTTTGCCGTCGTAGCCATACACATCGAGCGCGGCGAGTTGTTCCAGTCCATCGGGAATCGGAATCGAGAGGACGGCTTGCGCGGGCAATTGTCCCTGGAGGCTCAGTTGGTAGAGTGGGCTTTTGACTTGCAGCGTGGAGGGTAAACTTTTTGCCAGCGTACTCCTGAGGAATGTAGCGGTGGGTTGCGTCGTCAAACGAATCGAGACACCACTTTTGAGTACGCCGGGCGGGATGGAAAACTGCGCGCCATCGGTCGAGAAGACACTACCGCCTGTTTGCGGCGAAATGCTGGTATACCCTGCGGCGAGAATCCGTTGTGGCAGTGCGAGTGGCGGTAGAACGATGGCAAGTAACATCAGGAAGGGAATGATGACCAGATTGATAATCCAACTGGTCACTTGCCCATCGAGGAAACGATCGAGGGCGCGCAGTAAAGGGTTGTTCAAACGTGTGTTCAATTTTTTAACCTCGGTTCGAACTTGAGGATAGCCTGTGCCGCGACAGGGCGGCAAGCATTTGCAATTCTAGCATAGGGTAGGCAAAATCGCAAATTGTTAAACAGCACTGAAAATATTTCTTTGACGCGTGTCGCGCTTGGGTATATAATCGCGCTTGGAATTTGCGATTTTCGATCGCCGATTTTCAAGAGTATCGCGCAAGTGTCAATCGGCAATCGAAAATCGAAAATCGGGAGATTCGATGAACACCCGCTTTATCCTCATCCGACACGGACAAACCGAATGGAATCGCGGCACGGAGCGCTTTCGCGGCCGCGCGGACATTCCACTCAACGATGTGGGACGCGCGCAAGCCGCGCGCATCGCGGCGCGACTGGCGCACGAACCCATCGCGGCGATTTATGCCAGCCCCAAGCAACGCACGCTCGATACGGCGCGTCCACTCGCCGAACGCTTGCGCTTGCCGGTGCAACCGCACGACGGCTTGCTCGATATTGACTTTGGCGCGCTCGAAGGGATGACGATAGACGAAGCGCGCCAGACGTACCCCACGGTCATCGCGTCGTGGCTGGCTACGCCCGGCGACACCGAATTTCCCCGCGGCGAATCGTTTGCGACGCTGCGGGCGCGCATCGTCGCGCTGCTCGACGAACTGGCGCCTCAGCATGCTGGACAAACCATCGCGCTCGTTTCGCACCGCGTCGTTTGTTGTGCGATGTTGTGTGTAGTGTTGGGACTGCCGCCCAACGCGTTGTGGCGCGTGCGTCAAGACAATGCGTGCATCAGCGCGTTCGAAAAGCACGAAAATGGTTTTGTGGTGACGTTGATGAATGATACCTGTCATCTGGACGAATGACAAAGTAATTTTCGATTTTCGATTTGCGATTTTCGATTTGTGATTTGGATACGTAATCGCAAATCGCCACAATGGACAATCGCAAATCGTCAATCGACAATTGAAAATCGGCAATCGGCAATCGAAAATCGGCAATTTTGATAGTGGAGGTAATGCGATGAGTCAAGCGGACATTGGTCTGATTGGTCTTGCGGTAATGGGACAAAATCTTGCGTTGAACATGAATGATCACGGTTTCAAGGTCGCGGTGTTCAATCGCACCGTGTCCAGGGTGGACGAGTTTCTCGCCGGTCCTGCCAAAGACACACAAATCGTTGGCGCGCATTCGCTGGAGGAACTGGTGAGTTTGCTCAAGCGTCCGCGGCGCGTGATGCTGATGGTCCAGGTCGGTCAACCCGTGGATGATTTTATCGAGAAACTGATTCCGCTGCTTGAGCCGGGCGACATTATCATTGACGGTGGCAACTCGAATTACAATGACACGATGCGCCGCACCGCGTACGTCGAATCGAAAGGGTTGCTCTACATCGGCACCGGCGTTTCGGGTGGCGAAGAAGGCGCGCGTTATGGTCCTTCGATTATGCCGGGTGGCTCGCCTGCTGCATGGCCTCACGTCAAACCGATCTTTCAAGCAATTGCGGCCAAAGTTGCGGACGGTTCGCCGTGTTGCGATTGGGTCGGCGAGAATGGCGCGGGGCATTACGTTAAAATGGTTCACAACGGCATCGAGTACGGCGATATGCAGTTAATCTGCGAAGCGTACCACTTGATGCGCGAAGGGCTGGGAATGACCGCGCCGGAAATGAGCAAGGTGTTTGCTCGATGGAACAAGGGCAAACTCGATTCGTACCTCATCCAGATTACGCGCGACATTCTCGCCTACAAAGACGAAGACGGCAAGCCGCTCGTGGATAAAATTCTGGACACGGCGGAACAAAAAGGCACGGGCAAGTGGACCGGCATTTCCGCGCTAGAGATGGGCGTCCCACTCACGATGATTGTCGAAGCGGTGCTGGGGCGCGCGCTCTCGTCGCTCAAAGACGAACGCGTCGCGGCGTCGAAGGTGTTGCGCGGGCCCAAACCCAAAATCGCCGGCGAGCGTCGCGCGTTCATTGACGATCTGGAGCAAGCCGTGTATGCATCGAAATTGATTTCGTACACGCAAGGGTATATGCTGATGCGCGCCGCAGCCAAAGAGTACAATTGGAATCTGAATTACGGCGGCATCGCGCTGATGTGGCGTAACGGGTGCATCATTCGCTCTGCCTTTTTGGACAAGATCAAAGACGCGTTTGATCGCAATCCCGCGCTCACCAATTTGTTGCTCGATCCGTACTTTGCCCAAGAGATTCAAGCCGCGCAAAGCGCGTGGCGGCGCGTGGTCGCCAGAGCGGTGCAAAAAGGCATTCCCGTACCGGCGATGTCGTCCGCGCTCGCGTTCTACGATGGCTATCGCCGCGAGTCGTTGCCGGCGAATTTGTTGCAGGCGCAACGCGATTACTTTGGCGCGCATACGTATCAGCGCATTGACAAGCCGCGCGGCCAATACTTCCACACCAATTGGACGGGGCGCGGGGGCAGTGTGACTTCGACGGTTTGGAAGAAAGCATAAATCCGACCGATGACCGATGACCGTTGACCGCTGAATGTCGCGGGCTGCGGTCAGCCGTCAGCCGTCGGCGGTCATACCATGGAGGGTAGAATGAAATACGGACTCGACATTAAACCTGATGGTGCACTTGATCTGGTGTCGCTGGGCGCGTTGATTCATCGGCTTGACCCGGGGATTGTGCCGTTTCGCAAAGCAACGCAGTGTCAAATTCACGTGAGCGGCGGCGAGTTCAACGTGGCAGCCAATCTCGCCGATTGTTTCGGTTTGCGCACCGGTATCGTGACTGCGATGGTGGACTATCCCATCGGCGATTTGATTGCCGAGCGCGTGCGCGCGATGGGGGTCAAACCGTTCTACAAACGTTTCAAGCACAATGGCGTCAACGGTCCAAATATGGCGACCGTGTACAGCGATCGTGGGCAAGGGGTGCGCGCGCCGGTCGTCTTCTACAATCGCGCGAACGAAGCGGCGGCGCAACTAAAACCCGGCGATTTCGATTGGAACGAAATTTTTGCCGGCGGTGTGCGCTGGTTTCATAGCGGCGGTATCTTTGCTTCACTTTCCGCTACAACCGGCGAACTCATCATCGAGGGAATGAAAGCGGCAAAGGCACAGGGCGCGGTCGTCTCGTTCGATTTGAACTATCGCGCCAAGTTGTGGGGCATCTGGGGCGGCGCGGAACGCGCGCAATCCATCGTCCAACGTATCGTGGAGAATGTGGATGTGTTGGTCGGTAACGAGGAAGATTTGCAACTGGGGCTGGGCATACCTGGTCCCCAAGTCGAAGCGCAATCCAAACTCGATCCCAGCGCGTTTATCGAAATGATTGGCGTGGTGGTCAAACGATTTCCACAAATCAAAGTTGTGGCGACGACGTTGCGCGAGGTGCACTCGACGAATCGGCACACCTGGGGCGCGGTCGCGTGGATTGACGGCAAGACGTACGTCTCGCCGACGTGCGAACTCGATGTGTACGATCGCGTCGGAGGTGGCGATGGATTCGCGTCCGGTTTGTTCTACGGTCTCCTCACCGGCGAACCGGAGCAAGAGGCGGTGAATCTGGGCTGGGCGCACGGTGCGCTGCTGACGACAACGCCGGGCGATACGACGATGGTCACGCTAGACCAGGTGCGCGCGTTCGCCCAGGGTGGTTCGGCGCGAATTCAGCGATGAGTCGCGTCCAAAGCGCAAAGCCAGGGTTCACTATGAAATACGATCCTTCCAAACATCACCGCCGCTCCATTCGTCTCCCGGCGTACGATTATTCACAGGAAGGTATGTATTTTATCACGATTTGCACGCACCAGCGTGAATGTTTGTTCGGTGAGGTTGTTGATGGCGAAATGCGCTTGAACGAGTACGGAAAAATTGTTGCAGAAGAGTGGTTGAACACGGCACGCGTCCGCGCCAACGTTGAATTGCACGAATTTGTGGTAATGCCCAATCATTTTCACGCGGTTTTGGAAATTGTAGGGGCGAACCGTCTCGCCCCTGTAGATGCAAACCATCGGTTCGCCCCTGTAGATGCAACCCGTCGGTTCGCCCCTGTAGGGGCGAGCCGGCTCGCCCCTACAGACCCACGGAAACCACGCGCCCCGGCGCCAGGTTCTCTTGGCGCGATAATGTCACAATTCAAATCCATTGTCACCAAACGCATCAACACGTTGCGCGGTACTCCTGCCATGCCTGTGTGGCAGCGTAATTACTGGGAACATATCATCCGCAACGAGAACGAATTGAAACGGATTTGCGAATACATCATCAACAATCCCATGCACTGGGACACCGATATTCAGAATCCCGCGAAGAAAAGAGTGTGAGAGTGAGAGTGGATGCAAAATGATAACACTCTTCCACACTACCTCCATCACTCTCTTCCTCCTCGCGCTCTTTTACAAATGGTTCGCGCTGGACGATCGCTACGCGGTGTTTCTGTACGAACACCTCGGTGCGACGCCCTTCGACGCGGTCACTACCAGCCGCTACCTGATAGCGGGACTTGTCGCGTGTGGCGCGGCGATGCTTCTCTACCTCACGCTGAATTTCGCGCTTGCGCGTCTCGTCGCGAACTATCGCGCGCCGGCGTGGACGCGCGTGTGGGCAGCGAGCGCGTTGCCGCTGGGCATCGGCATCATCTGGATTACGACGACACAAAACGCGCCGACGCTCCCGCTGCCCCTCGCGCTCGCGTGCGCGCTCACGACGATTGTGGGATTGGCGTTCGCACTGATGCCCGGCGCGCTCGCGGCGGAAAATCCGCGCGCGCTCGTGTGGCTCGCGCTCGCTGGATTCGGCTTGGTGCCCACGCTGACGCTTGTGCGCGGAATCGAAATGGCGAACCGGGGCTTGTCCATCAGCGCGCCGATGTTGTACGCGCTCGCGCTCGCTAGCATCGTCTTTGGCGCGCTGTGGCTATTCGGCACGAGCACTGTGCGCGCGCGGCGACGCGTTGCAACACCCAGCGCGCCCGCGCTTTTTGTTGCGGGACTGTGCTGGAGTTATCTCACGTTACCGCTAGCGCATCATCTTTTTGCCACACCCGCGAATTTCAAATACATCACGGCGTCCACCAACTTTTTCGCGGAAAACGCGATGCTGCAAGTGGGGATTTTCCTCATCGGTTACGCGCTGGCATTCTGCGCAACTCGATACGAAATACGCAATACTCGGAGGATCAATGAACATCGCCATCGGCGTTGATCACGGTGGTTTTTCGCTCAAGCAAACGATTATTGACGAAGTCCGCAAACTGGGTCATAATGTTGTTGATTGTGGCGCGCGCGCGTATACGCCGGAAGACGACTATCCCGATTTTGCGCGCGCGGTCGGCGCGGCGATTCAGCGCGGTGACGCCGAGCGCGGCATTCTGGTCTGTGGCAGCGGCGTGGGCGCGAGCATCGCCGCGACGAAAATGCGCGGTATCCGCGCCGCGCTCTGTCACGATACCTACTCGGCGCGGCAAGGGGTGGAACACGACGATATGAACGTGCTCTGTCTCGGCGCGCGCGTCATCGGCGACGCACTGGCGCGCGAACTGGTGCGCGCGTTCCTCGCCGCGCGCTTTGACGCGAACGAACGCTATCAACGCCGCTTGAACAAGGTGTTGGAGATAGAGCGAATGAGCCAATGAGCCAATGTGCCAATGAGCCAAATCACCCAATCACCTAATCACCCAATCTCTAATATCCAATCTCTAACCGGGAGCAACTATGCCCAACCCACTCATCGAACTGAAAAAACTGGGACAATCTATCTGGCTGGACAACATTCGACGTGATGACATTCTTTCGGGTAAACTGAAAAAGTTGATTGACGAAGACGGCATCAGCGGCGAAACCTCCAACCCGACGATCTTTGAAAAAGCCATCGCTGGGAATGCTGCCGATTATGCCGACGCGATGCGCGAACTGATTCGCGCCGGCAAAAACGCGCGCGAAATTTACGACGCGCTCTCCATCGCCGATGTGCAAATGGCGTGCGATGTCTTCCGCCCCATCTACGAGGCGACGCACGGGGCGGATGGTTACGTGAGCATCGAAGTCTCGCCGCACCTCGCGCACGATACGGCGGGCACCATCGCCGATGCCCAACGCTTGTTCCAAGCTGTGAATCGTCCCAACGTGATGATCAAAATTCCCGGCACGCGCGCCGGCATTCCCGCCATCGAAGAATGTCTCTACGCCGGCGTGAACGTCAACATCACACTGTTATTCGCGGTCGAAGCGTACGAGGAGGTCGCGTGGGCGTACATTCGCGCGCTCGAACGGCGCGCCGCGGAAGGCAAGCCGATTGATCGCCTCGCGTCGGTTGCCAGTTTCTTCGTCAGCCGCATTGACACGCTCACCGATAAACTGCTCGACGAGAAAATCGCCGCAACGAGCGATGCGACGCGGCAAGCCAAACTGCGCGCGTTGCAAGGCAAAGCCGCGATCGCGAATGCTAAAATCGCGTATCAATCGTTCAAACGCATCTTTGCCGATGCGCGCTTTGCCACACTGCGCGCACGCGGCGCGCGCGTCCAGCGACCCCTGTGGGCAAGCACAAGCACCAAGAATCCCAATTACCCCGATACACTCTACGTGGACGCGCTCATTGGTCCCGATACGGTAAACACACTGCCGCCCGAAACGATCGACGCGTTCCGCGATCACGGCACCCCGCGACTCACGCTCGAAGAAAATCTCGATGACGCGCTGCAAACGCTTCGCGATCTGGCAAGTGTCGGCATCGCGCTGAGCGCGGTCACGCGTCAGGTCCTCGACGAGGGCATCGTGCGCTTTCAGCAGTCGTTCGACCAACTGCTGGCAAGTATCGAACGACGAATGACGAAGGACGGATGACGAATGACGAATTTCGTTGGCGGAGATGACTCATGGATCATTCACTCGGCGATTACGCTGACGCGGTGGCAATGAATCTCGCGGCGGCGGAACAGAACGGCATCGCCGCGCGCGTCTGGCAAAAAGACGCAACGCTCTGGAAAACCGAACCCGAACACATCGCCGAAATTTCTCAACGCCTGGGCTGGCTCACGGTGATGTCCACGATGCGCGCGCATCTCGACGAGTTGCGCGCGTTCGCGGATGAAATTCGGCGCGCGCGCTTTCAAAGCATCGTGTTGTGCGGGATGGGCGGCAGTTCACTCGGCGTGCAAGTGTTACGCGATGTGGTGGGCAGCGCGCGCGGGCGCCCACCGCTTTTCATTCTCGATACGACCGACCCGCTGGCGATTCGCGCGCTCGCGCGCAAAATCGAACCGCGCCGTACGCTCTTTATCATTGCGAGCAAATCGGGCGGGACCATCGAAACGCTTTCGCACTATCAGTACTTTGCCGCGCACGCGCCCGCGCACAATTTCATCGCCATCACCGATGCGGGGTCGGGTTTGCATCAACTCGCGCGCGAGAAAAACTTGCGCCGCGTCTTTGAAAACCCTGCCGACATCGGCGGACGCTTTTCGGTGCTTTCGTTCTTTGGACTGGTGCCTGCCGCGCTGCTGGGCATTGACCTTGCTAAACTTCTCGACCGTGCAGAGGAGATGGCGCGCGCGTGCCGCGCCGATGTGCCGGCGGAAGAAAATCCGGGCGAGTGGTTGGGTGTGGCGCTGGCAACGCTCGCGCAACGCGGACGCGACAAGATCACGTTCGTCGCGCCGCGCGCGCTCGCATCGTTTGGCGCGTGGGCGGAACAACTCATCGCCGAATCCACCGGCAAGGAAGGGCAAGGCATCGTGCCGATTGACGGCGAGCCGCTCGGCAAGCCCGCGGTGTACGGGACGGATCGCGTGTTCGTGCATCTACACATCCAGCGCGACACGCGCGCCGCACGCGCGCTCGCGGCGCTCGAAAAAATCGGTCACCCGATTCTGCGCGTGCGCTGGCGCGATGCGTACGATGTGGGCGCGGAATTTTTTCGCTGGGAATTTGCGACCGCTGTCGCGTGCGCGCTGTTGGGCGTCAACGCGTTCGATCAGCCGAACGTGGAGGAGGCGAAGGTGAACGCGCGACAAATGCTGACCGGTGACCGGCGACCGATGACGGACGACGGACGAAGGACGGAAGACGAAAGCCCGCTGTGGGAGAACGCGCAGTTTGCGGTGTATGCGACGGAACAGATTAGCGCGAAGAATTTGCGCGCGGCGCTGCGCGCGTTCTTTGCGCTCGCGCAACCGAACGATTACCTCGCGCTGATGGCATATCTGCCGCCTACGCGCGCGCATCACGCCGCGCTGCAAACGTTGCGCGTGGCGGCGCGCGACGCGCTCGGCATTGCGACGACCGTCGGTTTTGGTCCGCGCTTTTTACATTCGACCGGACAGTTGCACAAGGGCGGCGCGAACAACGTACTGGCGTTGCAAATCACGATGGATCCCGCGCGCGATGTGGCGATTCCCGGCGCCGCGTACTCGTTCGGCGATTTGATTCGCGCGCAAGCCGCCGGCGATTGGCAAGCGCTCGCCAGCCGCGGACGCCGCGCGCTGCGCGTGCACCTGAAACGCGGCACCACGTTGCGCGCCTTAGCGATGGAACTCGAGCGCGCGCTGTGAATACGCAATACGCAATACGTGAAATTTCTTGATTACGGCAGTCGCTCGTCGGCGGTCGTATCGTCAGGAGGAAAACGATGCCAAAAACAACCTCACAAGGCAAATGCAATCTGTGCGGTCAAACTTTTAGCAAGCAAGCGATGACGGCACATTTGAACAAGTGTATGGACGAATATCTGGCAGAAGGCAATCAACGCATCTTCCACCTTCGCGTCGAGGGACGGGGAATGCCCGAGTATTGGTTGCACCTCGCTGTGCCGGCGAGCGCGCCCTTGCGTCGGCTCGATGAATTTTTGCGCGATATCTGGCTGGAGTGTTGCGGGCATTTGAGCGTGTTCACCATCGCGGGCGAGATGTACGAATCGGCGCCCGAAGCGGATCCGTGGGGCGGAAGAGCCAAAGGAATGTCTGCTAGGCTGGAAAGTGTCGTCGCGCCGGGCAGCAAGTTCACCCACGAGTACGATTTCGGTTCGACGACCGAACTGGTGCTACAAGTGTTGGGTGAACGTCCGGGCAAAATGAGCAAGATTCAACTCCTCGCGCGCAACGAGCCGCCACGCATTCCTTGCGCCGAGTGTGGCAAGCCGGCGACGCAGGTGTGTTCGCAATGCATCTACGAAGGACCCGAAGCGTGGCTGTGTGACGAACACGCGCAAGAACACGAATGTGGCGAAGATTATTTTCTGCCGGTCGTCAATTCGCCGCGTGTAGGTGTGTGCGGTTACGCTGGATAACGCGATGGTAGAACAGTCCGCGCCGCCACTGCGTGTGGGGCTCAGCGTGGCGCCACCCCCGCCGAATATCCTCGTCATCTTTGGCGCGACGGGAGATTTGACCGCGCGCAAACTGATGCCCGCGCTCTTTGATTTGTTCTGCGAACGCAAACTGCCCGCGCAATTTTGCATCGTCGGTTTTGCGCGCCGCGCTAAATCGGACGACGAATTTCGCGCCGATGCGCGCGCCAGCGCGCAGCGCTACGCGCGCGCTAAACCCGACGACGATCGCGCGCGCTGGGAAAATTTCGCGCAGCGCATTTTCTATCATGCCGCCAGTTTCGATGCGCTGGAAGCGTACACGCAGCTCGCCGAGCGTTTGCGCGAACTCGATGCGCGGTACGGCACGCAAGGCAATCGTCTGTTCTATCTGGCGACCGCGCCCGAACATTACGCGCTCATCGCCGAACGCTTGGGCGCGGCGCATCTGGCGCCGCCCGGCGGACCCTGGGAACGTCTCATCGTCGAGAAACCTTTTGGGCACGATCTGGCAAGCGCGCATGCCTTGAATCGTCAATTCCTCGCTCTCTTTGACGAGTCGCAAATCTATCGCATTGATCACTATCTGGGCAAAGAGACAGTGCAAAACATTTTTGCGTTTCGCTTTGCCAACACGATTCTCGAACCGTTGTGGAATCGCAACTATGTGGATCACGTGCAAATCACAGCCGCCGAAAGCATCGGCGTCGAAAATCGCGGCGAGTATTACGATCGCGCCGGCGCGCTGCGCGATATGGTGCAATCGCATCTCTTGCAACTGGTGGCGCTGACCGCGATGGAGCCGCCGGTCTCGTTCGATGCGACGGCAGTGCGCGACGAAAAAATCAAACTCTTGCGCGCGATCTGTCCGCTGTGCGATCGCGATGTGGACGACGTGATCGTGCGCGGGCAGTACGGCGCGGGTAACGGAATGATCGCGTATCGCGATGAAGCGCGCGTCGCGCCCGATTCGATGACCGAGACGTTCGTCGCGCTGAAACTGATGATCGAAAATTGGCGCTGGGCAGGTGTGCCGTTCTACCTTCGCACCGGCAAGCGAATGCCCAAACGCGCGACCGAGATTCAGATTCACTTCAAGCCGGTGCCGCATCCGCTTTTTTCGCAAGATGCCTCAAATCACATCACACCGAACGTGATTGCCCTGCGCATTCAGCCCGATGAAGGAATTTACTGGGATTTTGCCGCCAAGCGGCCGGGGCAAATGGCGTTGAGCAATGTGCGAATGGATTTTTGCTACGCGCGATCCTTTGGCGCGGCGCCGGGCGAAGCGTACGAAACTCTGTTGCTCGATGCGATGCGCGGCGATGCGACGCTGTTCAATCGCAACGATGAAGTCGAAGTGGCGTGGTCGCTTGTGATGCCGATTCTGGAACGCTGGGCGCAGTTGCCGCCGCCGAACTTTCCCAACTATGCCGCCGGCACGTGGGGACCTGTTGCCGCCGATGAGTTGCTGGCGCGCGATGGTCGCGCGTGGAGCGCGTTGTGAAGGACGAAGGACGAACGACGAAGGACGAATGACAAACGACGAAGGACGAAGGACGAATGATTTACAATTTTCGATTTGCAATTTGCGATTTGCGATTGAGAATGCAATCGGCAATCGAAAATCGGCAAAGTAGTTGTGCATGGGCGTACGCGCCCGCCACGACGGATGAAAAGATCCCCAAGAACACGAAGAGACACGAAGATTTTTTCTGCGTGTTCCTTCGTGACCTTCGTGGACAAATGCATTTTCGAAGGAGGAACAATGCACGATGTAATCGAATGGGCAACCGGTGTTCTCGAAACCGACGAGGAGATTCTGGTGCCGGTCAAAAAATTGTGGGTGCAGTACACCGCCCAGAATCCGGGCATCTCGCTCGACGATTTTACGCGCGCGCTCGAAGCCGACGCGCGTTTCGAGTTTATGGAGGGCACCGATCCGACAGAGGGCTTGGAGGATTGGACGGAGGAAGAGCGCGCCGAGCATGTCGCCGAGATGGAAGCGCTGGGATTCTTTGGTGGACCGCGCGTCAAACTCGCCAGTCGCGAAATCACGCGCGAACACGTCGCGCGAATGATCGCCAAGCACACGAACAATATGCTGAACGCGCTCTGGAGCGCGTACGATGTGCGCCCCGAAGACCTGGACCCGGAGCAAGATGCCGAACTGCTCGACCTGATCGCGCGCGCCAAAGAACTGCAATTGAACTTGCAGGAAATTCTCGAAACTCCCGAAGAGGACCAGGAGCAAAAACCCACCGAGTCGTGAGCGTATGCCCCCTTCACATGCAGATCATTTGCACGCGGCGTTCAGTAAAAACGATTTACCGCGCGAACGCCTCAAGCGTCTGGGTGCCGAAGCGTTGACCACCGCCGAATTGATCGCCATTGTGCTGCGCACCGGCACGCGCGGGGAAAACGTCGTGCATCTTGCCGAGCGTTTGTTGCGCGAGCATCATGGTTTGGTGGGTCTCGCGCGCGTGCCGCTCAACGAACTGACGCGTCTCAAAGGGATTGGCGAGACCAAGGCGATCGAACTGCGTGCGGTGTTCGAGTTGGCGCAGCGCCTCAAACTCGAATCTATCGGCGAGCGACCCGTGATCAACACCCCGCGCGACGCGGCGGATTTGCTCGCCGGAATGGGCTTGCTCGAGCACGAAGAGATGCGCACCATCTTGCTCGATTCCAAAAATCGGGTGCTGGCGATGCCGCTGGTGTACAGTGGTTCACTGCATACGACGGTGATTCGCGTCGGTGAATTGTTCCGCGAAGCCGTGCGCCAGAATTGTGCCGCCATCATCGTCGTCCACAATCATCCGTCTGGCGATCCCACGCCATCCGCCGAAGATGTCGCGGTGACGCGCGAAATTGTTCAAGCCGGCAAGTTGCTGGATATTGACGTGCTGGATCATCTGGTCATTGGCGCGGCAAATCGCTTTGTGAGTTTGAAAGAGCGCGGCCTGGGATTCGGATAAAGCGAGAGCACAATGAAGCGCTGGCTCAGTCTAGGGGATTGGATCGCGATTCAACTGCTACAACATCGCGGGATGCAGTTGGATTTTGAGCGTGCGGTGCTGTGGCCCCATACACCGCTTCAAGCCGCTCTGGCGATGTATGTGCCCTTTTCCCCGATTGCGGCTGAAACGCTCGTGGTGTATTCCCGAACAGCGAGCGCGCTGGGCTTTGTACAAATGCGCGCGCGTCGCGGGCGCCCCGAGGTGGACATGACGTTTCTCGCGCCCGCGCTCGAAGCGGACCCCGATGCCATTACCATCTGGTATCGCTTGTTCGCCGAATGCGCCCGGGCGGTGGGTGAGCGCGGTGGGCAACGTGTCTTTGCGCAGATTCCGCTGGGGAGTGGTAGCGAGGATGTGTTGCGTCAGGCGGGATTCAATATGTATGCGCGCGAAGAAATCTTTTGCCTGTGTCGTCTTCCTGCGGGGCTGAAGAAAACGCCGCACTTGCGGCATCACCGTCCGCGCGATGGCTGGGATTTGCTGCGGCTCTATACCGAACTCACTCCGCGCGCGGTGCAACAAGCCGAGGGGATGTTGTCGCCAGAAGGTCAAGGAGGCAAACTGGGAGAGTGGTGGGACCAGGCGCGCGGGGCGCGATATGTTTTTGAAAAAGAGGGCGAACTGGCGGGAGCAGTGCGCATCCAGCGCGGCAGCGCGGCGTACTGGTTGCGGCTGGGGTTACATCCCCACGCGCGCGCGTATGCCGAGGAACTCGTCTGGAGTGCACTCTCGCTGTTGTGGGCGGCACCCTCTCGTCCGATTTATTGCAGCGTGCGCGAGTACGAGAGTGGGCTTGCCGATGCGCTGATGGCTCACGGCTTTGAACATCGGCAGACGCGTGGCTTGATGGTGAAGCACACGACGGCGCGCGTCAAAGAGCCACTCCCTACCCTGGTGCCCGCGCTGGAACATTCTCCACACCCCAAGCCGAGTCTGCCCAGTCGCGTGCTGGGCGCGTGAGTGTATGTGGAGAGCAAGGTGGCATAGTCGCTTGCTACCACCGCGTCATCTTTTCGCGTGTGTTACTCCAGTAGCCAGACGAGCGGGATGCCGCGCGCGGGACGCTCATCCAAACGCTGCAAGCCAAATTCCTCTGCCCATTGCAGCGCACGCGCAAATTCCTCGCGCGTGATGCGCCGATTCAATTCGGGAAACGTATCGGCGCGATAGCACGGCCGATATTGGGTCATCAAGTTGATGTATGTGTGGCGCGAAATTTCCTCGGCGATAAAACGCAAAATGTCACGCGTCCCTGCCAGATCACCCGGCAGGATGAGGTGACGTACCAACAGCCCCCGTTGCGCGATACCGCGCGCATCCACCTGCAAATCCCCCACCTGGCGATGCATCTCTTTCACCGCCGCGCGATTGACGAGCGGATAATCGCGAACCTTTGAATATTTGTGCGCGAGGGTTGCCTCGGAATATTTCATATCGGGCATATAAATATCAATCACCCCATCGAGTAATTGCAGCGCGGTGAGCGCGTCGTAGCCACCGGTGTTGTACACCAATGGCACGCGCAGTCCTGCCTGTGCCGCAATCAACGTCGCCGCCAGAATCGGCGCTATCACATGGCTGGGGCTAACAAAGTTGATGTTGTGACAGCCCGCGGCTTGCAATTGCAACATCATCGCCGCCAGTGCTTCGGGTTCGACTTCGGTGCCGGCGCCCAACTGACTGATTTCATAGTTCTGGCAGTACTGGCACCGCAGATTGCACCACGTGAAGAAGATGGTCCCCGAACCACCATAGCCGACCAGTGGCGCCTCTTCGCCAAAGTGGGGATGAAAACTGGCGACCACCGCCCGCACGCCTGTACGGCACACGGCGCCCTGTGTTGTCGCGTAGCGATCCACGCGACACTGATTGGCGCACAAATTGCACTGGTGGAGGCGTTCGTACGCCGCGCGCACACGTTCCGCGAGTTCACCTGTGCGCGCTAACTTGAGATACGCTGGCTCGAACATAGTCTCATCCTACTCACCTCAGCACGGCCTGGCAAGTGGGGTGTATACCCGGCACAGGGCGTGTGCAAAGTCAGGCACGAGCGGTTGAAACCGTCGCAACAACCACGCAAAGCCGACCTGTGTCGGCTGCTCGAGTCGCCGCAGGGCGACTTGGCAGTGCTTGGTTGCTGCGACTTGAGTCGCCCGACAATCTGTCAAGCGACTTTGCACACGCCCTGATACCCGGCACGGACACAAACTTTCATTTTAATTACTCAGCCGTGCCGTCTATGGCGTCAAGCCCCACCCCCTAACCCCCTC
>Ga0209101_1000956_pt1 | contig 22915 bp, 24 predicted proteins | sample ConPoolayeCmetaG_FD_185481 | JGI IMG/M metagenome (GOLD analysis project Ga0209101, IMG submission 185481) | Hot spring microbial mat communities from California, USA to study Microbial Dark Matter (Phase II) - Cone Pool mat layer C metaG... ...
GCGTTCGTTCGGCCGGCTCGCGCGGGAGACCCAGCCCTCGACGCGCGGCCGATGGCCTTGCGGCCGCTGCGGACACGGCCCCTGGTTCCGCGTGAGGATGCGGTGAATCTTCTTCGTGGTCACGGGCTCGGCCGCCACGCGCCGGATGCGGGCGGTCGGAGAAGGTCGACCGCGGCACGCCGAATCACCGGCAGCGCGGCGCGAGCGACCCGGGCTTGCCCTCTGCACACCTCAGGCCCTGCACCGTCCGAAGGCGTGCTCGGGTTTCCCGGTGAGGGCGTCCAGTTTTTTCGGGCGTCGAGCTCCAGCACGAGTTCGCCGACCTTGGCGCGGAGCGCCCGCACCTCGCGGTCGTGCGTGGCCTGTTCGTCTTCCGCCCGCGCTTTCAATCCGCGCTCGCCCGCCTTCACGAACGTGTCCATCCAGGCCTCGACCTCCGACTGCTTGCGGTCGTGCTCGCGGCACACGTCCACGAGCTTCGCCTCGCCCTTGATCACCTGCAGCAGCAGCTCGACCTTCCGTCGTGCCGTCCACCGCTGAACGTCTTTCTCCATGCCCTCTCCCTCTGGACCCGGGCACTATGCCCTGTCCAGGCCTGGAGGGGGACAACCTCAGCCGCGCCGTGCGGCGGTGGATCGAGTGGTACAACGACGAGCGTCCGCATCAGGCGCTGGGGTATCTCAGCCCGCGCCCGTACCGGGCGCTACAACTTCAGCGTGTGGCTTGACGGCGGGGGAGCACTACACGCGCGCTCAACGGGCGAGCGCCGCCTCCCAGTATCGATCGACGTCGTCCTGCAGCGCCCTGAGCACGTCCTCGCGCCGCTCGGGCTCGAAGAGATGCCGATACCGCGCCTGGCCTTCGAGGTACTCCGCAACCGGCCGGCGCGCATGGGGAACGACGGTGTGGACCACCGGTCCGCCCTGGACCGACTCCTTGAGCGGCCACAGCCCGCACTCGACCGCCTTGCGCGCCACCTCGACCGCGCGCTCTGGCTCGAAGCCCCACCCCGGCGGACACGACGCCAGGCTCAGGAAGAGCCGTGGCCCGCGCAGTCGGGCCGCCCGCGCGACCTTGTCCATCAGGTCGAGCGGATGCGAGGGCGAGACGGTGGCCACGAACGCCGGGCCCTGCACCCGCCAGAGCGCGAACAGATCCTGCTTGTGGCCGCGCTCGCCCCCGGGCGGCGACGTCGTCGTCCGCGACGCGCAGGGCGAGGCCGGGGACGCCTGGAAGCCGGTGTTCGAATAGCCCTCGTTGTCGTAGCAGAAGTACCAAAAGTCCAGTCCCCGCTGCACGGCGGCCAGCGTCGGGCCGAGGCCGATGCCGTGGGCAGCCCCGTCGCCGGTGACGACAACCACCGGCAGGTCGTCTTCCGCCCGCAATCGTCCCTTGGCGATGAGCACGTCGAGCGCGTCGCGGATGCCCTGCGCCCCCGCCGGTGCCGAGCCCATGGCCGTGTAGAGCCACGAGGCGCGAAACGGCGAGAACGGAAAGGTCGCCAGCAAGGTCAGGCAGCCGGCCGCGTTGACGAAGACGGCATGGGGTCCCAGCGCCTTGTGGAACAGACGGAGGCCCAGCAGGCCCGCGCATCCTCCGCAGAGCCCGGTCCCGCCGGCGATGAACTCCTCGGCGGGCATCGCCTTGATGCTGCGGTAGATCTCGCGCATGCTCACTTGTCCGGGGGCTGGTTCCCCGCCAGGCGCAGCCATTCGAGCATGTGCCGATGTTCGGCCGCCGTGAACAGCAGATGCGGTTCCGCCGATCCGCCATCCTGCGCCGCACGTGCGAGCGCCGCAGCGATCTGATCGAATTCCTCGCTGCGGAAGCGGCGTCCCCCGAGCCCTCCGACGAAGGAGAGCAGCGCCGGCGGGCTGGGCATGCCGCAGAGGGCACTCGCCACCTCGGCGAAGAGGATCCCGCCCTTGCCGACCGACAGGTTCTGATCGATCACCGCCGCGGCCCGTCGTCCGGCGAGCGCCCGGGCGATGGCGACATGCGGGAAAGGGCGCAGCAGCCGCAGCCGGAGCAGCCCGATCCGCAGGCCGCGGTCGCGGAGACGCGCGACCTCCGCCCTGCCGATCGTGCTGAAGGAGTTGGACATGACAATCACGTACTCGGCGTCGTCCAGCCCCCATCCCTCGACGGCGTGCCACCGCCGCCCGAAGCGATCGGCGAACTCCGCGCTGATGGCGTCGTGCACGTCGAGCGCGGCCTCGGCGGCGCGCTGCATCTGGTACTTGAAGAACGCGTAGGCACTGCCGCCCAGGACCGCCACACCCTGGGCAAGGGCGTGCGAGGCGGACAGGCGGCCGTGCGGGGGCTCGAAGGGAGGCAGGAATTCCTGCACCGCCTCCGGCGCGGGGAGCTCCACGGGCTCGCGCGCGAACGACAGCCAGAAGCCATCGAGATTGACCAGCGCCGGGAGGAGCACGTCGGGATGCTCGGCGAGGCGGTAGGCGATGAGCACATTGTCGAGCACTTCCTGGCAGGTTTCGGCGTGGAGCTGGAGAAAGCCCGCGTCGCGCGCGGCGAGCACATCGTTGTGGTCGGGCTCGAGCGTGATCGGCGCGGCGAGGCCGCGCGAGACGTTGGCGAACACGAGCGGCACGCGCCAGCCCGCGACGGCGTAGAGCATCTCGAAGGCATAGAGCAGCCCCTGACTCGACGAGGCCGTGAAGGTGCGGGCGCCGGCGGCCGCCGCGGCACCGGCCGCCGTCAGCATCGCATGCTCGGAGTCGAGCATGACGAATCGTGCCTGGAGCTCTCCCCGGGCCACCCACTGCGCGAGCGCCTCGACGATTTCCGTCTGCGGCGTGATCGGGAACGCCGGCACGTAATCCACCTCGGCCAGCCGTGCCGCCCAGGCCGCCGCGAGATTTCCGGTGAGCAGCTCCCGTCCCATCAGGCCTCCTCGCGGACCGCCTCGATGGCCTGCGTCGGGCACTCGTGCACGCACACGCCGCAGCCCTTGCAATGCGCGTAGTCGACGACCGGCCAGTGCTCGGCATCGAGAGCGATCGCGCCCTCCGGGCAGAGCGCGAAGCACAGCACGCAGCGCGTACATCGCTCCCGGTGGATGATCGGCCGCTCGAGACGCCAGCCTGCGGTCGTCCGGCGGGCGGAGGTCGCTGCAGCGACGATGGCCGGCGCCGCGAACCGGGCCGGGAGACGTGGCACGACAAAGAGCCCGCCGGGACGCGATGCCGCCGAGCCCTCGGGCCGGATGGCCGTCTCGCAGCCCACGACAGGCGTCGCCTCGAAGGCCCGCTCGGCGGCGGCGAGGTTCCGTTCGAGCAGGACGCCCGACACCTCGCTGTCGGCCAGCTCTCTCCGGATCGCTGCAGCGAGCACGGTCCAGGGCGCCAGGCTCATGGCCCGCGCCGCCGCGGCAGCCATGGCCGCACTGAGCACGTGGCGACCCACCACCGCCAGCACGATCGCGGACACGTCGACCGTCACGACGCGTCCCGGGATTTCGCGGGTCGCCGCCAGCACGGAGGCAGGCTCGCTGCTGTTGACCAGCACCAGCGTGCCCGCATCGACGCCGGCCAGGACGGCGGCTTCGGGCTGGCCGAGTTGCCCGGCATCCATCGCCACCAGCACGTCCGGCCGGTCGACGTAGCCGCGTTCGCAGATGGGCTGCGCGGAGAGTCGGACGAAGGCGACCACCGGCGCCCCCCGACGTTCTGCACCGTACAGCGGGGAATCCTGGACCTGCAGGCCGGCGAGAAACCCTGCTCGTCCGAGGATGCGGGCCGCGAGCTTGACACCCGTGCCACCCCGGCCGTGAACCCGGATGTGGCGGACCGTGGTGACGTACCCCCTTTCGCTGACCGTCCCTCGCGTCTACCACGGCCCCAGGCCCACGCGGAAGGAGGACCACTCGTGAGAAGCTGCCGCTCATGATCCCGCCTCTCATCGTCGACGGCGCACAGGGCGAAGGCGGTGGCCAGATCCTCCGCACGGCACTCGGCCTCGGTGCGGCGCTCGGGCGACCGGTCCGGGTGGTGAACGTCCGCGCAGCGCGGTCCCGGCCGGGCCTGCGCCCCCAGCATCTGGCCGCCGTGCGCGCCCTCGCCGCAGTCAGTGCCGGCCGGCTGGACGGCGACCGCCTCGGCTCGACGGACGTGACCCTCGCCCCGGGCGCGCTGCAGGGTGGCCGCTGGCACATCGACGTCGGCGCCGAGCAGGGCAGCGCGGGCGCGGTCACGCTCGTCTTTCACGCGCTTCTCCCTGCCTTGCTTCTGGCGCCCGGCCCCTCGTCGCTGACCCTCGTCGGTGGCACGCACGTCCCGTGGAGCCCTCCGGTCCATCATGTGCAGGAGGTCTTCCTTCCCCTGCTCGCCCGCGTCGGCGTTCGCGCCGCGATGACCCTGCAGCGTCTCGGCTGGTATCCAGCCGGCGGCGGGGTCGCCGAGGTCCAGGTCGCGCCGGGGCGGCCCGAGCACGGGCTCCGGCTCGATCCCGGCGACGCGGCCGCCAGCGTCCTGCTCCGCGGGCTCTCGCTCGTCTCGCACCTCCCCGCGGCCATCGCCGAGCGCCAGCGTGCCCGGGCTCGGGCACGGCTCGACGCTGCCGGGATCCGCGCCGAGATCGCCCTCGCCTGCGATACGGCGGCCGCGGGGCCCGGCACCTTCGTCTGGCTCGCACGACCCGGCCTCGCGGGCTTTTCCTCGCTCGGGCGCCGCGGCCTCCCGGCCGAGCGCGTCGCGGACATGGCCGTCGAGGCCTGCCTTAGCTGGCATGCCAGCGGGGCGATGCTCGACGAGCACGTGGCCGATCAGCTCGTGCCGGTCCTCGCGCTGTCGCCGGAAGCGTCGCGGTTCACCTGTCCCCGGGTGTCGCCGCATCTGCGCACCGTGGCCCGGGTCGTCGAGCAGCTGACCAGGGCCCGGGTCCTTCTGGACGACGGGCCCCCCGCACAAGTCGAGGTGCTCCCGGCGCCCCTGGCACCCGCCTCAGCGCGTTCCCCATGAGGGGGACTTGCCTTGACGCCGTCTGACCGCGGCTTTAGTAACCGCACTAGCTCGTACACATGGAGCCGCTCGCTCGCCTCCCCCCGATCTACTTCGAGACACTCCTCGCGAGCTCTCCGGACATCGTGGTGGCGGTCGACCGGCGGGGCACCGTCATCTTCTACAACGACGGCGCCCGCAGCTCGCTCGGCTACTCGCCCGACGAGGTGCTCGGACAGCACGTGAGCCGGCTCTATCCGGACCTCGACGAGGCCCGCAAGGTCATGCAGGCGATGCGGCAGGGCGTCGGCGCCGAAGGACCCGGGCGCGTCCGCAACTTCGAGACCACCTTCGTCTCCAAATCCGGGGAGCGCATCCCGGTCGCGATTTCCGGCAGCCTGATTCGCACCGAGGGCGGGGAGGAACTCGGATCGATCGGCTTCGCCAAGGATTTGCGCGAGATTCGTCGCCACGATCAGCTGGTCACGCTGGGCCAGGTGGCGATCGGCCTCGCCCACGAGATCAACAACCCCCTCGAGGTGATCGTCAACAACTTGCGCCTGCTGGAAAAACATCTGGCTCGCGTGAGCTCGGACGAGGACTTCATCGTCGAGAGCGAGCGCATGGAGAGCACCCACGCCGCGCTCGGCCGGATCCACGACATCCTCGAGAAACTCAATGCGCTCGCCCACGGGGCCGACTACGCCACGCGAGAGTACCTCCCCGGGACGGAAATGACCGACCTCGCCCCCGCCCCGCCAGGGGCGGCGCGCCGCGACGGCCAGCCCGACCCCGAGCTGGCGGGGCTGCGCATCCTGGTCATCGACGACGATCTGGCCGTGTGTCAGTCGCTGCGCGACCTGCTGCGCCAGGAAGGCTGCGAGGTCCTGGTGGCGACGGGCGGTCGCGAGGGCCTGGCCCGGCTGGACACCGAGGCGGTCGACCTGGTGCTCTCCGATGTCGTGATGCCCGATCTCGACGGCCACGAGGTGTTCGCCGAGGTGCGGCTTCGCCACCCGGGCCTCCCCGTCGTGCTGATGACGGCATTTCACTACGACAAGGACCACATCATCAAGCGAAGCAAGCTTGCTGGGCTCGAGGACGTCCTCTACAAAAAGCCGATCGACCTACCCAAGCTCCGCGCGATCATCAAGCGCCACGCCCGGCACCATCCCCTGGTGGCCGGCGCCTGAGCGCCGGATGGCGGGTCTCCGCCGTCCCCGAGAAAAGGAGGAATGGCCATGCAGCGACCGACAGGGGCTGTGGTCCTCGCACTCGTCCTTGCCTTGCCCGGGGCAGCTGCTTCGCAGAGCAACGTGGGCGGCGCAGAAAGCGACGTTCGGAACGAGAAGAAGGTCCGGGAGCTCTACGAACGCTTCACGGAGGCCTGGAACCGTCACGATCCCGAAGCGCTGGCCGCCCTGTACGCCATCGATGGAGACCACACGGAGCCGGACGGCAATCATGTCGACGGCCGGGCGGCGGTCGCGCTGCTCTTCAAGCGCCAGCACGATACGGTCTTCAAGCACACGCGGCTGTTGCTCCAGATCGCCGACATCTGGTTCATGACGAGCGAGGTGGCGCTCGTCGACGGCGGCTACGCCATCTCGGGGATCCGCACCCCCGACGGCGAGGAGCTCCCCGAACGCCGGGGCCGCCTCACCGCGGTCGTCCTTTTCGAGAACGGCCAGTGGCTGATCGCGGCGAGCCGGCTGATGATCCCGACCGAGCTCCCCTACAAGCGCTGACCCCTGTCCCAGACCCCGTGCAGGGGTGGACTGCGTCCGCGGGCGCGGCTACACAGGGAGGCCGTGGCGATCCGGATCACCCGCGTGTATACGCGGCGCGGCGATCGGGGCGAGACGGATCTCGTCGGCGGTCCCCGCGCGCCGAAAGACAGCCCGCGCATCGAGGCCTACGGGACGGTCGACGAGCTCAACGCCGCGCTCGGCGTGGTGCGGGCCTTCAACGCGAGCGAGCTCGAGCGCGCGCCGCAGTGCCGCGCGCTCGACGACATCCTGCGCCGCCTCCAGAGCGAGCTCTTCGATCTCGGCGCGCAGCTCGCCACGCCGCCGGAGATCTGGCAGCCAGGCATGTTCGAGGTCACCCCCGAGCACATCGCCTGGCTCGAGCGGACCATGGACGCGTGCCAGCAGGATCTGGCCCCCCTCGCCTCCTTCGTTCTGCCCGGCGGGGGACGGACTAGCGCGCTTTTGCACGTGGCGCGCACGGTGTGCCGGCGCGCCGAGCGCGAGGTGCTGAAGCTGATGCGGCACGAGGTCATGAGCGACCAGCCCCTGGCGTATCTGAACCGACTCTCGGACCTGCTCTTCGTGCTCTCGCGCTGGATCGGCCATCACCTCGGCGAGCAGGAGCATCTGTGGGAGCGTCCCCTGCTGCGCGAGCGGCAGGAGAACGCACCCGAGGCGAAGAAACCATGAGCGACGACTCTGCCCCCCTCTGGTTCCGGCAGCTGCAGCTCGGGCCGATGGAGAACTTCGTCTACCTCATCGGCGATCCAACGACCCGCGAGTGCGCCGTGGTCGACGCGGCCTGGGACATCGACGCGATCGTCCGCGAGGCCGACAACGCCGGCTATCGCATCACGCACGATCTCGTGACCCATTTTCACCCCGACCACCTCGGGGGAAGCCTCATGGGGCACCAGATCATCGGCGCCGCGGAGCTCGTGGCACGGGTCCCCGCCCGTGTCGTCATTCACAAGGCGGAGCTGCCCTTCGTCCATCGCCTGACGGGCCTGTCGGCGTCGGACGTCGTGGGCGTCGAGGCCGGCGACACGATCGCCATCGGACGACTCCCGGTGACGCTGCTGCACACTCCCGGGCATACGCCGGGCTCCCAGTGCTTCCTCGTCGACGGCCGCCTCGTCTCGGGCGACACGCTCTTCATCGGCTCGTGCGGCCGGGTCGATCTCCCCGGCTCGAACCCGGAGGACATGTGGCGCAGCCTCACGCAGGTCCTCGCGGCCCTGCCCGACGAGACGCTCCTTTTCCCCGGCCACAACTACGCCGATCGTCCCCAGTCCACGATCGGCGAGGAAAAGCGCCGCAACATGACGATGCGCTTCAAGAATCTCAAGGATTTTCTCGCCGTCATGAGCCCCCTTCGCGTCTGACTTCCTCCGCGCCTTCGGCGCCCACGGAGACCCTACCATGAAAGACCGCTACAACCTCGGAGAGATGCCCCCGCTCGGCCACGTCCCAAAGACGATGCTGGCCCAGCTCATCCGCCAGGATCGCTTCGGGGAGCCGACGAAGGCCTTCCGCATCGAGGAAGTGGACACCCCCGCCGAGCTGGCGCCCGACGAGGTGCTCGTGTGGGTGATGGCAGCCGGCATCAACTACAACAACGTCTGGGCAGGCCTTGGCGTCCCGGTGGACGTCATCAAGGGCCACCAACGCGACAAGGACTGGCCCGATCCCTCGCCGTTCCACATCGGCGGCAGCGACGCCTCGGGAATCGTCTGGAAAGTCGGGAGCGCGGTCACCGACCTCAAGGTCGGGGACGAGGTCGTCGTGCACTGCGGGCAGTGGAAGGCCGACTGCCCGCTGGTGCAGGCGGGCATCGATCCCATGTTCAGCCCGACCTTCCGCATCTGGGGATACGAACGGAGCTGGGGGAGCTTCGCGCAGTTCACCCGGGTCCAGGCGCACCAGTGTCTGCCTCGGCCGAAGCACCTCTCGTGGGATGCCGCGGCCTCCTACATGCTCGTCGGCGCCACCGCCTATCGCATGCTCATGCACTGGTCGCCGCACACCGTCCAGCCGAACGACGTGGTGCTCGTGTGGGGTGGCGCTGGCGGCCTCGGCTGTCAGGCGATCCAGATCGCCAAGGCCGCGGGTGGCATCCCGATCGCCGTGATCTCGAGCGACGACAAGATCGAGTTCTGCAAGAACCTCGGCGCCCGGGGCACGATCAATCGCCGCGCCTTCAGCCACTGGGGCATGCTGCCGCACTGGAAGGACGACAAGGCATACGCGACATGGCTCGCGGGCGCCCGCGCCTTCGGTGCAGCGCTCTGGGAAGCGCTCGGCGAACGGCGGAGCCCACGCATCGTCTTCGAGCACCCCGGCGAGGATACCGTACCGACCTCCGCCTTCGTCTGCGATACGGGCGGCATGGTCGTCATCTGCGCTGGGACGACCGGGTACAACGCTACCATCGATCTGCGCTACCACTGGATGCGGCAGAAGCGCTTCCAGGGCTCGCACTTCGCCAACGACGACAATGCCCGGGCGTTCAACGACCTCGTGGTCGCCGGCAAGGTCGACCCCTGCCTTTCCCGGACCTTCAGCTTCGAGGAGATCCCGACGGTGCACCAGCTCATGTACGAGAACCGCCACCCGCACGGGAACATGGCCTGCCTGGTCAACGCGACCCGTCCGGGACAGATGGACGCCCCGCGCTGAGGGCTCAGGCGATGCCCACGCTCGACGAGGAGGACCTGCGGCGCATCCAGCAGGTGGTGCGCGGCATCCTGCGGGCCGAGGAATCGGTGACGGGCGAGATCGGGGACCGCTGGCTCGGCGGCACTCTCGTTCTTCGCCCGGGCCGCGCCGGAACGCAGGAGAAGACCGTCCCCATCGAGACCTTCTTCAAGAAACTGACTGCCATACGAGAACGGCTGCGGATCCTCGAGCAGCGGATCAACAACCATCCGAAGCTGGACGACGCCGACCGCGCGCACCTGCAGGATTACCTGACGCGGTGTTACGGCACGCTCACCACCTTCAACGTGCTGTTCGCCGATCCGGCCGACCGCTTCGTGGGGAGCGGCGGCCGCGACGACTGACGAGGAGCCGCCGGGCCGCATCCCAGCGCTCCATGACCGAGCGACGACCGTGTGCGAGGAGGACGTAGTCCTTCAGCGCGCGGTCGTCCGCAAGCTCGGCCACCGCGGCGCGAAGCCGCGCCTCGAAGCCATCCAGGCCGAGCGGAGGGTGTGGCGGACCGACTGCCAAGAGGAGATCCGGCAGCTCGTGCTCGAAGAAGCGATAGCGGATCCCCACCGGTACGCACGGCACCTTCGCGCGCCGGGCGAGCACCGCGAGCCCGCGCTCGAGGGGATGCAGTCGCCCCGACCAGGGGCGGAGCTCGCCCTCGGGGAACAAGATGACCGCAGTCCCGGGACGGGCGAGGAGCGTGCTGGCGTAGCGCAGCGACGCGAGCGCGGAGTGCCCCTCGCCCCGGCGGACCGAGAAGGCCCCGAGGCGACGGAGAAAGCGGTAGCGGACCAGGTTGCGCTCCTCCATCATGCAGTAGCCGTCGAGCCCCGCAGCGCGACAGAGCATGTGCAGGGCGAAACCATCCCAGAAGCTGGTGTGGTTGGCGTAGAGCAGCACGCTCTGCCCGGCCGGCGGGAGGGTCCCCCGGAGCCACACGCCGCGAAAGGCGGCGCGGACCTTGTGTTCCGCGTAGAGACGTACGAGCTGCGCCAGCGGCCCACGCTTGTCGGCGCGAATCACGGACGCTCCCTGCGCTGCCCGAGGCCGTCCAGCAGCGCCAGGCCGAGGACGACGAGCAGATTGGTCGTCAGGAAGAAGAGCACCTCCTCCAGGGGCACCGCCCCGAGGTACCAGCCGAGATGGCGCCCCGGGCCGAAGCGCCAGATCCCTTCGCGGATGGCGAGGTGGTCCGCTGCCGAGAGGTACGCCGTCACGACGAACACGGGCGGCAGCACGCTGCGCAGGACGCGCGGCGTGTCCCGCCCGTAGCGCCGTACGAGCAGCAGCGCCTGGAGGACGAGGATCGGACCTGCCCAGGCATAGAGGTGCACCAGGTAGGCGAGGCGCCCGCCCGTCATCGCCGCCGCAGCCGATCGAGGGCCCAGACGCCGGTGAGCAGGGTCTGCAGCCCGAAGAACGCATACTCTTCGAGCGGGAGCCAGCCGATCCGCACGCCGGCGATGCGCTCCGGATCGAAGTCCCACAGGCCCATGGCCACCGCCGCGTTGTCCCAGGGCGAGGTCGCCGCGTAGACGATCGCAAGCAGCACGGCCACGGGAACCCAACCGCGATCGCGAAGCGTCGCCCCGCATCGCCAGAGGACCAGCACCACGGGCGGAACGACGAACACGAGCAGGAAGACAGCATAGGTCATGCCGGAAGGGGCTCCATCCGCCCATGACGGCGCACGCGGAAGCTCCGCCCGCGCCACACGACCGTGCGACGCAGCAGCGCCCGGGCGAAGGCGACCGCGAGGATCGCTTCCCCGAGCGGCCAGGCGAGCCAGCCACGCCGACCAAGTCGCCACGCGAGCCCGCTGCGCACCCCCCACAGGACGACGACCGCCGCGACCAGTGCCGGCGCGGGAACGGCGAGCGCCCCGAGGACCAGCGGCAGACTCGGGGCGAAGAGCAGCGGGACCGCCGGGAAGAGGCCGGGCCGATGCGCGCGCAGCACCTGCATCCAGCGCGTGAAACGGTCGAGGGCCAGCGTCACGGGCGCTCCGTCCTCCTGCGGCAGGCGCGCAGGTGCCGCCGCCAGGACCGGACGGTGCCCCCGCGCGTGCAGCCACTTGGCGAGATCGAGATCCTCGCCCAGGCGATCGCAGAGGGCGGGCAGCGCGGCGATCGCCTGCGCTCCGAGCGCCATGGCCTTGCCGCAGATGGCCTTGGGCCCGATGCTGAGTGCATCGAGCGCCACGAAGCTCTGGTGCGTATGCACGAGCACTGCGCGCGCCGCCCGCGGGCCGAGACCTCGGGCCGGCACGGGCTCGGGCGCCGCCGTGACGAGCGGGGCGCCCGCGAGCAGGGGCGTGACCAGCGCGGCGAGGAGGCGCGCATCGACGGCCACGTCGGCGTCGACGGCACACACCACACGGCCGTCGTGCGGTAACACGGACAGGGCATGGAGGAGATGCCCGATCTTCCGGTTCGGCACGCTCGGATCGGAGCGGAGCCAGCGCCCGCCGGGCGGGAGCGGCGGCGGCTCCGGGGAGAGCACGACGTGATCGAGCGCTGCGGGCCAGTGGCAGGGGACGGCCAGCGTCCGCGCTTCGCCCGGCCGAAGTGCGTCGGCGGGCCGCAGGAGGAGAACCGGCGGCGCAACCTGCGGGACCGCGGTCGCCTCGCGTCGCCGGCCGAGGCGGACGAGCGCGAGCACCGTGAACCCGCTGGCCAGCAGGGCCCAGCCCACCAACACAGCCATCATGCTGCCTCCCGCCGCATGCGGAAGTACGCCATCCAGCGAATCAGAGGCGAGTAGAAGCGCGCGAAATCCGCCACCTCGGCCAGCGCCAGCGCCGCTCCCTGGCGGCCTTGCTGACGCGCATAGAACGGCGACGATTCGAGCAGCTCGGTCACAGGCACCACGTGCGTACCGGCACGAATCGTCGCCGGCAAGGGCAATCCCCAGCGAGACCGCCGGAGCCGTTCCGGCGACGACATCGCCGGGCGCACGTCCACCACGTCCTCGCGGGCCATGGCCGCGATGGCCGGTGCCGGCGGCGCCGGCACGTAGCGAATCCAGGTTGCCTCGCGATCGTGCACGCGGCTCCAGCGCCACCCGCGCAGCGTGGCTCCCAGCTGTTCGGTGCCGGCGTTCCGGTCGTGATACCCGACGCCCGCGATCTCGCCCGTATCCGCGAGCTGGAGTCTGGCGGCGGCGCGCGGCGCGAGCAGCTGCCACCGATGACGACCGGCGGCGTCGAGCGACACCTCCGGCCCCGCGGGCCCGAGCGGCGTCAGCACGAGGCCGAGACGCACGGGCCGCCCCCAGGGCGCGGTCCGCTCGTCGATCGCGATGCGGATCGTTCCGTCGACCGCATACTCGAGCAGCGATCCGCCGATCCGAAGCGTCCGTCGCTCGTCGTCGAGCCACGCGCCGCGGTGTTCCGTAAACGCCCAGGCGACGCGCCGCCCGCCGCGGTGCAGCGCGCAGTTAACGGCGCAATGATCGAAGGGCGACGCCCCGCGGCGCTGCGCGTGGGCGTAGCGGGGCGAGAACACCGCGCCGACCATGAAGATGCAGACGGCGACGTACGGTCCGCACTGCGCATCGGCATACCACCACGCATAGCTTCCCGGGCTCCGGGACAGCGACGGAACGCGGAGCATCGGTCAGCGTCCTTCCAGGTAGCGGAGCGCCATCTGCGCCGCATAGCGCCCGGACAACATGACCATCGGCACCCCACCGCCAGGGTGTGTGCCACCGCCGGCGTAGAACACCCCGGGGAGGCCACTGCGCATGCGGGGGCGGCGGAAAGGACCGAAGCGTCCGCGCGGCAGGAAACCGTAGAGCGAGCCCCGCGGAGCCCCCTCGCGCGCGAAATCCACAGGGGTCCGCTCGGCGTGGACGATGGCGTCGCGGGCGATGCCCGGCAGCTCCGCGTCGAGCCGCTGCAGGCATTGCTCGCGCACCTGTGCCGCGTGCGGCCACGGCCCGTCTCTCGGTCCCGCTGGTCCATCGTGCGGCAGGGGCGGGGCGTTCACCATCAGATAGACGCCGCTGCGGCCCGGCGGCGCCATGCTGGGATCGGTCGCCACCGGATGGCACGCGTAGATGGTAGGCTCGCTGGCAGGCATGCCCGCCCGCAGCTGTGCGAACTCGCGCCGGTAGTCCGAGGAGAACCAGACGACATGATGCGGAAGCTCGAGTCGGCGCGGCACTTCAAGCGCGAGGACGTAGCCCGACAGCGCCAGCGGCCCCGGAGGGTCCTCGCCGAGCGGATCGGCGTTGACAACCACGGCGTCGACCTCGACGTCCGCTGCGCCGCGCGGGCCGACGACCAGGGTTCCGCCGCGCGCTGCCCAATCCGCTCGGGTCCCGCACACGACCTGCACACCCAGGCGCACGATCGCCCGGCGGAGCGCATCGACCAGCGCGCTCATGCCCCCCTGCGGATGCCAGACCCCGCTGGCGCGCTCGAGGTGGGGAATCAGCGCGAACGCGGCGCTGACCTCGTCGGGCGCTGCGCCCACATAGGTCGCGAAGCGACCGACGAACTGCCGCAGCCCCGGGGCGCGCAGATGACGAGCCGCCAGCGCGGCGAGCGTCCCCATGCGCACGCCGCGCCAGACGGCCCGCGGCCCGCGCCGCGCGACGCGCAGCATGAAGCCCCCGAACCCCTCGAAGGGCGCCTCGAGATACGGCTCTCCCGCCGCACGCCAGAGCGCCTCGGCTTCGGCGTAGAACGCCTGCAAGCCCTGCCGGTCCGCCGGATGCAGCGCCGCGGCCTCGTCGGCCATGCGCGCGAGGTCTCGCCGCGCGTGAAAGCCGCCACCGTCCGCGAAGCGATATGCACACTGGAGCTCGAGCTCGTGCAGCGGCGGCAGAAGATCCGCCGCGCCCAGCGCAGCGAAGGTCTCGTGCACCACCTCGGGCAGCGCCAACAGCGTCGGCCCGAGGTCGAGCCGCAGGCCGTCACGACAGATGCCCCGGGCCTTGCCCCCGACCTCGTCCTGCGCCTCGAAGAGCGTCACCGCGAGGCCGGCATGCGCGAGGACGCCTGCAGCCGTGAGCCCGCCGATGCCTCCCCCGACGACCGCCGCGCGCCGGCGCCTGGCGGATGGTGGACGTCGCCAGCGGCTCACGTCGTTGCTAGAAGGCCGCGGAGCGCGCCGGCGGCGAGCACGAGCTTCCGTCGCCCTGGGACCACCGCCCGGCGAGCGAAGACGTCGTAGCGCTGCGCCTCGATCGCCCGGAGAATGTCGCCATAGACCGTCGCCATCAACCGCACCGTCAGCCGCGAGCGCATCCCGTGCAGCAGGGGAACGCCGCGCGCGGCGCGGCGGTAGAGGGCACGTGCCCGCGCGATCTGCTCTTGCATGAAGCTCACCCATCGGTCATCGACGCGGCCCGCGCGGAGCTGCGCCTCGGAGATCCCGGCGGCGGCGAGCTCGTCCTGCGGCAGGTAGATGCGTCCCCGCTGCAGATCCTCGCCCACATCGCGCAGGATGTTGGTGAGCTGCATGGCGCGCCCGAGATCCGCGGCAGGGCGGAGCGCCCCGGGATCCTCGTAGCCCAGCAAAGGAGCCATCATGAGCCCGACCGTCCCCGCGACACGGTAGCAATACAGGTCGAGCGCCGGCCAGTCGGGGTAACGGCGAATCGTGAGGTCCATCTCGATGCCGGCGATGAGCTCCTGGAAGGGCTGTTCCGGGATGGCGAAGCGTCGAATCGTGTCCCGCAATGCCGCCACCTCGTCCGCGTGAAAGGGCGGCGGGATCTCCGCCGCCTCGAGCGGCACTGTCCCGTGGATGGCCGTCACGAGGTGGCGGGCGCGAGCGAGCCGCTCCGCGACATCCGCACCCGCCTCCGGCTCGTCCACCATGTCATCGAGCCGTCGACAGAAGGCATAGAGCGCCAGCGCTCCGTGGCGACGGGCGCCGCCGAGGGCCCACGACGCAAAGTGGAAGCTTCGCGCGTGCTGCCGCGTGAGGGTATGGGCCCGCCGGTACCCCGCCCGGACCGCGCTGGGCTCGCCCGCCGTACTCATGCGGCCGTCGGGGCCGGCATGGTCTCGCGGTCGATCGCCGGCTGCTCGGCCGGGGGCTGCTGCCCGGCGAATGCGGCGATCCGCTCGGTGACCAGGCGCGCCGAGAGCATGACCATCGGCAAGCCCGTCCCTGGTTGGGTGGACGCCCCCACGAAGAAGAGGTTCCGCACCCGCGGATCCTGGTTCTTCGGACGGAACGGGCCCACCTGGAAGAAATTGTGCGAGAGCCCGAACGCCGAGCCGCGCTCGAGGTTGAGCGTCGTTTCCCAGTCCTCGGGGGTCAGATGCCGCTCCGTGACGACGTGCCGCGCGAGATCGCCACAACCGATCTCGCGCAGGCGCGCGAACACCTGGGCGCGCAGTCGCCGACCCGCCTGCTGCCAGTCGATCGCCGCCTGGCGATGCGGGACCGGGACGAGCACGTAGAGGTTGTCGCATCCCGGGGGCGCCTGCGTGGGATCGCTGCGCGCCGAGACGTTCACGTAGAAGCTCGGGTCGTCGGGAATGCGCAAGCGGTGGAAGATATCCTCGAAGGCCGCTCGGTAGTCGCGACCGAAGAACACGTTGTGGTGCTCGAGCTCCGGCACCTGGCGATCGAGGCCGAGGTACAGCATGTACGCGCTCGAGGTGTATCGCAGGCGCTCTGCCCGCGGCAGCCGGGTATCGGCGGGATCGAGCAGGTTACGATACGCCCAGGGCAGATCCGCGTTGCAGCAGACGACATCCGCCGCGACCTGCCTGCCGTCCGCGAGCACGAGGCCGGTGGCCCGGCCGCCGCGGACCGCCACCTTGCGCACCGCGCTCCGGTAATGGATGGACACGCCCAGATCGCCACAGAGCCGCTCGAGCGCGAGCGCGATCTGGTACATCCCGCCGCGGGGATACCAGATGCCCATCGCCAGCTCGGTGAAGGGCAGGAGCCCGTAGACCGCAGGCGCCTCGAACGGGGAGATCCCCAGGTACATGGTCTGGAAGCTCAGGGCGGCGCGCAGACGCGGGTCGCGGAAGCGGCGACTCACCTCGGGATACATGAAGCGATGGGCTCGGACGCGCAGCACCCCGCGCAGATTCGCCGGCGTCAGGAACTGGCCGAGGTGGTCGAAGTTCCGCCCCACGAAGCGCTCGAGCGAGGTCTGGTACTGCACCTTGCCCAGCGCCAGGAACTCCAGATACCGCACGAAGCTTCCGGGCTCGATGCGCTCCAGCTCCTGCGCCATGCGCGTGAGCTCGGTCGTGAAGGTGATCGCCGAGCCATCCCGAAAGTGAATGCGGTAGTTGGGGTCGCAGCGCACGAGCGTCAGATAGTCCGCCAGGCGCTTGCCGCAGACCGCGAAAGTCTCCTCGAAGACCTCGGGCATGAGCAGCAGGGTGGGCCCGAGATCGAAGCGATACCCCGCGTCCTCGTGCCGGCCGCAGCGTCCCCCGGGCGTCGCCCCCTGCTCGTACACCTCGACGGCGAAACCCTGGGCGGCCAGGCGGGCGGCCGCAGAGAGCCCCCCCACGCCAGCCCCGATGACCGCTACCCTCGTTCGCTGTGTCGTTGTCATGGAGCGCATTCCTCCTCGTGCTCAGCTCGACCGGTCGGGGAGACGGTGCATCAGGTCCCGCAGGAGCGCATGCCAGCGCGTGCTCCCAGGGAGCGTCTCGAGCCCCCTGCGCGCGCCGCGCGTGGCCCGGGCGATGGCGCGTTCGGCGGCGGCTCGCCCGCCATAGTGTTCGACCAGGCTGCGGACCGCCGCCCGCGCCGCTGCCTCCTGCCGGGCAGCGGCCCAGAGCGTCTCGAGCTCGCTGCGCACGGTTCGGGGCGCGCGCAGGTAGGCGGCGACCACCGGGAAGGTCGGTTTCCCCGATTCGAGATCGCTTTCGCTCGACTTCCCGGTCGTCCGCGCATCGCCAAAGAGTCCGAGCAGGTCGTCTCGCAGCTGGAAGGCGATGCCCAGATGTCGGCCGATGCGCTCGAGCACGCGCAGGATGCCGCGGTCCGCTCCCCCGAGCATGCCGCCACTCACCAGGGGGGCCACGAAAGTGTAGCGGGCCGTCTTCAACATCGCGACCTTGATCGTGTCGAACAGGGTCACGTCGGCGAGCCGGGCGCCGGTCAGCTCGAGATCGAGAAACTGGCCGACAGCCGTGCTGCGGCAGGTGCGCAGCCAGTAGCGCACGGCATCGCCGGCCCGGGGGAGCCCGGAAAGCAGCATGCCCTCGAGCGCGCGAGCGAAGAGGTGATCGCCCACGACAATCGCCAGGTCCTCGCCCTTGCGCCCGGCGCCGAGCAGGCAATGCAGCGCCGCCTCGCCCCGGCGCATCGAGGCCCCATCGGCGACGTCGTCGTGGACGAGAAGAAAGGTGTGGAGCAATTCGAGGCTCGCGGCGAATTGCCACAAGCCGCGCGGCACGCGCGTGGCGGGTCTGGCCAGGCCGTATCCGGCGATGAGCAGCAGCGGGCGGATGCGCTTCGCCGGTCGCAGCGTGTACGCTTCGACGGCGCCGAGCGCGCGATCCCACCGCGCGTCGAGCGCCCGCTCGTCCCCGAGCTCGAGCAGCTGACGGAGCGCCGCCTCCACCCGTGCCTGGCCGTGCGCCGTCCAGGACCGACCTGCCGATGCGGGCTGCTGTTGCAGACGCGCACGCCGTGAATGCATTGAGCGTCGGGGTAGTACGCGCCGCAAGTTGTGTCAAAACCTGTTCAAGGATACGCGGAATCAAGAATGGGATGGATCCAGACGATCCTCACGGTGATGGCTGTTTTCGTTCACGCCCAGAGCGACTCAGGGTGTCACACGATGCTCGAGCGCACTGATGGCTCGCGCGCGCCACTCGTGGCCGAAGACGGCAAACCCGCGGTGGTGTTCTACGAAGACCGCTGGTCCACCGCCGTCAACCAACAACTCAAGGACGAGCTGTACTCCCGCGGGCGAACGAGCGGGCGGCTCGACCGTCTCCACGTCGTCGCCGTCGCCAACATTCAGCACTACAATTTTTTTCCCGCACGCAGCATTGCCACGGCCTTCATCCGGGCCGCCGAGACGCGGGCTGGCATCCCGATCCTCCTGGATGTCGACGGCATGCTGTCGGCGCCGCCATGGAACCTACCGCGCGACGGCGCTTCGGTTCTCGTGCTCGACGCGACGGGCCAGGAGGTCTTTCGCCATACCGGCGCGCTCGACCCCGAAGCCCGCGAGCGCTTCTTCGCCCTCCTCGAACGGCTCCTTGGCCCGGCCGTCGCGCAGTGACGGCTGCGAACGGCGCCGCCCCTCTCAGAGCTTCCCCAGCACCGATTCGGCGCTCGAGACGGTCAGTCCCCCCGCGGGCTCGACGAGCAGCTCGACCACCTTGCCGTCGTGCACGATCATGGCGTAGCGCTTCGAGCGCTGGCCCATGCCGAACCCGCTGGCGTCCATCTCCAGGCCCAGAGCGCGGGTGAAGTCGCCGTTGCCGTCCGCCACCATCCGGACCTTCCCGCTCGCGCCCTGCGCCTTGCCCCAGGCGTCCATCACGAAGGCGTCGTTCACGGCGACGCAGATGATCTCGTCGACGCCCTTGGCACGAAGCTCGTTCGCCTTCTCGACGAATCCCGGGAGGTGCTTCATCGAGCAGGTCGGGGTGAACGCTCCCGGCACGGCAAAAATCACCACTTTGCGCCCCTTCGTCAGCTCACCCACCGTCACGGGCTTGGGACCTGCCTCGCCCATCTCCCGGAGCTGCAGGTCCGCTGGCAGCGCGTCGCCCACCTTGATCGCCATGTCTCGTCCTCCTTCCTCGCTCTGGAGTCTCGTGAGTATTTGACCCGTTGGACTGGTCGGGTCAATGTCGCGCCATGGCCCCCAACGATCTTCGCCATCGCAGCCGGATTCTGTACGACGGCCCCGACCGCGCCCCGGCGCGTTCGTATCTGAAGGCGATCGGCCTCGGCGACGACGACATCACGAAACCGATTATCGGTATCGCCAGCACCTGGACCGGGACCATGCCCTGCAATTTCGGCCTGCGCGATCTCGCCCAGCACGTCGCGCGCGGGATCCGCGATGCCGGCGGCACGCCGATGGAATTCAACACCATCGCCATCTCGGACGGGATCACGATGGGGACCGAAGGCATGAAGACCTCGCTGATCTCGCGCGAGGTCATCGCCGACTCGATCGAGCTCATGGGCCTCGGCCACATGTTCGATGCCATGGTCGTCCTCGTGGGCTGCGACAAGACCATTCCCGCTGGCGTCATGGCGCTCCTGCGCCTCGACATCCCGGGGGTGATTCTCTACGGGGGCTCGATCGCCCCCGGACGCTTCCGCGAACGCGATGTGACCATCCTGAACCTGTTCGAGGCGGTCGGGGCGCACGCCGCGGGCCGTCTTTCCGACGCGGATCTCAAAGAGCTCGAGGACGTGGTCTGTCCTGGCGTGGGAGCGTGCGGCGGGCAGTTCACGGCCAATACGATGGCCATGGCCTGCGAGTTTCTCGGCATCTCGCCGATGGGCTCGGGCAGCGTCGCCGCGGCTGACCCGCACAAGGGTGAGGTGGCCGCCGAGACCGGGCGTCTCGCCATGGATCTGCTGCGCCGCGGCGTGACGCCGCGGCAGCTCATCACGCGGGCAGCTCTGGAGAACGCCATTGCGGGCGTGAATGCGACCGGCGGCTCGACCAATGCGGTGCTGCACCTCCTGGCCATCGCTCGCGAAGCCGGCGTGCCGCTGTCGATCGACGACTTCGATCCAATCGGCCGGCGCACCCCGCTGTGGGCCGACCTGCAGCCCGGCGGGCGCTTCACGGCAGTCGACCTCGGCCGCGCAGGCGGGACACGCCTCGTGGCGCGGCGCCTCGTCGATGCGAAGCTCGTGCACGGGGCCGCCATGACGTGCACGGGACGGACCTTCGCCGAGGAAGCGGCCCTGGCGCACGAGACCCCGGGGCAGGAGGTGGTTCGGCCTCTCGAGCGCCCGCTCAAGCCGAGCGGCGGACTGGTGATCTTGAAGGGCACGCTCGCGCCCGATGGCTGCGTTGTCAAGGTCGCTGGTCACGAGCGCACACGGCATACCGGGCCTGCGCGCGTGTTCGAGCGCGAGGAAGACGCCATGGCTGCGGTGCTCGCTGGCCGTATCCAACCCGGGGACGTGGTGGTGATTCGCTACGAGGGTCCGCGCGGCGGCCCGGGAATGCGAGAGATGCTCGGCGTGACCGCGGCGATCGTCGGCAGGGGCCTCGGCGAGACCGTCTCGTTGCTCACCGACGGGCGGTTCAGCGGAGCCACCCGAGGGCTCATGGCCGGCCATGTGGCTCCCGAAGCCGCCGTCGGCGGCCCGATCGCCCTGGTCGAGGAGGGTGATACGATCAGGTTCGACATCGAGGAACGGCGACTCGACCTGGTGGTACCGGCGGGCATCCTCGCGGAGCGACGCACGCGCTGGACTCCACCACCGGCCCGCTACCCGCGCGGGGTGATGGCAAAATACGCGGCGCTCGTATCCTCGGCCGCCGAAGGCGCAGTGACGCGGCCCTCGTCGTCGCCTTGAAGGCGAGCGCCCGGCGGCTACGCGATGGGCGCGCCTCTGACGGGACCAGGCGGAGCAGCAGCCGTCGCTGCGGTCGCAGCGTCCGCCCGTGCCGAGCAGTACGCCCTTGCAGCGGGATTCCTCGTGGCCGCCGTGCTGCTCGTCGCGGCGTGGCGCCGCCGACGGGAGACGAGCGCCGCCCTCGCGGCGCCCACGCCTCGCCTCGAGCTCCTGCTTCTCCTGGCGATCCTGAGCGCCGCCCTGGTGTCGCGGATCGCCTTCGCCCACGCAGCATGGCATCCGCGCTGGTACTTTGCGCAGAGCACAACACTCTACGCCGCGCGAGCGCTCGAGCGCAGCACCCTGCTCGCCGACTGGCTGCAGGCGCTGCACACCATCCAGGTCACCTGGCCGCAGGACTCCGCGGTGTTCTTCCCAGTCTCCGTATGGATCCAGGCCTGGCTCGGTCCCTCCGACCGGCTGCCGGCGATCGTCGGCGCCTCGTGGGGAACGCTCGGCGTCTTTCTGGCCTGGCTCTGCGGCAGAGCCCTCGTCTCGCCGGGCCATGGTCTCCTCTTCGCGGCCTTTGTCGCCGCCTCTCCCCTGCAGATTGCCTGGTCCCGCCTCGGCAGCCTTCCGATCGCGGCAGTCGCCCACGTGCTGCTCGTCCTCTGGCTCGCCCATCGCGCGGGGCGGCGCGCGAGCCCGCTCCTGGCTACGGTCGCCGGACTCGTTACTTGGGTCAGTCTCTACCACCACTTCATCGCTCGCGTGGCCCTGCCGATCGGCGCTGTCTCGCTCGCGGCCGGCCTGCGGCGCAGCGGATGCCAGCGGCGGCGAGCCGTCGCGGCGATCCTGGCAGCCGTCGCTCCCTGTCTGGTAGCGGGCCTGCTCGTTGCCTGGGCCGGTGGCCAGAGCATCTGGCCTCGCTACCCCGGCTATGTCGGGAGTCGCGGTGAGACCACCCTCGGCGAGGTTTTGCGCTCGGTCGCCGACAACGCTCGCCGCCAGCTCCAGACGGCCTTGGAGAGGTATTTTCTCCAAAGCCGAGCCAGTGACCTACCGTTTTTCGCGTGGGGCCTGGCAGGCCCGAGCGGCTCGTCCGAAGTGACGAGGCCCGGAATGGCCTGGGGCGGCCTGAGCCTCGCCCCGGCAGCCATCCTGGGGCTCGTCGGTCTGGCGGTTACGTTCCGGCGCCCCGCACGGCACGCGGTCTGGCTGGTCGTCGTCCTGGGAGGGCTCGCGCTGCCGGTCCTCGGCGCCCCCTCCGCGCGCCGCTTCCTGATCTTCGACCTGGGATGGTGCGCGCTCGCCGCCCTCGGGCTGTCCTGGCTTCTGCAGGTCCGGCCATTCGCCTGGCTCGGTCGCGGCACGAGACAGCTGCTGGTCGTCGTCATCCCGGCGGCGATCTGCGCGTGGAGCTTCGCCACGGTCCTCGTGCTGTGGCGTGCCCTCCCCTGGCAGCACGCCCATCTCCCCTTCGGCGAGAGCGGGTTCGGTGACGGACGCGCCTGTCCGGGGTGCGTCGAGCTCGGCCGCCGCTGGGCCCACGACCTGAGCAAGCCCGCGGTCGTCATCGTCGTCGACACGGACATCGAGCGAGAAAACCCGACCTCGCCCGGCGGGATTCTCCTCTATGGCAAGCTCGCAGCCCGCGTGGCCGGGCGCCCGGAGGCGTTCCTGGACTTCTACTCCCTGCTGCGCGGCTTCGAGGTGGAGCAACCCTTCGTAAGACGCCTCTACGACCGCAACCGGTCCGACGCGCTACGCGTTCTCTCCGCGGTGATCGAGCTGCAGCAGCCCACGGCCATCGCCTGGGACTTCGTCGAGCCGACGCAGTGGGAGCAGGAGCTGGTTCGCCAGCTAGTGGCGGCTGGCGGCCTCGGCCAGCCGCTCAGCGCCCCCCCGATCGAGACGCTCGGCAACCCGCGCCCACGCGGCGGGATCCGCGTGATTTCGCCCTGGGCCCAACGCGCTCAGGCCCTCGAGGCGCTCACGCGCCACCTCGGAC
>Ga0209101_1000957_pt1 | contig 22899 bp, 19 predicted proteins | sample ConPoolayeCmetaG_FD_185481 | JGI IMG/M metagenome (GOLD analysis project Ga0209101, IMG submission 185481) | Hot spring microbial mat communities from California, USA to study Microbial Dark Matter (Phase II) - Cone Pool mat layer C metaG... ...
GCCTGCAACCGCCCCCCTCCGCCCGCCGCCCCGGCCCGCCCGGCCTAGAATCTGCACATGCACACGCACTCCGGCTCGCCGTCCGTCGGTCGCGACGTCTACATCGCCCCCACCGCCTACGTCGGCGGCGACGTGACCCTCGGCGACGAAACGACCGTCATGCACCACGTCGTCATCCGCGGCGATGTCTCCGCCATCCGCATCGGCCGACGCTGCAACATCCAGGACGGCGCCATCGTCCACACCAGAACCGGGGTCGACCTGGACATCGCGGACGAAGTCGCGATCGGTCATCGCGCCGTCGTGCATTGCCGCCGCGTCGGGGCCCGGACTCTGGTCGGCATCGGCGCCATCGTGCTGGACGACGCGGAAATCGGCGAGGACTGCCTCATCGCCGCCGGCGCGCTCGTCCCACCCGGCTCGATCGTACCGCCCGGCAAAGTCCTCGTCGGGATCCCCGCCCGCGTCGCCCGCGACGTGTCCGACGACGACCGCCGCTACGTGCAGTTCGTGATCGCACGCTACGTGGACCTGGGCCGCCGACACGCGGCCGGAGCCTTTCCCCCGGCCGGCGGCACCCGACCCTCGACGGCGAGCTGAGGTCGCCGAGTCGCGGCGCGACTCGGTGCGTCGCCAACGGCTCCCGACCCCCGACCGCCGGCGGAGGTCGCCGGCCTCAACGTCCCGGGCGAGCCGGCGCCGTCGGCAAGGGCGGAACGTCGCCCGGGCGCCCGCCGGGCGGCGGCAGGGGCGGGACATCATCCAAGCCACCGCCGGGCGGCAGCCTCGGCGGCGCGTCCGCGGCAGCTCCCGGCCGCACGGGAGCCGGGGGCAACGGCGGCAGCGTCTCCACCCGCGCGCCGGTGAACCGCGCGATCAGCTCCACGATCTCTGCCTGCCGCTCCAGGCTGTACTTCGGCCCCCGCGCCAGCCAGGGATTCAGGCCGCCGAAATAGCGCAGGAGCGGAATGCCCTCGTACAGGTCCCCAGCATACCCGCTGAAGATCAAGCTCCGCTCCCGCAGGGCCTGCCGATCGACGAACTCGCGATTGTTGGGGCCCGCAAACTCGGCGTACGCGTCGATGCCGAAGTCCGGCGGCACGAAGATCAGGTCGTGAATGTCGTACACCGCGATGAACCACTCGCGCCCCTCGGCGTCAAACCAGCTCGGCGAACGCGCGATCATGCCGCCCGCGTACTGCTGCCGCCGCGCGACCCGCTGCGTCCAATCCGACGGGTACGCGATTACTCCGTCGGGCACCAGCCGGGCTTCATCCGCCGCGGTGAGCATTCGCACCTCGTCCGCCCGGTACCCCTCCCGCAGGGCATCCTGGTAGTCCCGCCGGGCCTCATCCGTTGCAAGGATGTCGTCCACGTCGATGATCGCTTTGCCCGGCCGGTAGGCGTGGCGGTCGCCGGCCTGACGCCGCAGCGTGCGTTCCCGCAACGCGCGCGCATCGCCCGAGTTGTCGACGTCGGGCCGGTCGGAGCCGTCGAACTGCCGCGCCACGCGCGCCGCGCCGCGGATGGCCCGGTCGAGCTCGGGCTCGCCCTCCGGCGGAGCCGCCCCCGCATCGCGGGCCGGCGCGGCCACGTCCACTTCCACGCCGTGACGGGCTGCGACCGCCAGAATTCCCTCGGCCATCAGCGCCGGTTCGCTGGCGTCGATTCCCGGCGAGAGCTGCCGCAGGTAGTTCAGCGCGCGCTGCGCCTTGCCCGCCGCCGCCGCGTGTTTGCCCTCCGCCAGCAGCTTGCGGCCCTGAACCAACTCCAGCCGGGCGAGCGCCAGGTTGGCCTCGTCCCGCGCCGCCTGCTCCTCGTCGGTCTTCACCGCCGCACGATCCTGGCGCGCCGGTGCCGCCCCGAGTGCCACCCCGCCCCACACCAACGCCACGGCGACCAGGCCGATGCGCGTCATGACCTCTGCTCCTCGTACCACCGCAACCAGTCGGCCGCGTCGAAGCCGAACCGCTGCCCGGTGATGTGTCGCAACGCCTCGAGGACTTCCGTCCGGTAGACGGTCACCTCGCGCCGCACCCGCGTGTTATCGATGGACCCGCCGAAGGCTCCGATGCCCACCTGCGGACACCAGATCACCCGCGTCAGGCCGTCCAGTTGCACCACAGTGGGCCGCGAAAACGGCTCCGGCACACGGTGCGTGAACGTCTCCGCCGGCACCTCCACCCAGCGCTCACCCCGCGCCGTCAACGCCTGAACCAGGTCCGGAATCGCCTCGCGGGCCCCGAGCCGCCCCAAGGCGTACGCCGCGCGCCGCACCACCGCCTCATTGCCGCTCCGCAAGGCTTCGCGATAGTGCGGCACAACCCGCGGATCCTGTCGCCGGACCAGCTCCCGCACGGCCCGGTCCCGGACCGCCGCCGCCGGGTCGGTCAGCGCCAGGACCGCCAGATTCAGCGTCGCCTCGTCCTCTTCAAAGCCGGCCAGCGCCTCCACCAGCAACAACCGGCACGCCAGGTTCCCCCCGCTCAGCACGCGCGTCATGGGCAGCACCGCGAGCGGGTCGCGTATCTCCAGCACCCGAGCCCGCCCCTCCTGGAACGCCCGCTCGCTCACGCTTTCCAGCAGACCGCTTCGAATCGCCCGCAGCCGCCGCTCCCATTGCCCCTGAAGCGCGGCCGCCAAGCGCTGCGGCTCATCCGCCGGCCGTTCACGGGCGCCCTCAGCCCGCTCCGCCGGACGGGCCGCAGGCCGCCGACTTTCGACCCAGAGGTGGCCCACCCGCGCGAAACCCAGCGCCCGCCGGGCCGCGACGTGGTTCGGGTCCAACGCGAGCGCTCTTTCGTAATGCTGCCGAGCCTCGGCCTTCAGCCCGGCTCCGCCGCACCATTCCGCGAGCTCGACCTGAGCGTCGGCGGTATCCCCGGCGCGCGCCAGCCTCCGATCGTACTCGTCGAACACGGTCGGCCCGGGTTCCACGCGTTCCACGACCGCCACGGGCAGTCGAACGACACCGACCGTTGTCCGAATCCGATAATAACCGTCCTCCGTCCCGACCAGCCGGCCCTCGACCTGTCCGCCGGTCTTTAGGTGCACCACGTCCGCCACCGCGGACACGGCCAGTGCACCGACCAGCGCGCCCGCCCCCAAGCGGCGCCGCCCTAGCCATCGCATCGACCAGCGCATACGAACTCTCGACTCCCCCAACGATTATACCTTCAGACTCTCGGCCGCCAGCGAAAGTTCCCGCCGCGCTCGCAAACAACCCTCGGCCCCCCGTGAGGCCGGCCGCCGCGCCGCCTCTCCGCGACGCGGATGCGTGGTCGGGCCGCCGCCATCCCCAACTTGTAGCCCGACGGCAGGAGCGCGCCGTGCCCGCGGACCGGCGATCGGGCCGCCGCAGTCCCAATCAGGGCGTCGAGGCCGGCTCCTCGAAAAACACGGGGCGGCTCAACCGGAACTCCTGGAAGGTGCCCAGCAGGAGCAGGTTCGGCAGGAGCCGCAGGACGGCGGACACGATCAGCAGCATCTCGAACGGGTGGGAGAGACTCCACCCGGCCAGCGTCAGCGGCACCGGCGCCCAGAGCAGCGTCGCCGCCCCCACGAACATGCCCAGCGCCAATCCCGTCGACACGAACAAGGCGTAGTAGGCCGCGCAGCGGGCGCGCTTCGGCGGTGTCACGACGTCGAAAATGTAGTTGAAAGCCGCCAGCCCGAAGGCCGCGGTGACGATGCCGTCGAACACCTGCACCACCGCCAGCCACGCGATGTGATCCGACAGCAGCAGCAGAACCGGCATCACCGCGAGGCCGATGCCGCCGATCGCCAGGATCCGCTTGCTGCCCAACCGATCGAGGAGCCGGCCCCAGACGTACGTCGCGAGGTAGCACGCGCTCAGGTTCGCCGTGCCGATCCAGGCGAAGACCAGCGGGCTGTAACGCAACTCGCCCAGGATGTACCACGCCAGGAACGGCGCGAACGCCCCGATGCCAGCGTTCAACCACGTGCAGTAAAACACGAACCGCCCGAAGTGCGCCCGCGGCGCCCGCCGGATGAAGTCCATCAGCGTGAAATGGTCCGACGCCGCGCGCCGGTACGGCGGTTCGTGCATCCGCGTCAGGTACCACAATGACATCAGACGGGCCGCACACGCCACCGCGAACAGCGTCAGGAACGCGGTGTTCTGACCACTCAGCCCGAGCCATCCGAACGTCGGCCGCTCACGGGCCCACGTGATCCACGCCCCGGCCGCGAGATTGCTCGCGACCAGCCCCACCCCCATCAGCGCGCTGCGGAGCCCGAAGTACCGCCCCCGTCGCTCCGGGGGCACCAGGTCGCCGATCCAGCTCGTCCAGGCCGGCGCACAAAAGTTCGCGAACGCCACGTAGAGCACGAACGCCGCCAGCATCACCCAGTAGCCGGTCGCCACGGGCTGGAACACCGCGTAACAGAACGGCAACCAGGTCAACGCCTGCAAGAGCACGGGCCAGAGGACATGCGGACGCCGCTGACGGGCGCGGTCCAACGCCCGCGCCGCCCAGCACTGCACCAACGCGCCGGCGACGCCGGGCAGCCCCGAAATGGCCGCGAGCCTCAGCAACCCGGATTCGCCGAGCACGAGGAACGGACCGACGTACCGCTCCGCGCACCCCACCATGACCGACCAGGCCAGGCCGTCCTTGATCGAGGCTCGCAGACTCGCGTCCACCTGCTCGGGGGTCGGTTGGCCCGGGACATCGTTCCGGTCGGCAGGAACCACGCCTCCCGCCGACGCGGCGGGCTGGCACCGTGTGTCCGTTTCACTCATCCTCAAATCCGCGCCAGGCACATAGAACCCGGCATTGTACTCTACGGGCGTACGAAAACAGCGCAGAACCTGACACAAGCCCCGCACGTCGCGCGCCGTGCTTGGTCCAAGTACAGACCGGACAGTCACTTATGAACGGCACCCTGCGCTGCGCGTCAATCCGAGGCCAGAATGGTCGCTCGCTCCGTCGATAGATCGTCCGACGGACAGGTCGTCCGCCCGGAGCGACGCCCAACCGTGACCGACTCGCCGAGAATCACGCTGCCCCACCGCGATTTCGACCTCGCCTGCCATTGCAGCGTGTGGGGCTGGGGCGGCGCGCTCACCTTCGCGCGCGGCCTGGCCGCGGCCCTCTCCCGCGTCGGCCAGCAGCCGCTGCTCCTCGGCATCCGACCGGAGCGACCGGTCGCGCCACTCGCCGAGGCGGCCGACGCGTCCGACCCGCCGGCCGCGGACGTCCCGAGCGGGCTTCCAGCCGGGGCCTGGCGCCTCCGCCACGCCCGGCTCCCGACTTCGCTGGCGCGACAGCTTCGCCGGCAGCCGCCGCCGCGCCGCGCCGTGCTGGCGCTCAGTCCCACTTGGATCCGCGCGGCGAAAGCCGCGTGGCCGGACGTGCCGGTCATCTACATCTTTCCGTGCCTGCTGGCGAACTGCCTGCCGTTCACGTGGCACGGCCGCCGCGCGCCGACCTGGTGGACCTGGCTGGATTACATCGCGATTTTCGTGCTGGAGCGGGGGGCCTTGCGGCGCGCCGACCTCACGCTCGCGCCGACGCAGCAGAGCGTGGAGGAGCTGCGGGCGTTCGCGCCGGAGGCCGCCGCGCGGGTCGAGCGGTGTGACTTCGGCGGTCCGGACGGGGCGCGGCCGGCCGGCCCGGCGGAGCGCGCCGCGGCCCGACGGGCCTTGGGTTTTCCCGACGACCTGTTCCTCGTCGCGTTGGTGGGCAAGTGCGACCTGAACAAGGCGTTCGATCGCGCGATCCGCGTCTTGCCGCGCACCGCACCGCGCATCCATCTGGTGATCGTCGGCGACGGCCCGGAGTTGCCCGCGTTGCAGGCGCTGGCCGCCCGCACGCGTGTCGCGCCGCGCGTCCGGTTCGCCGGGCCGCAGCGCGATCCGTCGCCGTTCTACGCCGCCGCGGACGCCGTCCTCTCCACCAGCTCCTACGACACGTTTCCCAACGTCCTGCTCGAGGGACTCGCCGCGGGCCGCCCGCTGGTCGTGCCCCGCCATGCTCCGCCGCACGTGTATGCGGGCTTCGCCGAGGTCATCGCCGCCGAACAATGCGGCGTGCTGTACGACGCACGGGCCCCCCACGCCCTGCCCGACGCGTTGAACGCCCTCGCCGCGTCGCCGGCGTACGCGGCCGAACTCGGCCGCCGCGGCCGGGCCGCCTTCGAACAACGGTTCACGTGGGACCATGCCGCGCGGCGCATCATGGGCTGGTGCGGCCTGCCCGATTCAGGCCCCGCCCCCTGTCGCGCGACTCCCGCCGCAGCCACCGTGTGACGGCGCCGCCGGCCCGCCGGCCGACCGCCGCGTGACCATGGCCCGCGGCCCCCGCCCGCTCTCGCGCCGTCACCCGTGCCGGGCCGCGCGGTCCAGAACCGCCCGCAGCCGCGCCCCCATGCCCTCCCAGGTGTGGGCCGTCTCAACCCAGCGCCGCCCCGCGGCCGCCAGCTCGTCCGCCCGTTGCGGGTTACGCAACAACGCCCCCACCGTCGCGATCCACGCCTCCGCTCGCGCGGCCGCCAGCACGTCGCGTCCGATGCGGGCCGTGAGCCCTGCCAGCGCCTGCGGCGACGCCACCACGGGCCGCCCGGCCGCGCACGCCTCGAGCACCTTGTTCTTCACGCCCGCCCCCTTCCGCGTCGGCACGACCACAACCGCCGCCGCGTGCAGGTACGGTCGCACGTCCGGTACGTCGCCATGCACCTCCACACCGGGCAGACTTTGCAGCGCGCGAACCTCGCCGGCCGGAGCGCGCCCCACCACGGTGAAGCGTCGTGCGACGCCCGCCGCGTACAACGCCGGCCAGACGCACCGCGCGAACCACACCGCGGCATCGATGTTGGGCGCGAAATCCAGCGCGCCGACGAACGCCACCGTCGTGGCCTCTGCCCGTCCGGGGGCCGGGCGGAAGTACTCGCCATCGACGCCGTTGCTGACGACGGCTACAGGCCCGCGCGTCCAGCGCCGCAGCCACGAGGCGTCGCGCGCCGAGGCAACGACCGTGTGCCGCGCCCGCCCGGCCACGTAACGCTCGTACCACGCGTACCGCAGCGCGCGCCGCGCGCCCGCCGTCCACGCGCCCCACGGCCGGCCCCACGGCGCGCCGCCCATGTCGCGCGCTACGTGCAGCACGAGGTCGTCGACCAGATCCCACACGACCGGGGCGCGAAACGCCTCGACGTACAGCCCCGCCACGGTGCCGCTGCACAACACGACGTCGAACGACCCGCGCTTCGTGAGCGCCGCCAGAGTCGCGTGCAGCTCGGGGTCGTAGCCCCAGTTCGCCCGCAGCCGGCGTGCGAACCAGTGCGCCGTTGCGGGCACGGAACCTTCCCGGGCGGCGCCCCCCGCGGCTACGACGTGCCGAGTGCCGGGTGGCAACGCCAGGCCCGCCTCCGCCGGTCGGCCGGTGACCAGCGTCACATCCGCCGCCGCACTCAGCATCCGCAGCCAGTGATACAGCCGCAAATGACCGCCGTGCGTCAGCGGCCACGGCGCGTGCCACGCGAAGACGAGCACCCGCAGCCGCCGCGTGCCCGCGCCCGCCTCGCGGTCGCCGCGCCCCGCGGACGCCGGGGGCCGGTCCGCCGCGTCCGGGGCGGTGCGGGCGCATCCCCTCCCCCCGGCCGGCGCCATCGTCACCGGCACGCTCATCGCCCACCCCCTTTGTCGCCAGCCGCGCGCGGCGCCCACACCATCCGCGCGACGCAGGACACCAGCCGACGCCATTCCCACGCGGCCGGCCACTCGGGCGCTTCGCGGAGCAGCTCCACGGCGTACCTGGCGGCGGCCGCGTAGTCGCCCCGCGCGTACGCGCGGTCGCGGAGCGACCGCAGGTACCCTGCGACGGCCCGACGCCAGGGCAGCCGGCACTCGGGACGCCGCGCGAGCAGCGTCCGCAAACGGCGACGGGCGTCGAGCTCGGCCAGCAGCGCCTCTTCCCGGGCCGCGGACAGACTCCCGGCGGCACCCACGGCGAACCATGCGAGCAGCCGGGAGAGATAAATCCCCCGGCCGTGGCAGGCCAGTCGCACCCACAGGTGGTAGTCGTGCCGACGGCGCAGCGCCGGACAGAACAGCCCGACCGCGTCGAGCGCCGTCCGCCGCACGAGCACCGTCGGCGTAAACAGGAAGTTGCCGGCGCACAGGGCCGGGGCGAAGTCCGCGGGCACGTCGTGCGGCACCGCGTCCGTCACCCGCGGCTCTTCGCGATCCGGATAACGCGCCACGCTGGCCCCGGCCACGAAGACCGCCTCCGGCCACCGCGCGAGCGCCGCAAGCTGGGCCGCGATCTTGTCGGGCGCCCACTCGTCGTCCGAGTCGAGAAACGCGACGAACTCGCCGTCGGTCGCGCGAATCCCCGCGTTTCGCGCCGCCGCGGCACCGGCGTGCTCCTGCCGCAGCAGCCGCACGGCCCGGCCGTAGCGGGCGACGACCGCGGCCGTGGCGTCCGTGCTACCGTCGTCAACGACGACGATGTCGCACACCTCGGCCGCCGTCTGCCGGAGCACGCTGCCGATCGCGCGCGGCAGGAGCTGTGCCCGGTTGTGAGTCGGGATGATGACGGAAACGCGTCCGGTGCCCGTTGGTCGACGCAAGGGCGTTTGGCCTTCGTGCCGCCGGCGGGGCCCTGGCCGGCCCGACGGCTACCGGGCCTTATCGTGGCCCGAGCGGCCCGCCTTGAGCCCCGCGCGCCGCCACCCTCGGCGCCGCCCGGGCCGCCCACAGCGGACAGCTCCAGATCGGCAACATGGCTGTCGCGTCGGTGCCGCCCGCGTTTTTTGCGCGGCGGCCGCGATCCCCGTCCGACGCCCGGATGCCCACCCGATAAAAGGTCCGGGCGGGCGGCCTGCCTCACCCGGTGGTGGTGACAACGGTGCGACCATGGACTCCCCCACGCTCGGCGTCATCGTGCCGATCTTCAACGAAGAGCAGGTTCTGCCGCAGCTCCACCGGCGGCTCGCCGACGTGTTGGACCGGCTCGACCTGCCGGCCCGCGTCTGCTTCGTGGACGACGGCAGTCACGATCGCTCGCTGGCGCTGATCCGCGAGATCAGCGCCCGCGATGCGCGCTTCCGCTACTTGAGTTTTAGTCGCAACTTCGGGCACCAGACGGCGGTGTTGGCCGGGCTACGCGAACTCGACGCCGACGTGTACGTGGTCCTGGACGGCGATCTCCAGGATCCGCCGGAGCTGATTCCGCAGCTTCTGGCCACCTGGCGGCTGGGCCATGAGGTCGTCTATTGCGTCCGCCGGACGCGCAAGGAACACGCGCTCAAGCGACTGATGTACCGCGGCTTCTACCGGCTGCTCGCGGCGATCTCCTACCTGCGGATCCCGCTCGACACAGGCGACTTCTGCCTGATGGACCGCGTGATCGTGGAGCATTTGCGGCGCATGCCGGAGCACAACCAGTTCCTGCGCGGCCTGCGGACGTGGGTGGGTTACCGGCAGACCGCCCTCGAGTACGACCGCGACGCCCGGGCGGCGGGCGAGTCGAAATACAACCTGCGCAAGCTCTGCGCCCTGGCCTTCGACGGCCTGATCTCATTCTCGTTCCTGCCGCTGCGGCTGGTGATGAAGGCCGGCCTGTTCATCGCGCTGACCTCCTTCGCCGCCATCTGCGTCCTCGTTCTGACCAAGCTCACGTTCGGTATTCCGCTGCTCGGCTGGACTTCGACCGTCGTCACGATCCTCTTCATGGGCGGCGTGCAGCTCGTCACCGTCGGCGTGCTCGGCGAGTACGTCGCCCGCATCTTCGACGAGGTGAAGGGCCGCCCGCTGTACATCGTCCGCGAGCAGAACCTGCGAGCCGCCGCCGCGCACGCCGCCCCGCCACGACCAGATGCGCCCGATCACGCCCGCTTCGTGCCCGCCGGGCCCACCTGGGCACTCCCGGGCGCGGCGGCGCACCGGCCCGCGGCGGAACACGCCGTCGCGGCCGCCTCACCGGGGGACGGCCGGTGACCTCGACGCTCACGGACACGCCGGTCGACGACGGCCTGGTCTACCTCTCGCCGCCGACCGCCTACCGCATGGCCGACGAGTGGTACGGACTGGCGTGCGCCGAACACTTCTGGTTCCGTTGGCGCCTCGCCGCCCTCCGGGCGCTGCTGCGAGGCGACCCGCCGGCCGGGCCGTTCCTCGAAGTCGGTTGCGGCCACGGTGTGGCCCGGGCACAGCTCGAGGAGGCGTTCGACTGTCCCATCCACGGCTGCGACGTAAACGCCGCCGCGCTGCGCCGCGCCCCCCGCGGCCGGGGTCGGCTGTACTTTTACGACGTGCACCAGCGCCGGCCGGAGTGGGCCCGCCACTTCGGCACGATCTTTCTGCTGGACACGCTGGAGCACATCGAGCAGCCGGTGGCGTTTCTGCGCTCCGTGGCGTTCCATCTTCGGACCGGCGGCCGGCTCGTGCTCAATGTGCCGGCCTTCCAGTGGCTGTTCGGCGCCTATGACCGCGCCGCGGGGCACGTCAAGCGGTACACGGCCGGGGTCCTCAGGCAGGAACTGGCCGCCGCCGGTCTGCGGCTCACGCGTTGGGGCTACTGGGGCCTCACCCTGCTGCCGTTCGCAGTACTGCGTAAATGGTTGCTGGCCGGCACGCCGCCGGAGCAGACGATTCAACGCGGGTTCGAACCGCCCTCCCGGCTGGCCGATGCCTGTCTCCGGGCGTTGATGCGACTGGAATGCGCGCTCCGGCCTCTGCATCGGGCCGGCACCTCGCTCGCGGCAGTCGCTCGAAAGGACACGCAGTGACCCCCACCGCGCTGCGAAGCGTTACTGCGCCGCGGCCCGCCTGGCTCCTGATCCTCGGGGCGTGGCTGGCGGCCTACGCGGCCCGGCCAGCGCTGCTGGGGTTTTACTACGACGACTGGGTCACCATCGTCGCGCCCGCCCGGGAGACCGCACCGTTCGGCTGGGAGCGCTTCACCTACCACCTACGGCTGTATGCCGACCGGCCGGGCACCGGGCTGCTCACGTTCCTGCTGTCCTCGGCCTGCGCGGACTCGCCGCAGCGCTGGCACCTGGCCGCGGCGCTGCTGGCGCTGCTAGTCGGCGGCGCGCTGCGCAGCATGTTGCGCTCCCTGTTAGGCCTCTTGGGGCACCAGCGTCTCTGGCCGGCGGACGTGGCCGTCGCGTCCTGGATGGTCTTTCCCTGGATGCTGGGCATGACGGCCTGGCCGACCACGGTACCCTGCCTCGCAGCGGTGGCCTTTTTTGCCCTGTCGGCCCGCGCACTGTTCAACGGCTGGGTCCGGCGGCGGCCCTGTTGGTTGCCGGCCGGCGGCTGGCTGCTATTGAGCCTTCTCACGTACGAAGCCTTCTATGGCCAGTTCCTCCTCCTGATGCTTCTGGGGTGGCTCGCGCTCGACTCCGGCGGCCGGCGGCACATCCTGCCGCCCCTGGCCGCCTGCACCGGCGCGCAGCTCATCGCGCTCGGCTGGAACCGGCTCATCGCGTTGCTGGACGTATCCGCGCACGCGAAGCAGTGGAGTCCGCTCTGGTGGGGCGCGTTTTCGCGCAGCCTTGCGGGTCTGCGGTATGTCGTTGGAGAGAGCGCCGCTGAGTTCTCGCCGGCCCTCGAGTTCGCTCTGCTGGCCGGCGTGCTCGGCTGGCTCGTCCTGCCATTGACCGCACGGGGCCCACGCGACCAACTCTCTCGTACGTCGCCGGTATTGGCCTGCGCCGGCGTGGGAACCGTGCTTGCACTCCTGCTGTACAGCCTGGCGGGATATTGGCTGTCCGGCGTGGGGCATGGTTCTCGCACGACGCTCACCCCCAGCTTCTGGCTGGCCGTCGTGCTCACGGTCATCCTCGGCTCCCTGCCCGCCCGCCCGTCACCGGTGCCCCGCATCGCCGGCGTCTACGCGAGCCTGCTGACGACCATCTTCGCCGTGGCCATCAATCTCCGTCTGCTCGAATGGTCCCGCGCATGGGAATTGGAGCGCCGCATCCTGGCCGCCGCGCCGCACGCCGCGCTGCGGCACGCGCAGCCCGGCGCGGTGGTGCTTTTCGAGGGCCCGTACAAGTACAAGGGGATTCGGCTGTTCGACGGGCCGGGGAAGCTCGATCTCGCCATGGCTTGGGCGCATCCCGAGCTGCCCCGCCTGCACTTCTGTGAGCTCCGCGCGGACCGCGTTACAACGTGGGACGGCCGGCGTTTCGAGCAGCGGACGCGACCGGGGTTTCCGCCGCCGACGCGCCGTCCGGTGTGGAATCAGTACGAGACGTCGGAGGTGTGGCTCTGGAATAGCGAAAAAAATCAGCTCCGCAGCTTGTCACCACCCTTTGAACATCCCCCGCTGCCACGCGGCAACCATCCGCCCGTGGTCGCCGGCCGGCCGACTGGGCACGACGCCAGCCATTTCCCGCCGTGAGACCAGTCCGTTCGCGTCAGCCCCTTCGGGCTAGTGCCGTCCCGCCAGTCCCCTTGCGTCAGCCCCTTCGCGCCCGTCCCCTCGCGCCTGCCCCTCCACCCCAGCCCCTGCGCGTCCGTCTCTTTGCGCCTGACCTCTGGCACCAGCCCCTTCGCACTGGCCAGCACCCTCCATGGTTTTCGTCTCTTCGTAACCGCGCACGGCCCCGAACTTCGGGCGACCACCGCCCCGACTGCTCCGCCGCCGTCGGCCGACACCTCGGCCGCGGCAAGCGGCCCACGGCACGCGGCCAGGGCCCGGCAGCCGTCCCGGCTCAACGTGACGGCGATCGACGCGGGCGCCTCGTCCCGCATTTCATCGCCGACACAATCTCAGTCGCGCAGCACCGGCCATCGAGCGCAATGCGCTCTCCGATGCACGCGGCCGAAACCGCGCTCCTTTCTGGACATCATCAGGAGGGTTGGCACAACAGGCAGCCCGCGTGGAGGGCGTCCCACGCCTCGCCAGCGCAGACCCTGCGCTCCGCCCGCTGAGCGAATGCCCAGGCATGCGAACGTCGGCCGCGGCGGGTAGCCGCCTCCTGCGCCCCGCCCGGGGCCGACTCACGCGCCGCCGCAGCACTCCCGATAGAACGGGCGGTCACCGCGCGCCGGGCGATTCTCGCGTCGCGGACCGCGACCACGCCCAGCGTCGCCACGGTTATGGGAGACGTCTTCCTGTCGGTCGCAACCCCGCATCCCGCATCGACTTCCCGTGCCGCCCCGGCCGTCACCGTGATCGAGCCGCGCCCCGCCTGGTCGCGACACGACTTCGTCGAGCTGTGGCGTTATCGGGAGCTGCTCGGCCTGCTCGTGTGGCGGGACATCGCCGTTCGCTATAAGCAGACCCTCATGGGGGCGGCCTGGGCTGTGGTTCAGCCGCTGGCCACGATGCTGATCTTCACGCTGGTTTTCGGCGGGCTCGCCCGGCTCCCGTCCGAGGGGGTGCCGTACCCGGTGTTCGTTTACGCCGGTCTGCTCCCCTGGCTGCTATTTTCCTCAGCCGTCACGCTCGCCAGCCTCAGCGTTGTCAACCAGGCCCCCCTGCTGACCAAGGTGTACTTTCCCCGACTCTTCCTGCCCGCCGCGGGCGTCGGCGTGAGTCTCGTGGACTTCACGCTGAGCTTCGCCGTGTATTGCGGCCTGCTGGTCTGGTACGACCGGCTGCCCGGGTTCGGCGTGCTGGCAGTTCCCCCGCTGGTCGTGCTAACGGCCGTGACCGCTCTTGGCGTGGGGTTGTTCCTCGCCAGTCTCACCGTCCAGTACCGCGACGTGAAGCACGTCGTGCCGTTCCTCATGCAGATCGGGCTGTTCCTCAGCCCCGTCGTGTACCCCGTGACGCTGGTGCCCGAGCACTGGCGGTGGCTGCTCAACCTGAACCCGCTCACCGGGTTGATCGGAGCGTTCCGCAGCGCGCTGCTCGGCCTGCCGGTCGACCTCAGCGCGCTCGCCGCCGCCGCGGCAATCGCCATGGGCCTGCTCATCCTCGGCGTCTGGAACTTCCGCCGCATGGAGCGGCGCTTCGCAGACCTGGTGTGACCGATGGAACCTCCGGCAATCCAGGTCGAGCGACTCGGCAAGCGGTATCGGCTCGGGACCGCCGCCCCTGTGACGCGCACGCTCGGCGAGGTCGTCCATGCGCTGCTGCGCCGCCGGGGGCGTCCCGAACCGGACCGGCCGACCGCCGCCGCCCGCGAGCATTTCTGGGCCCTGCGCGACCTCAATCTGAGCATCGCCCCGGGCGAGGTCGTGGGCCTCATCGGCCGCAACGGCGCCGGCAAGAGCACACTCCTCAAAATCCTCGCCCGCGTCGTGTACCCCACGACCGGCCGGGCACTGATCCGCGGGCGCGTCGGCAGCCTGCTCGAAGTCGGCACGGGCTTCCACCCCGAACTGACCGGCCGGGAGAACATCTTTCTCAACGGTGCCCTGCTCGGAATGCGCCGCGCGGAGGTGCGGGCCCGGTTCGACGAAATCGTCGCGTTCGCCGAGGTCGACCAGTTTCTCGACACCCCCGTCAAGCGCTATTCGAGCGGCATGTACGTGCGGCTGGCGTTCGCCGTCGCGGCCCATCTCGACCCCGACATCCTGATCGTGGACGAGGTGCTGGCTGTCGGGGACGCGGCCTTTCAGCGCAAGTGCCTCGGCCGCATGGGCGAGGTCGCGGGCCACGGGCGCACGGTGTTGTTCGTGAGCCACAACATGACGGCCGTGCGGAACCTCTGCACGCGGGCGGTCTGGCTGGACGCCGGCCGCGCGGTGCGGGACGGTGAGCCCGCGGCGGTCATACAGGCCTATCTGGGTCGGCACGCCACGGCCGACACGTGTCCGGACATGGATCTGCGTGATTGGCCGCTCCGCCGCGGGGCGGGCGGCGCGCGGCTGCTGCGAGCCCGCCTCTTGGACGCGTGCGGCCGCGTCTGTGGGCGCTTCACCCGCCTAGGACCACTCACGCTGGAGCTTGAGTTTGAGAGCCGCACGGGCGACGCGCTGAATCTCTCGGCGGCCGTCACGACGGTCGAGGACGGTCTGAAGGTGCTCCAACTGGCCCACCAGGACTCGCCCGGCTTCGAGCCGGGAGTCGTCCTCGGGCGCCGGACGGTCCGGGTCGAGATCGATCGGCTGCCGCTGCAATGCGGGATCTACCAATGGATGCTGTGCCTGCACACGGCGGCCCTCAATCCGCTCGACGTGGTGCAGGATGTGCTGCGCTTCACGGTGGAGGACGACCTGGCGCGCAGTCCCCGGCCGTTCCGCTCGACCCGCGAGCACGGCTTGTGCTCGCTGCCGGCCGTGTGGCGCTACGTTCCGGCGGCGGAGCCGGCTTATGCCGTCCAGTAGACCGAACCACATTCCGATCGTACTGAGCGTGGTGCGGCAGTTGCAGCCCGCGTCGATCCTGGACATCGGTGTCGGTTTCGGCAAGTGGGGGCACCTGTTCCGCGAATACACCGACATCGCGCAGTCGGAGAACGACCCGGCCCGTTACCAGCGCGCGAACTGGCGCGTCCGCATCGACGGGATCGAGGGACACGCCGCCTATCTGACGCCGGCACATGCCTACCTGTACAACACCATCTTCGTCGGCGACATGCGCACGCAGATCCTGCGCGCAGGCGACTACGACCTGATCTTCCTGGGCGACTGCCTCGAGCATCTCGACCACGCGGACGGCGAGGCCCTGCTGCGGGCCTGCCGCGTCCGGGCCCGCAAGGCCGTCCTGGTCACAACCCCCGCGCGGCCCGTCCAGCAGAGCGCCGTCTGCGGCAACCCCCTCGAACAGCACCGCAGTTTCTGGCGCCCGCGGGACTTCCGCCGCATCGGCCGCTGCGCGATCCGCGTGGACGACAACGACACGCTGATCGCCGTCTTCCCCACCGGCGATCGCCCGGCGCCGCGTCTCGAGCCGGAGCGCCGCCGCACGCCCGCCGTCGCGCGCTGGCTCCAGCGTCTGCGGGCCCTAGCCGGTTCCGTCGGCCGCCCGTCGCCCGGCGGGGCCGCGGAGTGACCCCATGAGCCTCCTGTTCCTGACCCCGAGCTGGCAACGGCCGTCGGAGCTGTGGATGACGCGCCTGTTCGCCGCGCTGCGGGCCGACGTGGCCGCCGTGGCCACGACCGACGCGGTGACGGCGGACCTCGTGGACGGCGTCCCGTTGGTGCCGCTGGCGCCGCACGAGGCGGCGGCCCCCGGCTGGCGCCGCGCCCTGCGGCGGCTGCGGGCGGGGCTGCGCGGCTGGCGACACGCAAGCGCGGCGGAGCGCCTCCGTCGTGTGTTGCGCGACTACGGCATCCGTCGCGTGCTCGTCCACTACCTGGACTTCGCACTCTCGTTCCGCCCCGTGTGGGACACGACGGACGTCGAGCTGTTCGTGTACGTCCACGGCTACGACACCGAGTGGGACCTGCGCCACGCTGACCGGCCCGACGAGCCGTTCTTCCCCCCCGGATACCGCGCGGCCGCCCGCGCGCTCGCCGACCGCGCTGTCTTGCTGGCCAACTCGCGCGGCGTGCTCGGCCGGCTGGCCGCGGCCGGCATTCCCGCCGACCGCAGCGCCTACTGCCCCTTCGGAATTCCGGTCCCGCCTGCCCCGCCGGCGCGCCCGCCGCGCACGCGGGGGCTCCGCGTCCTGTACCTGGGCCGGCTCGTGGACTGCAAGGGCCCCGACCTCACGATCCGCGCCTTCGAGCGCGCCTGCGAGCGGGGCCTGGACGCCACCCTCGAGCTGGCCGGCGACGGCTACCTGCGCACCGCCTGCGAGCTGCTCCGCCGCCGTTCACGCTTCGCCGACCGCATCCGGCTTCTGGGCCCGGTGGACGCCGCAACCGGCGCGCGGCTGCGGGCCGAGAGCGACCTGTTTTCGGCCCACCACTGCCGCGGTCCACTGACCGGCCAGGAGGAGTCCTTCGGTGTCGCCGTCGTGGAGGCCCTCGGCGCCGGCCTGCCCGTCATCACCGGCCGCAGCGGCGGCGTGAGCGAGACCGTGCAGCCCGGCGTCAGCGGCCTGTTGTTCGAGCCGGGGGACATCGAGGCGCACGCGGCTGCGCTGCTCGACTTGGCCCGCGACCCCGAGCGCCGCGAGCGGTACGGCAAGGCCGGACATGAGTTCGTCCGTCGCGAGTACGCCCCCGAGCGCCGCTGGGCGGAGCTGCGCGCGACGCTGGGCTTGGGCCCTCCCGGCCACGATACCCGCCCCCCGCTCACCGCGCCGGACGCAACAGCACGAAATCGTACGCCAGCCAGCGCGCCAGCGCCTGCCACAGCCGCCCCAGCGGCCAGCGGCGCAGACGCGCCATGAGCGGGCTGCCCGCGAACTTGCACGGCTCGACGCGATAGCCCCGCCTGCGCGTGAAGCGGACGAACTTCCGGGCCGACCAGAACGTATGCGGCGCTACCGCGAAGCGATACTGCCGGCCGAAGACCCGCCCGGCGATCCAGACCCGCAGCCGGGTCGGCAGCAGTCCGATCAGCGGCAGCTTGAATAGCGGGTCGCGATGCGCCATGCGCACCACGTTGCCGGTGTCAACGACGGCGATCCCGCCCGGCCGCAACACCCGGAACAGCTCCGCGAAGAACGCGTCGAGATCCGGCACGAGCTCCAGCACCGACAGCGCCGTCACCAGGTCGAACGACGCGTCCGGAAACGGCCAGGGCCGCGTGCAGTCGAAGCACGCGAACCGCAGCGCGTCCCCCGCCCCAATCGTCTCGCACAGGCGGTCGTAGTCGTGGTCCAGCAGGTCCGCGCCGACACACGTTGCCCCCCGGGCGCAGAACGCCACGACATCGCCGCCGTACGCCGCCCCCACGTCCAGCACCCGTCGCCCAGACAGCGGTCCGAAACGTGCCTCCAGCTCATCCGCCAGACGCAACCCGCGCTCATAGCGCCCCAGCCGCCAGCGCCGCGCCGCCGGCGAGGGATTCCCCGCTTCGATCGCCGCACTGAAGCGCAGGCGGAAGACCTCCACGCGGTCGGCCGCGTTCGCGAACGTTACGACCCGGCTCGGGGCGTGGCCGCCGCCGGGAGCGCCACCAGCCGTCGCAACCGGCTCCACGAGCGCGGTCCCACCGCGGCCCGCACCGCCGCCTTGAGCCGGTCGTTCCAGCGCGTCGCCAGCAGCGCCGCCCGGGCCGGCAGCCGCCAGCCGATCGCCACCGTCGTCTGCGCGACGAACTGCGACGTCCACTTCCATTTGTAGTCCTCCGCCCCGCGCAGGAAGTCGTAGCGCGTGCAGCCGCAGCGGATCGCGTCCGCGATGCTCTCGGCCATCACGACCACGCCGGGGCTGACCAGCGCAGTCTCCGGATCCCAGCCCATCTGATAGAAATAGGCCGTCCGGTTCCAGTGAAAACTCAGCAATACCGCGGCGGTGCGCCAGCCGCCCCGACCGTCGTCCGTCTCCACCAGGCTCGCGCGCGCCGCCCCGGTCCGCGCCAGCTCCCCGCAGACCGCCCGCAGCATCGCGACCTTCCGCGGATTGCGAAAGTTCCCGGCCTGACCGTCCCGGGCCCAGCGCCGCCCGTGCAGCCGCACCAGATCGAGCAGCGCCGCGTCCACCGCGGCCGCCGCGCAAACCGTGCGCAGGCGCGCGCCCGCGGCCAACGCCTGACGGGTGCGCCGCCGCACGTGGTACCGCATGTTGCCCGACAGGCCGGCGACGAACTCCTCGAACGTCCCCGGGAGCGCGGCGAACGGCACGATCTGCGGCTCGCGCTCCACGTACGTCAGGCCGCGCGCCGGCGCCCACGCCCGCAGAAACGCGTGCATCGGGCCGTCCCGGTGCAACTCGCCGAGCCGCAACCCGTCGAGGTCCGCCGCCCGCAGGACGTAGTGGGTCACCGCCGCAAGGCAGGCCGCCCGGTCCTCGTCCGCACACAACAGGTCCAGATGGTCGCCGCTGACCACCTCCCGGCCCAGGAACGTCAGCCATCGGACGCCCTGCGCCCGTTGCACGCACCCGGGCAGGAGGCCCGCCGCGCGGCCCTCCGCCGTGGTCAGCAGCAGCACCGCCAGCTCCGCCTCCGGCGCGATGTGCCGGTGCCAGGCCTCCGCCCACGTCCGCGTCGTGAACACGCTCGCCGGCGGGCACGCGGCCGCCAGCGCCGGCCAAACACGCAGCCGCGGATCGTGCCAGTCCGTGATGCGCGTGACGTTCACGACCACCCCTGTTGGCAGCGACGCCGCCGGTCCAGCCAGCCCGACAGCTCCAGCGCAAGCGATGCCGGCGTGTGCCCGCCGCCGATGCAGACGCGATTCAGCGCGTACGGCTGACGGCGGTCGGCATCGCCGCACCGCGTCGTCACGGCATAACGCACGCCCGCCGCCGCCAGCCGCTGCTGGTCGCCCGGCCCGAAGTCGCCCGGCCCGCCATTGGGGTACGCGAATCCGACCACCGGCCGGCCGAGCCGCCGCCGCAGCTCCGCCACGCACTCGTGCACCTGGCGATCCCGCTCGGCCGCGGTCTGCACCCCGAGGATGGCGTGATCAACCGTGTGCCCGCCGACTTCATGCCCCTCGGCCGCCAGCGCCGCCACCTGCTCCCAACTCACCGGCCGCAGGGCCGCGTACGCCCGCGCCGGCAGCCGCGCGCGCAGCTCGGCTTCGGCCGGGCCGAGCGCCGCCCACAGGCCGTCGATCGGACAACGCTTGTGCGCCCCTCGTCGGCCGGCGATTCGCTCCGCGGCCTGCCGGGCCGCGGGCGAGACGAGGTCGGGGCAAGTGCGCACCAGCCGCACGACGTCGCTGTCGAACAGCCGCCCGCTGGTCACATGCCCCGTCGCGACGAACCACGACGCCCGCACGCCGTGCCGCGCTAGCACCGGACGGGCGTGGTCGAACGCGCAGGCCGCCACGTCGTCGAACGTGATCGCCCACGCGCTGGCGGCCGGCGCGTCGGGCGGCGCGGCCAGCCAGTCCGCAATCGTCACCGCCGGCCCGTAGCGGCGGAGCACGTCGAGCTGGGCGGCGAACGCGGCGGCGGTCACGAACGTCGCGGGCACCCACGGCGCGCCGGCATCCTCGTCCGCACACACGCCGTGGTAGCACAGCACCCGCAGGCCGCAGCGCTGCTGAAAGGCCCGCTTGAACACGCCGCACCGGGCGAGTGCGGCCAGCGCAGCCTGACGCAATCTCGGTCGGCGGGTGGCTCCGAGCACGTCGCACGCTCCCCGTCGGCGGCCGCGCGCACCCCCGGCGGGCGGTTCCGACGAACGCCGCTTTCTTATCGGAGACTCCCGGGCGCACGGTTTACGCCGCCGCCGCAGCGGGACCTCACCGCGCCCCGAGCACGAACGTGCCGACGGTGCGGATCAGGATGGACAGGTCGAGGTCGATCGAGCGGTGCTTCAGGTAGTACAGGTCGAAGCACAGCTTGCGGTGGGCGTCGGCGACGCTGGCTCCGTAGCCGTAGTGAATCTGAGCCCAGCCGGTCAGGCCGGGCTTGACGACGTGCCGCAGGCGGTAATGCGGGATCATCCGCTCAAGCTCGCGCACGAACTCCGGGCGCTCCGGGCGCGGACCGACGAGCGACATGTCGCCGCGCAGGATGTTGAGGAGCTGCGGCAGCTCGTCGAGCCGGCTGCGACGCAGAAACCGCCCCACCCGCGTCACCCGCTGGTCGTTGGCCCGCGCCCACTGCGCGCCGTCCTTCTCCGCGTCCGCCCGCATCGTGCGGAACTTGTAGATGGTGAACAGCCGCCCGTGCTGTCCCACGCGGACTTGGCGAAACAGGACCGGCCCGGGACTGGTGAGGCGGACGGCCAGCGCAATCAGCGGCCAGATCGGCAGCGTCACGAGCAGCCCCACGAGCGACGCCACGACGTCCAGCACGCGCTTCGCACCGTCGTAGCTGGCCCGCTGCTGAAGATCGGCACTGAGGAACCACCCGGTCGCGACGGAGTCGGCCGGCACCTCCCCGAGCAACTTCTCGACGAACGTCGCGGGGTCCGTCACGCGGCGCTGCTCCTCCAGACACGTGGAAACCACCGCCCCGGATTGCGGATGGTGGGTCAGTTCGGCCCCGACGATGACGTCGTCGACGCCGTGCTGCCGCAACAGGCCCCGCAGTGCGGACACGGGGCCCAGCCGCGGGCAGGCGGCGTCGAACTCGAGCTCATCGCGGCTGCGGAACTGCGGCAGGACGGCGCACCCCGCCGTGCCCGCGACCAGGCGTCGCACGCCCTCCACCGGCTCCACGCGGCCGACGATCTCATAATGCCGATGATGCAGGTGACGCAGCGTGTGAACCAGTCGACGCACCGACTCGCCCGCGCCCACGCACAGCACGCGGACCGGTCGGCTGGTGATCGCGGCGTGGGCGTACAGCCGGAGCGGAACGGCCACCAGCGTATACCCCGCGCCCATCAGCAGCGCCAGCCAGCGGCTGACGCTCTCGTACAGCACCAGCCCGAGAAAGGCCAGCGCGAGCGTCACTCCCAGGGCCAGTGCCAGAGTGCAGCGCAGCAGGATTCGGCTCCGTTCGAGCAGCGTGCGCCGCTCATACAGCCCGAACACAAGGGCCGCGAAGAGGAACGCGAGGCAATAGGTCGGGATGGTGAGCAACGGGCTGGGCAGCCAAACGTAGCCCGTCACTCCGACCAGCCCGCCGTGGGCCGCCGAAACCGCCGCCGCGATGATGATCATGTCCAGCCCGCCCCACGCCTGGGGCGAGAGCGACAGCACGCAGCGGCGCAAGTATTGCCGGCGCCGCTCGGCCGGAGCCCGCCCCGACGTCGGCTCGCCTTCCCGCCCAACCGGGCGCGCTCGCACGAGCTGCGCGGTGGCCGCCGCCCCGGCGGCGCGCTCGGTCTCGAGCGGGGAAAACAGCGTAGCGGGCGGTGAAAACACGTCAAACCTCAGCGACTCTCGGGATCGTGCCGCCGGGGATATCGGCCGCCGGTGCGGGGGCCATGAACACGCCGTCCCGCGATTTGCGCCGGGCAGCACGCCGGACCCCAGCCCGCTTGCGGAATTCCCGATAACACCGGTAGATCCGGCGGTGCGCCGCCGTCCGGCGATCGCAGTTGTCCCGGCTCGCTGAGGAGGAGCGGCAGCGCCGCAGATGCGGCGCTGCACCGCCGCGCGGAGATTGCAGGAGTGCCGCCATGACGTCCCGCAGCCTTCGGTGGACGATCGGCTTCGCGAGCGGGCTGGTGCTGCTGGCCGCCTGCCGTCAAAAGCAGACGTTCGTCGCGTACGAGCCGGTGGTCGAGATCGGCGATCTCGCCGCCGACCTGACGGTTCCAACGAGCGGCTACGCCCTCACGGCGCCGGACAGCTCGGTGGGCCGCTTCCCCTGCTCGCTGGCAATCGCGCGCCTCGCCCCGCGCGACGAAACGCGCGGGGCGCCCGCCGCAGAAACCGAGCCGGTGCCGCCGGCCGATCCGGCCGCGCTGCGCGCCGGCACGTGGCCGCCGGACCTGACGCTCCGGCCCCTGAGGCCGATGGACGAAGCCGCCTGGACGGAGCGCCTGCGCGGCCTGCGCGCGCTGCGTGACGTCATCTTCCTGAGCCCGCGTTCCACCAAGCTTGAAGGCCAGACGCCGGCGGCGCTGTGCGCCGCGGCCCACCGCCTCGGCGCGAACCTGCTCGTGGTCTATGCGGCCAGCGGCCTCGGCGCGAACTCCGCGCAGTCCGTCGGCGTCCTGTACGACACCCCCTCGGCGACGCCGCTCGCGACGATCTACGCCTCCGCCCGGATTCTCGATGCCGAGGGCGTCGAGTCATCCCCCAATCCCCGCCCTGGGGATCATCGCCGCGACGACGCCCGCTATCAGGCGCAGCGCCAGTTCGAGGGTTACGTCGAGGCCGCGCTGCGCGAGCTGATGGCCCGCGATCGGCCGCCGCCCTCCACGCAGCCCAGCCGTTGGCAGACGCCCCCGCACGAGCGCTGGTGGCTGCCGCCGTACTACCCGCGCTGGTAGTTCCGCCCGCGGTCGTCGCGTTCACCCCCCCCCGCCTTCCCTCCCTTCGACGCGCCCCGCGTGTATC
>Ga0209101_1000958_pt1 | contig 22893 bp, 18 predicted proteins | sample ConPoolayeCmetaG_FD_185481 | JGI IMG/M metagenome (GOLD analysis project Ga0209101, IMG submission 185481) | Hot spring microbial mat communities from California, USA to study Microbial Dark Matter (Phase II) - Cone Pool mat layer C metaG... ...
CGCGCGAGCACAAGATAGCCGCCGGCGCGGGGTGGCACACCCCGCGCGAGCACAAGATAGCCGCCGGCGCGGGGTGGCACACCCCGCGCGAGCACAAGATAGCCGCCGGCGCGGGGTGGCACACCCCACGCGAGCACAAGATAGCCGCCGGCGCGGGGTGGCACACCCCGCGCGAGCACAAGATAGCCGCCGGCGCGGGGTGGCACACCCCGCGCGAGCACAAGATAGCCGCCGGCGCGGGGTGGCACACCCCGCGCGAGCACAAGATAGCCGCCGGCGCGGGGTAGCACACCCCACGCGAGCACAAGATAGCCGCCGGCGCGGGGTGGCAGACCCCGCGCGAGCACAAGATAGCCGCCGGCGCGGGGTGGCACACCCCGCGCGAGCACAAGATAGCGCCGGCGTGGGGTGGCACACCCCACGCGAGCACAAGATAGCCGCCGGCGTGGGGTGGCACACCCCACGCGAGCACAAGATAGCCGCCGGCGCGGGGTGGCACACCCCGCGCGAGCACAAGATAGCCGCCGGCGCGGGGTAGCACACCCCACGCGAGCACAAGATAGCGCCGGCGCGGGGTGGCACACCCCACGCGAGCACAAGATAGCCGCCGGCGCGGGGTGGCACACCCCACGCGAGCACGGTCGCGCAGCAGATTTTCGTTCTACGGGGTGCGCCCCGCCTGACTCGCGGCGGGTGGGCCGGGCAGACCGCCGAGGAGCACGAGATCATAGACCCGCCGCGAGCCTGGTGTGCCAAGGTCCTTCAGTTTCAACCGCCAGCCTCCTGGAGCTGTGTGATAGCCTGCCGGGCACAGACCTGCTGGCAGACGGTACAGCCGGTACAGAGCAGGTGGTTGATGCGCACCTCGTCGGGGCTGACCCGGTATAGGGCCGGGCAGCCGATCCGCAGGCATAGCCCGCAGCCATTGCACCGCTCCGGGTTGATGGTCAGAGCCGGTTGGGGTGGGATCCGCAGGGCGCACGGGGCCTGGGTGATGACCACGGCCGGCTCACTGGCCTCCAGGCCGGCGCGGATGGCTGCCTCTGTGGCCTTGATGTCGTGAGGGTTGACCACCGTCACGTGCTGGATACCCATAGACCGGGCCATATCGGCCGGGTCAATGGCGGTGGTCTCGGCCCCCTGTAAGGTGCGACCAGTGCCGGGGTGATCCTGATGGCCGGTCATAGCCGTGATCCGATTGTCCATGATGATGACCAGGCAGGCGCCCCGGTTATAGGCCGTGTTGAGGAGGGCGGGCAGGCCGGTGTGGAAGAATGTCGAATCGCCGATGACAGCCACAGCCCGGTCGGCCAGACCGGCCTTGTCCGCGCCGTGGAGTTGGCCAATGCCGGCCCCCATGCAGCCGCAGGTGTCTATGGTGGATAACGGTGGGGTCACACCCAGGGTATAACAGCCGATGTCGCCAAAGACGACCAGCTTGAGTTTTTTCAGGACGTGGAACACGCCCCGATGGGGACAGCCAGGGCATAGGACGGGCGGGCGCGGCGGCAACGGGGGGAGTTGGGCCATCACGTTGGGCAGCGGGGCCGGTGCCGGTATCAGCCCGGCCTTCGCCAGCCCGGCCCGCACCACGTCTGGATTGAACTCGCCCCATAGCGGGAATAGCCCCTCATCCAGCTTGCCCCGGCAGTTTACGCCCAGCAGCCGGACCTGCTCCTCCCAGAAGGGGTCCAGGTCCTCGATGACCACCACCTGATCCACACTGGCCGCGAACTCTCGAATCTGGCGGCGCGGCACTGGATAGCTCAGGCCCAGCTTGAGATAGCTGGCCTCCGGCAACACCTCTTTGGCGTACTGATAGGCGATGCCGCCGGTGATGATGCCCACGGCCGGGTTCCCCGGCTCGACGCGGTTCACACCGGCGATCTCGGCCCATGCCGCCAGGTCCTGGATCCGCTGCTCGATGAGGGGATGCCGACGGCGGGCATTGCCGGGAACCATGACATAGCGAGGGATGTCGCGGGTCCAGTGGGGCGGCTCGGTCGGCGGTGCTGGCGGCAGGGCTGTCTCCCCAGTCGGTACGTTCACCACGGTGTACGAGTGGCAGACGCGAGTGGTGAGACGCAACAGCACCGGCGTCTCAAACTGGTGGCTCAGGTGCACCGCTTGCCGGACGAAATCATACGCCTCCTGGCTGTCTGACGGCTCCAGCATGGGCAGTTTGGCAAATCTGGCATAATGGCGATTGTCCTGTTCATTCTGCGACGAGTGCATCCCCGGGTCATCAGCGGTGACGATGACCAGGGCACCAGGGACGCCGGTCATGCTGGCGTAGAACAGGGGGTCGGCGGCCACGTTCAGGCCCACGTGCTTCATGGCGCAGAGCGCACTGACCCCCACGTATGCCGCGCCGATGGCCACGTCCAGGGCTACCTTCTCGTTGGGACTCCATTCCGCATAGACGCCCGGATATCGGGCATAATGTTCCAATATCTCCGTAGATGGTGTGCCCGGATAGGCGGCGGCCACGCGCACCCCGGCGTGGTAGGCTCCCAAAGCCACGGCCTCATTGCCGGATAACAATTGTTTCATGGCTTCTCTTCTCCTGTCGGCCCGGCCTCGGCACGGGCTTCAGGTTCAGGCTAATGATAGCAACTGTGTAATTGCTCAGCCTACCCTCCCGCAGGTTGCTGGGAACCGTGTTTCCTGTCTGCGCGCCGTCCACGGGCGTGTCCGCGAAAACGCACGAACCTGCGGGAGGGTGAGCAGTTACGCAACTGTTTTATTGCGATTGTACTACTTTGCTGGCAAAAACACAAGTGGTAAGCCAAGGCCACGACGGGGGTCGAAACCGAATTCCCGCGCGTTGTAACTCCCCTGTAACACCTCCGTAACGGCCTTGGGGTATCATGGGGGGCGTGAGATAGAGATAGAGATAGAGATAGAGATAGAGAGATGGAGATAGAGATAGAGATAGAGAGATGGAGATAGAGATAGAGAGGGGGGATAGAGATGGGGTTCAAGTTCGAGCGGCTGGAGACGTGGCAGCGGGCGATCGACTTTGCCAACGCGATGTTTGACATCGCCGATGCGCTGCCCCAACGATACCAGTTCTCGCTGGGAGAGCAATTGCGGCGGGCCGCCTTGAGCATATCTACCAACGTTGCCGAGGGGTCCGGCCGGGACAACCCCAGGGAATCCCATTACTTCTACCGCATCAGCAAAGGCTCGGTGTATGAGTGCGTAAGCTTGCTGGTGATGATCGGCAAACGCGGATACCTGGAGCGTGAGGCGTATCGGCAACATTACGCCAACGCCGACGAACTCGCCTCCATGATCACCGGTCTTATGCACGCTCAGGATAGAGATAGAGACGAGGGATAGAGATAGAGACGAGGGATAGAGATAGAGACGAGGGATAGAGATAGAGACGAGGGATAGAGATAGAGACGAGAGATGATGATAGAGACACCTCTCTATCTCCCGTCTCTATCTCCCGTCTCTATCCCGTTTGAGGAAGCTACATGAATCCACAAGAGTTATACAAACAGAAACTGCTCGCCATCCCCGACGCTGTGTCGCTGGTGCAATCGCATCAGACCATCGTGGCGGCGATGGCCGCCTCCGAGCCGCCGGGGCTGCTGGGCGAGCTGGGCCGGCACAAAGACCGCCTGGAAGACGTGACGGTCTGCGTCTGCCTGCCCCTGCGCCTGTACGACTTTGTGCTCCGACCAGAGATGGCCGGCCATTTCTTCGTGGAAAACTGGTTCTACGGCGCGCCGGACCGCGAGGTTCATCCCCAGGGCCGCACCTCCTATATCCCCAATAACCTCCACCAGGCCGCGCGCAGCAAACTGGCGGCCCTGGGCCAGCGCCTGGACATCTTCTGGGGTACGGCCACCCCGCCGGACAGGCACGGCTTTATGTCCCTCTCCCTGGGCCTGGTCATCGAGAAGCAGCTCATGGAAGCCGCCGACCTGGTGGTCCTGGAGATCAACGAGAACCTGCCCTGGACGTTGGGTGATACCCAGGTCCACATCTCGGAGGTGGATTACGTGGTGGAGAACCACGTGCCCCTGTTCGAGTTGCCCCCCGCGCCGCCCACCGATTGGGAACGCGCCATCGGCGGCTATATCGCGGAACTCATCGAGGACGGGGCCACGCTCCAACTGGGCATCGGCGGTATCCCCAACGCCATCGCCGCGTTCCTGATGGAGCGGCGAGATTTGGGCATCCACACCGAGATGTTCACCGATGGCATGGTGGACCTGTATGAGGCCGGCGTCATCACCGGCCGGCGCAAGACCCTCTGGAAAGGCAAGATGGTGGGGGCCTTTGCCCTGGGGACCAGGAAGCTGTATGATTTCCTGGACAACAACCTGGTCGTTGAGTTCCAGCAGGGTTGCGTTACCAACGACCCCTACGTCATCGCCCGCAACCACAAGATGGTGAGCGTGAACACGGCCTTGCAGGTGGACCTCTACGGTCAGGTCTGCTCCCAGAGCATCGGGGCGCGGCACTATAGCGGCACCGGCGGCCAGTTGGATACCCACCGGGGCGCGCAGATGGCCCCCGGCGGGCGCGGGATCATCGCCCTGCGCGCCACGGCCAAAGGTGGCACTGTCTCCACCATCGTGCCCCTGCTGACCGAAGGGGCCGAGGTCACCGTGCCCAGCCAGGACGTGGATACCATCGTCACCGAGTGGGGCGTGGCGGAACTCAAAGGCCGCGCGGTCAAGGATCGCCTGGAGGCCCTGATCCAGGTGGCGCACCCGGACTTTCGCCCCTGGCTCCGCGAGGAGGCCGCCCGGCTCCAGATCGTGCCGCGCCTGGTGGTGCCGGGCTATGAGCTGACCCGGCCGGCCCTGAAAGCCACTGCCCCCGGCGTCACCCCGCAGACCATCAAGCTGGGCACGTTCTGCGACCTGTCCGGGCCGAACGCCGCCATCGGCCTGGCCGTGCTCCGGGGTTACTCAGCCTGCTACGAGCACGTCAATCGCTGGGGCGGCGTGCACGGTCGCCGGCTCGAACTCATCGTCAAGGATGACGCCTTTGACCCCACGCGCACCCGGCTGGCGGTGATGGAACTGGTCACGCAAGACGAGGTGTTTGCCATCGTCAACCCGCTGGGCACGCCCACCAATCTGGCCGTGCTGGAGTATTTGCTGGAAAAGCAGGTCCCGGTCATCTCGCCGCACAGCGGCCTCTCCATCTGGTCGGCGCCGCTCAAACGCACCTATTTCGCCCTTCAGCCCTCGTATCACGTGGAGGGGCAGATCCTGGCCCAGTACGTCCTGGACGAGCTGCGACCATCACGTATCGCCGTGTTCGCGGTGAATGACCGGTTTGGGCAGGAGGGCACGACGGCGTTCTTGGGCGAGCTGGCGCGGGTTGGGGTGCGGCCGGTCGTCACGGTGACGCATCCGGCCGGCGAGTCCCGGCCGGCTGAGTGGGTGGCGGAGCTGGCGGCTCACGAGCCGGACCTGGTATTGCTCTACACCTACGTCAAGCCGGCGGCTGATCTGCTGCGGGCGGCCCAGGCCGCCGGGTTCCGGCCGGCCTGGCTGGGCAGCTATGTGCTCTCCGGGCCGGACCTGTTCCAGCTCGCCGGGTCGGAGGCCACCCACGGCCTGCGCGCGGCCGGCTACCCGGCCGGGCCGCGCCACCATCGCGGCGAGACCCTTTTCCGCCGGCTCCTGGCCCGCGAAACCGGCGACGCGAACCAGACGCCGGGCACTCACAGTCGCATCGGCTACGCGGCAGCCCAACTGGTGGTAGAGGGCCTGCGCCGCGCCGGGCCGCACCTGACGCGCGATAGTTTCATCGCCGCCCTGGAAACCATCACCGATTGGACCGGCGGATTGCTGCCCCCCATCTCCTACAGCGCCACTGACCACCGGGGGTTGACGGCTCTGGCCCTGCTCCGGGCGCGCCACGGCCAATGGCTGGTGGAGAGGGGATTGCTCAAACTGCGAGAATAAAACGTGAAACGTAAAACGTAAAGCGTGAAACGTAATGTGCAGTATGCGATAATTAAGCATTACATTTTACGAAATACGCGACAGGAGGACACATGGCTCGCTATGGCACGATCATCGGTACGGGACACTATCTGCCGGAGATTCAAGTTACCAACGACAAGATCAAAGAGTGGATGGCAGAGGTCAACCCGGCCCTGCCGGACGTGATTGACAGGTTCTACGAGTCCAGCGGCATCCGGCAGCGCTGGTACGCCCCCCGCGAGTGGGTCACGTCGGACATTGCGGTGCCGGCGGCGCAGGCGGCCCTGAAGGCCGCCGGGATCCGGCCGGAGCAACTGGACATGATCCTGCTGGGCACGGACACGCCGGATTACATCACCCCGGCCACCTCGGTGGTGCTGCAACACAAGATCGGCGCGGTGAACGCCGGCACCTACGACATCGGCTGCGCCTGCGCCTCTTTCCCCACCGGCGTCGCCGCCGCCGCCGGGCTGCTCGCCACCAACACCTGGATGAGATACGTCCTGGTCGTCGGCGTCTACATGATGAGCAAGCTGGCCGACCCCCACGACCCAACGGTGTTCTTTTACGGCGACGGGGCCGGGGCCGCCGTGTTGACCGCCGATTCCAAGCCCGGGTTCATCACCTCCGCCTACATCGCCGACGGCTCCTACCATCGGCACTGGGGCATCTACGCCGGCGGCACCTTCGAGCCGGCCACCGTGGAGGCAGTCCAGGCCGGGCGTACTCAGGTGCGCCTGCTCCAACGCTACCCGCCGGAGGTGAACCACGACAACTGGCCCCGGCTGGTGCGGATGCTGGCCGAGCGCGGCGGCTTTGAGTTACAGGACATTGATATGGCTCTCTTTACCCAGGTGCGGCTTCCCTCCATCAAGCTGGTGATGGAGACGCTGGGGTTGCCCCTGGAGAAGACCCACTGGATCATGGAGGACTGGGGCTACACTGGGTCCGCCTGTATCCCCATGTGCCTGGACGACGCCGTTCAGAAAGGTAAGATCAAGTCCGGTGATTTGCTGGTGCTGGTGGGGTCCGGCGTGGGCTACAACCAGGCCGGCGCGGCGTTGCGGATGCCATAACGTCAAACGTCAAGCGTCAAACGTCAAGCGTCAAGCGTCAAACGTCAAACGTGAAACGTCAAAAGTATGCACATGACCTGTAACTTGCGACCTGTGACTTGCGACCTGTGACTTGCGACCTGTGACTTGCGACCTGCGACCTGTGACCTGCGACCTGTGACCTGTGACCTGTGACCTGCGACCTGCGACCTGTGACCTGCGACCTGCGACCTGCGACCTGCGACCTGAGATAGGAGGCTTCCATGGACAGACAGATCCCCCAGGTGCTACCTGGCATCACCTCGCAAATGGTGGACACGCCCCGCATCCGGCTGCACGTGCTCTCTTCCGGCCCGGTGGATGGTGAGCCGGTGGTCTTTATCCACGGCAACTTTTCGGCCAGCACGTACTATGAGGAGACCATGCTGGCCATGCCGCCGCGCTACCGCTGCCTGGCCCCAGACCTGCGCGGTTATGGCCTGACCGAGGACAAATTGATTGACGCGACCCGGGGTGCGCGCGACTGGAGCGATGACCTGGCCGCCCTGTTCACGACCCTGGGGCTGGAGCGGGTCCACCTGGTGGGCTGGTCCCTGGGCGCGGGGCCGGTCCTGCAATACCTGCTCGACCATCCGGCCCGGGTTGCCAGCATCACCCTGCTGGCCCCCATCTCGCCCTACGGTTTCGGCGCGACCAAGGGGCTGGACGGCCAGCCGTGTTTCCCAGACTATGCCGGTTCCGGCGGCGGCGTGGTGGCCCCGGAGTTCATCCGGCGCATCCAGGAGAACGACCGGGGCGCCGAGGACCCCAACTCGCCGCGCAACATCATCAACGCCTTTTACTACAAGCCGCCCTTCCGCGCCGCCCGCGAGGAGGATTTCCTCAGCGCCTCGTTGCTGGAAAAGACCGGCCCCCAGAAATACCCCGGCGACATGGTCCCCTCGCCCAACTGGCCCAACGTGGCCCCGGGCAATTTCGGACCGATCAACGCCACCGCACCCAGGCACTTTAACGTCAGCGGCATCGTGGGGGTGACACCCAAGCCGCCCATCCTGTGGGTCCGTGGCTCCGATGACCAGGTGGTGAGCGACACCTCCATGTTCGATCTGGCGACCCTGGGTAAGCTGGGGTTCGTCCCCGGCTGGCCCGGCGATGAGGTCTTCCCGCCCCAGCCCATGATCGGCCAGACGCGGGCCGTGTTGGAGCAGTACGCGGCCCAGGGCGGGCGTTACCAGGAGCACGTTATCCCGGACACCGCCCACAGCCCGCACATTGAAAAGCCGGCCGAGTTCAACGCCATCTTCCAGGCTTTTTTGGGTCAGGCGTGAGTCGTAAAGCCTACCCTCCCGCAGGTTGTTTGGTTGTTAAAACCTGCGGGAGGGGTAGTCACTGATGCACGGTCCGCGGTCGGCGGTCTGTCACGCATCACGCCACACGAAGGAAAACTCCCATGCCCCACATCGTCGTCAACGGCACCGACCTCTACTATGAGCTACACGGCCCGACCGGCGCCCCGGTGCTGGTCCTGCTGAACGGCATCCTTATGGGCACGGCGAGCTGGCCCTATCAGGTGCCGGTCCTGTCGCAACACTACCGCCTGCTCCTGCACGACTGCCGGGGCCAGTGGCAATCGGCCCATCCAGAGGGGCCGTACACGATGGAACTGCACGCCGACGACCTGGCGGCCCTGTTGGATGCCCTGGACATCCAGCGCGCGCACATCATGGGCATCTCCTATGGCGGCGAGATCGCCATGACCTTCGCCCTCAAGTACCCGGCCCGGGTGCGGAGCCTGGTGCTCAGCTCCACCGTGAGCCATAGCGAGCCGGCGTTGCGGCTCATCATCGCGGGCTGGCTGCGCGCCGCACGCCTGCACGACCCGGACCTGTTCTTCGAGGTCACGGCCACCGACAACTTTAGCGCGGCCTGGATCGCGGCCAACCGGCCGCTCCTGGAGGCGGCCCGGCAACGCTACGCCACGCTGGATTTTGAGGCCGTGGCCCGCCTCTGTGAGTGCTTCCTGGCCTACGACATCCGCGCTTCCCTGGGGCAGATCAAAGCCCCCACGCTGGTGATGGTGGGTGAGGATGACCACCTGAAGGGCCGGGACTATGCCGAATACATCGCCAGCCACATCCCCGGCGCAGAACTGCTCGTCATCCCTCACGCCGGCCACGCCGTCTGCTGGGAGCGGCCCGGCGAGTTCAACACATTGATTTTGGGTTTTCTTGCCAGGCAGTGCGAATCTACGAATTGACGAATCGTAACTGCCTACCCTGAACCCTCCCGCAGGTTAGAAAGGGGCTGGCAACCGATGCAGCCGATCATCTGGGTGCGTCTGCGGCTTCTGGCCTGGTCATTGCGCCCAAACCTGCGGGAGGGTAGGTAGTTACGACGAATCTACGAATTGACGAATCTACGAATGCTCCTCGTCCATTCGTCCATTCGTCCATTCGTCCATTCTTCCACAGGAGAGAACATGACCACCGTAACCATCCGCCAGGATTTCCAGATTGGCGAGCGTGCCACCTTCACCAAGACCATCACCGGGGCTGACGTGAACGCCCTGGCCGATCTCATCGGTGACCATAACCCGGTCCACATGGACGAGGCGTTTGCGGCCCAGACCCGCTTTGGCCGGCGCATCGCCCACGGGGTGTTCACGGCCGGGCTGATCTCGGCCGCCCTGGGCAACGAGCTGCCCGGCCCGGGGGCCATCTATCTCAGCCAGGAGATCCAGTTCAAGGCCCCGGTCTACCTGGGCGACACCGTCACCGCCGTCGTTGAGGTGACGGCCTGGCGGCCCGACAAGCGGATCATCACTTTGAAAACCGATTGCTATAACCAGGACGAAAAGCTGGTGGCCACCGGTCAGGCTGTGCTGCTGGTGGAGCGGCCCAGGGAGTAATGCCTGTACATCCGTCAAACGTCATGCGTCAAACGTCATGCGTCAAACGTCATGCGTCAAACGTCATCCGTCAAACGTCATGCGTCAAACATCATGCGCATTGGAAGGAGGTGATGCTCACCCAACCAACAATTTACCGGTGTACCAGTTTACCAACATACCAGACAGGAGGAGAACGAATGAACAAGCCAGTTGTTTTCGTCATCGTGGCCCTGCTCACCGTGCTGAGCCTGTTGGCCGCCCAGTGTCCGCCGCCGGCCGAGCCGACCAAGGCCCCGGAGCCGACCAAGGCCGCCGAGCCGACCAAAGCCCCGGAGCCGACCAAGCCTCCCGTGCCCACCAATACACCGGAGCCTAAACCCCTCAAGGTGGGTCTGTTGCGTCCGATAAGCGCGGGCCTGGTCATCTATGGCGAGATGGAGGAGCGCGGGTTCAACCTGGGCATCCAATATGCCACCAACGGCACCGGCATCGTGGCTGGCCGCAAGATCGAGGTCATCGTCAAGGATACGGAGGGCAAGCCGGACGTGGGCGTGAGCCGCGCCCGCGAGCTGATCGAGAAGGAAGGGTGCGAGATCCTGGTGGGCGCCTCTTCCAGCGCCGTGACCCTGGGCATCATCGAGGTGGCCAAGGAGTACAAGACCATCATCTTTGTCACTCCGGCCGCCGCCGACCAGATCACCGGCGAGAACTTTAACCCCTACGTCTTCCGCACCGCCTCTTCGGCGGCCCAGGACGCCCTGGCCGGGGCCAAGTATGCGGTCCGCTCCCTGGGCAAAAAGTTCGTGGGCCTGGCCCCGGACTATTCCTGGGGCCATGACCAGATCAAGGTCTGGAAGGAGATCGTGGAGAAGGAAGGCGGCACGTTCGTGGCCGAGGTCTTTGCCCCGGCCGATACCACCGAGTTCACTCCCTACTTCCAGAAGTGTCTGGATAGCGGCGCGGAGGTGCTGTTCGTGGCCTGGGCCGGCGCCGGGGGCGTCCAGCTCTTCAGCCAGATGCAAGAGCAAAAGATCCCGGAGAAGCTCAAGCTTACCACCGGCATCGTGGATAACAAGACCTTCGCCGCCCTGGGCACGGCCCTGGTGGGCAACAAGGGGATGATCAAGTACCACTATACCTTCCCCAAGAACCCGGTGAACGACTGGCTGGTCAAGGAACACCAGGCCAGGTACAACGAGCCGCCGGACCTGTTCACGGACACGAGCTTTGCCGCCGCCCAGGCCCTGGTCCTGGCCCTGCAAAAGACCAACGGCAGCACCAAGGCCGAGGACATGATCAAGGTGTTGGAAGGCATGAGCTGGGACGCGCCCAAGGGCAAGTTCACCTTCCGCAAGGAAGACCATCAGGCCCTCCAGCCCATGTACACCGCCGAGGTGATCCTGGTAGATGGCAAGCCCACCATCAAGCTGGTGGCCGAGCTATCGCCAGAGGATTGCGCCCCGGCGATCACGGCCAAGCGGTAGTAGATAACCAGGCGGGGGAGCGGAGGAGCAGGGAAGCGGAGGAGCAAGGGAGCGGAGGGGCAGAGGAGCCTGGCCTTCTCCGCAGGAACCACGTAAGTGTTTCCTGGTAGTGCTCCCGCTGGACCACAGTCCAGCAAGCCTGCGGCAAGGGCTTGTCCACCGCGAACCAGGCTTCTTGGTAATATGCGCTCTCCGCTCCCCATCTCACGCATCACAATGTCTCACGTTTGACGCCCGACGTTTGACGCCTGACGTTTGACTTTTCACGCATCACGCACCGAGAGGACACCGTATGACAGAGACCGGCATCATCCTGGAGACGCGCCATCTGCGCAAAGACTTTGCGGCCCTGCGGGCCGTGGATGACGTGAGCATCCAGGTTCGCCAGGGCACCCTGCACTCCATCATCGGGCCGAACGGGGCCGGCAAGACCACCCTGTTCAACCTGCTCAGCGGCACCCTCAAGCCCACGGCCGGGCAGGTCTTTTTTAAGGGCCAGGACATCACTCGCCTTTCCGACACCCGCCGTTCGCACCTGGGTATCGGCCGCTCCTTCCAGATCACCAACATCTTTCCCAACCTGACGGCGTTGGAGAACGTGCGTATCGCTGCCCAGTCCCGCGGCCACGATAGCCTCAAGCTGTGGCGGCACTACCGGCACTATCACCGCTACGAGGAGCGGGCCAGGGCGATCCTGGCCGAGGTGGGCCTGGCCGGCAAAGAGCTGCTGATCGCCGGCCTGCTGCCCCACGGTGACCAGCGCAAGCTAGAGATCGCCATCCTGCTGGCCACCGAGCCAGAACTGTTGCTCCTGGATGAGCCGACCTCCGGCATTTCCCGCGAGGAGGTGCCGGCCATCCTGGAGGTCATCGGCCGCATCCGGGCGCGCGGTGACAAGACCATCATGCTGGTGGAGCACAAGATGGACATCGTGATGGGCACCTCCGACGTGGTCACGGTGATGCACCTGGGCAACGTCATCGCTGAGGGCACGCCGGCCGCGATCGCCAGCAACGAAGCGGTGCAAAACGCCTATCTGGGGGGGTTGTACAAGGAAGCCATGCGGGATGCGCTGGCGAAGAATGTGGGGAGCGGTCAGCGGTCAGCGGTCAGCGGTCAGCAGGCAGGGGGCAGGTGGTAACATGGAGCCATTGCTGGAATTGCACGAGGTAAACACGTATATTGGGCAGTTCCACATCCTGGAGGGCGTCTCGTTGACGGTGCCGGCTGGCGCGGTGACGGTGATGCTGGGACGCAACGGAGCCGGCAAGACCACTACCCTCCGCACCATCATGGGCCTCATCCCGCCACGTAGCGGGCGTATCGTCCTGGCGGGACGCGAGGTCCAGGGACTGGCTCCCCATCAAATGGCCCAGTTGGGGGTCGGCTATGTGCCGGAGCACCGGGGCATCTTTGCCGATCTGTCGGTGGCCGAGAATCTCAAGCTGGCCGAGCGCAAGAAGGGCGACCTGGAGCGCAAGGCCGATCTCATCTTTGGCCTGTTCCCAGACCTCAAGCGGCTCATCAAGCTGGGGGGACGCAACCTGTCCGGCGGCCAGCAGCAGATGCTGGCGGTGGCCCGGGCCTTGGTGCCAGATAACAAACTGCTCCTCATTGACGAGCCGACCAAGGGTCTGGCCCCGGTGGTGGTGGAAGCCGTCATGGAGGCCATCCACCAGTTGCGGGAGACCATCACGGTGCTGCTGGTGGAGCAAAACTACCTGGTGGCCTCAGACGTGGGGGAGTATTATACCATCATTGACGTGGGCCGCACCGTGAGCACGGGCACGATGGCGGAACTAAAGACCCACCCGGAGATCGTGGAACGGTATCTGGGGGCGACGTAAAAAGTGAAACGTAAAACGTGAAACGTAATTCGCAGCAAAATTCACGAATCGCGGTTTACGTTTTACGCATTACGTTTTACGTATTACGGAGGTAGGCACTATGCCGATTGAAGAGTTACTCGCCCGCATCATCAACATCACCTTGCAAGGGCTGACCATGGGGATGCTGTTTTTCCTCATCGCGGCCGGGCTGTCGCTCATCTTCGGGTTGATGGACGTGCTGAACTTTGCCCACGGCTCGTTGTTCATGGTGGGGGCCTACGTGGCGCTGACCACCTTCTGGCTCCTGGGCGGCTACCCGCTGAGCGCGATCCCGGCGCAGCAATTGGGGGTGCTGGGCTTTAACACGGCCCCGGTGTTGGTGGCAGATACCAATCTGCGTTTCCTCAGCGCCGTGATCGTCGGCACAATGACCGGCCTGCTGGTGGGGACGCTCGTGGAACGGGGCCTGATCCGCCCCCTGTACAAACGACCCATCTTTCAGATCCTGCTGACCCTGGGCCTGGTCTATGTCATCGCCGAGGTCGTCAAGCTCATCTGGGGGCCGGCCCCGCTGGGCATGGCCAAGCCGGCGCTGCTGACCGGCACGGTGGACATCCTGGGCCGGGCCTTTCCCATCTATAACATCTTTATCATCCTGCTGGGATGCGTGGTCATGGTCGTGGTCTATGCTATCCTGCGGCGCACGCGCATCGGGATCATCATCCGGGCCGGGGTGGAAGACCGGGAGATGGTACAGGCGTTGGGGATCAATGTACAACGGGTGTTCACCGGGGTCTTTGCCCTGGGGGCCGGGCTGGCTGCCCTGGGCGGCGCGGCTGCGGTGCCCTTCCTGGGGGGGATGGCCCCAGAGTACGGCATGGCCTTCCAGTTGAGCGCGTTCGTGGTGGTGGTCATCGGCGGGATGGGTAGTTTCCCGGGGGCCTTTGTGGGGGCCTTGTTGGTAGGGCTGGCTCGCGCCTTTGCCGATTATCAGTTGTCGCCGATCATCGCCCAGGGCATCGTGGTGGGCATGATGGCCCTCGTGCTGTTGGTGCGACCGCAGGGTCTTTTGGGTCGGAAGAAGGAGGGAGGACACTGATGAACTGGTTGAGGAGCTTGCTCAAGGACAACTGGGGCTGGTTCGTGGTCGTCGCCCTCCTGGCCGTGCTGCCGGCCTGGCTCAACAAGTTCGAGCTGGGGTTGCTGATCCAGGTCTTTGTGCTGGCGGTCTTTGCCCTGAGTTATGACCTGCTCATGGGCTACAGCGGCATCCTGAGCTTTGGGCACGCCCTGTTCTTCGGGCTGGGAGCGTATACGGTGGCTCTCCTGCTGCGGGGCGTGAACAACACCCGCGTGTTCGGGCTGACCCTGAACATCGCGCCGCTGCCGTTGCCGGTGGTGTTGGTGGTGGTCATGGTCATCGGCGCGGCCATCGGCGCGTTCCTGCAGGTGGTCTCGCTCCGCGTCAAAGGCGTCTACTTTGCCATGATCACGCTGGCCTTTGCCGAGATGACCTTTATCCTCAGCGCGTCCACCGAGCTGCGGCCCCTCACCGGCGGCGACGAGGGCTTACACGGCATTCCCATCCCGGATGCCATCAGCCCCACCACGGAACGCACCACGTTCTACTTTTTGGCGTTGGGGTTCATGATCCTGATGTACATCCTGGCCCGGCGGCTGGTGAACTCGCCCACCGGCAAGGTGCTGGCCGCCATCCGTGAGAACGAGGCTCGGGCCGCCGCCATCGGCTACAACGTCTTTGTCTACAAGCTGGTGATCCTGATGATCTCTGGGATGCTGGCTGCCCTGTGCGGCGCACTATATATCATGTACTTTCGCAGCGCCACGCCGGACCTGTTGGGCGTGGGGCGCACCATTGATGCGTTGCTCATGACCATCATCGGCGGCATCGGCACCCTGGCCGGGCCGATGCTGGGCGCGGCCGTGCAACGCCTGGCCAGTCATACCCTGGCCGATCTGCCGGCCTTTGAGAAGAGCTGGCCCCTGCTCCTGGGCATCGGCTACATCCTGCTGGTGTTATTCTTCCCCTATGGCATCGTGGGCACGTGGCGGATGCGCCGGAGTCAGGTGATTCGGCAGGTGCGCCGGCTGGTGGGCCGATGATCACGGTTGAGGGTACAGAGCAGGTAACTGCCCACCCTGAAACCTCCCGCAGGTTACTGCTGGTCATTATGCCCCAACCTGCGGGAAGATAGGCAGTTGTATCTTCGGGCCTTCACTGCCCCTCACTCCCCTTTGTCCTCCCTCCCTCCTGGGCCTCGGCCAGAGGAGAGGGGGGATTAAGATGGGGAGCGGTGGCCTTTGGCCGTTGGCATCCTCCCTTTTCCCCCCTCCCCCCTCCTGCCGCCGAAGGCGAGCGGGAAAAGCTGGTACCCCCTGAAAGCCCCCTGCGGTTGCCGGGGCCGGCGGCCTGTAGTATAATGGGTAACCGCCCGTCACACCCGCATGTCGCCCGGCCTGTAACTGCCTGCCCCGCAGGTCCTGCGGGAGGGTAGCCTTCTGGGCATCGGAGGCCAACCATGAATATCCTGGTCACCGGAGCAGCGGGCTTTATCGGCTCGCATCTGGCGGAACGACTCGCTGCCCTGGGCCATACCGTCCGGGGCCTGGATTGCCTGACGGATTTCTATGCCCCGGCCCTCAAAGAACTGAACGTGACCGCGCTGCGGGACCGGGGCATCCCGGTGCTGCCTCTGGATCTGGCAGTGGATGACCTCCAGCCAGCCGTTCAGGATGTCCAGGTCATCTATCACGCGGCAGCGCAACCCGGCCTGGCCTCCACGGCTACGTTTCAGACCTATGTCCGCAACAATATCACGGCCACGTATCGCTTGCTGGAAGCAATCAAGGACTCGGCGACACTCCAGGCTTTCATCTATATCTCCACCTCCTCGGTCTATGGGGCCATCGCCACCGGGGACGAATCCACTGAACCCCGGCCGACCTCGTACTATGGCGTGACCAAGCTGGCCGCCGAGCAGCTCGTGCTGGCTCAGGCCCGGGACCAACGGCTGCCGGCCTGTTCGCTGCGGCTGTTCTCCGTCTATGGTCCCCGCGAGCGACCAGACAAGCTCTATCACCGCCTGATCCGCTGTATCCTGGAAGACCGGCCCCTCCCCTTGTTCGAGGGTAGCGAGCACCATCGGCGCAGTTATACCTATGTGGATGATGCAGTGGACGGATTGGTGGCGGTCCTGGCACGGTGGGAGCGCTGCACAGGCGAGATCTTGAACATCGGCACCGACCAGGCCATCACCACCGGCGAGGGCATCCGCATCGTGGAGGAGATCGTGGGCCGGCGGGTCCAGATTGCCCGCCAACCCCGGCGCGCCGGCGATCAACTCCAGACCCAGGCCAACATCGCCAAGGCCCGTCAGCTCCTGGGTTACAACCCGCTGACGCCGCCGCGCGTTGGCCTGGAAAAAGAAGTGGCCTGGTATCGGCAACACCTCCTGGGCCGGCTTGACCTCTGACCGCCGGGCAGAAAAAGTCGCTCAAAGCGGGTCTGTGACCCGCGTTATACGGCGGTCAGTGCGAAGCCTTAGGCCCCCGGCCCACCCAGTCCGGCCTGGGCCGGGGGCCGGACTGGGTGGGCCTGGCAGACTGCCTGGGAGCACAAATTTCATCTACTGAGTATCCTCACCCCCCGGCATGGCGGTCAGCCTTTATCCCTTGCCTGGCGTCTCGTTTTGCGGTATACTGTAACCGGCCCGCTCTGCCCTGAACCCTCACCCTGGTTGCGCCCAAATCTGGGGAGGATAGGCCGTTACCATTAAGGCTTCAGCATCGGAAAGAGACCATGCTCCGTTTGCACTACGATGCTTTGAGATACATCACTACCCATGGCGATCCGCGCGCCCGGTTGCGAGTATGGACGGCCCTGGGCCGCTCCCAGACCCGGGAGGCGCAGCACGCCCTGCAAGAGCTTTTGGCGTTGCAAAACCAGGACGGTGGCTGGTCGTGGCGGATGGAGCCACGTCGCCCCAGCAGCATCACGGATACAGCGCGCACGGTGGATGCCCTCGTCGGTGCCGGTTTGCCGCCGGCCCATCAGGCCCTCCAACTGGCCCTGGGGTTCTTGTTGCCCCACCAACGCCCGGACGGGGGGTGGTCAGAAAGCTCGGCCTTGCGCAATCACATCCCCTGGGACTGGGAGTGGTATAGCGTGGACTATAGCAGCCCTGGCACTACTGCCTATGTCCTGTACAGCCTGTTTCTGACCGGCCAGCAGCGGAAAGACAGGGCCGTGAAGCAGGGGCTGCGCTTCCTGTGCCAGAGCCAAAACCAGGAGGGGGGCTGGCCGGGCCATGTCGGCCCCACCTATCCTTATGGCACAGATTGGGCCAGCATGTTCCCGGTCATCCGGGCTTTGAAGGTCTGGAACGATAGCCACCGGTGTCGGGCCGCGATTGATCGGGCCCTGGCGGCCATCCGCAGCCACCGTGACCGGTGGGCCGCGCCGGTGGATAATCCTCTGGATACCTTTCTCCTGCTCGGCTATGGGCTGGACCATCCCGATGTGCAGGAGGCCCTGGGCTACCTGATCGCGGCCCAGCGCCCGGACGGGGGCTGGAACTGGTTCGGCGACCTGCCATCCAGTCCCGGCCAGACGGCTAACTGGATCGTGGCCCTGGCCGGGGCCGGGTTTGATCTGACCCCGGCGAAGGGATAAGCGGAGACAGGGATCATGAAGCACCACGAACGTCTGGAGGCCACCCTACACGGCCAGGATACCGACCGCCCGGCCATTAGCCTGTGGCGCCACTGGCCCCACGAGGACCAGCAGGTGGACGGTTTGATCCGCGCCCATCTGACTTTCCAGCAGGCTTATGACTGGGACCTGCTCAAGTTTTCGCCGGCCGGTTCTTATGCGGTGGAGGATTGGGGCGTGCAGACGGCCTTCCGAGGCAGCCCGGAGGGGACCCGGGACTATCTCACCCGCGTTATCCACGAACCAGCCGACTGGGAACGTCTGCCTCCCTTGCCGTTGGATCGGGGCATGATCGGCATCGTCCTGGAGGCCCTGCGCGGCCTGAGCCTGGCCCTGGGGGGCCAGGTGCCGGTCGTCGCCACCATTTTCAGTCCCCTGTCGCTGGCCCAAAAGCTGGCCGGTCCCCGGTTCCTCGACGACCTGCGTCAACAACCCGCCCTGTTCCATGCCGGTCTACACACCATCGCCGAGACCACGGCTCGCCTGGCCAGAGCCAGCGTGGATGCCGGTGCTGACGGCGTGTTCTTTGCCACCCAGTGCGCCACCCGCGCCCTGCTCTCAGAGGATGAATACGCCGTGTTCGGTGAGCCATATGACCTTTTGGTGTTAGAGGCGGTACGCGGGGCCCTGGTGGTGGTCCACATCCACGGTCAGGACATCCTGTTCGACCGTATCGCCCGCTGGCCGGGCGTCCAGGCCATCAACTGGCACGATCGGCGCACTGCCCCGACCATGGCCGAGGCTGGGCAGCGTTTTCCCGGCGCACTCATCGGCGGCCTGGACGAATGGGGGCCGCTGTTACATGGGACGCCGGCCCAGGTGGAGGCCCAGGTGCACCAGGCTATCGCCCAGACCGGGGGGCGGCGACTCATCGTGGGGCCGGGCTGTGTGGTGCCACCGGCGGCCCCACCGGCACATCTGGCGGCCGCTCGCCGCGCCGTGGAGACGTATAGGCCCTGACCATGAGCAGTGAAACCGCTCGTCGGCGCGCCGCAGCCTGGACTCGCGTCCTGGCCGGCCCGCCGCAACCCATCACCCCGTTTTTGGATCGCCAGGCCGAACAAGAGGCTGTGCGGCGACTCTTGCTGGCCCCGCCGGCCCGGCCCAGGCCGGTGGTCCTGCATGGACCGCCGGGCGTTGGCACCACCACCCTGGCGGCGTATCTGGCTGCCCACCAGGCCCCTCAGTTCCCCGGTGGCGTCGTCTGGGCCGATCTGGCCACTGTCAACGGCGATCCGTGGCCCATCCTGGTAGCCTGGCCCCGGATGCTGGGGCTGATCGCCGACTACCCCCCCAACCCGGCTCACCGCCTGCGCAACGTGCGTCGCGCCCTGGACCGGGTCCGTGACCCGTTCCTGGTGATCCTGGATGATGCGCGGGCCATATGGCTCGAGGGCCTCCAACTCCTGGTCCAGCTCCTGCCCGATACAGCTACCTTGCTCGTCACCTCCAGCGAGGCCGCCGTGGCGGCCATGTTGGAGGCCACGGTCGTGCCGGTGAACCCCTGGCCCCTGGCCGTATCCGTCCAGTTGCTCGCTGCCCTGAGTGCCGGGGCCTTGACCGAGGCCTTAGCAGACGGTGTGGCCCGCTACGCCGGGGGCCGGCCCCTGGCCTTGCTCCTGGCGGCACGCGCTGCTGCCCTGGATGGGGTGCCGGCCGTGCTGGATTGCCTGCGCGACCCCGGTCCCTGGTTCGACGTGTTGCGCGAGGCCACCCACGGCGCGGATGACGCCCTCAGCCGTTGCCTGGCGGCCAATTATGCTCTCCTGGCGGCCCAGGCCCCGGCGGATGCCCGGCTGTGGCGCTGGCTGGGGGTCTTTGCCCCGGGGGTGTTCTCCGTAGCGGAGGTGGCTGGCGTCCTGACTGCCGCCGGGCATATCCCCCCGGACGAATCCTCCACGGCGGCCGTAGAAGCGGCTTTGCAACGCCTGGCCGACCGGGGCCTGGTGGAACCAGCCCCCGGCTGGGGCTATCGCCTCCATCCCCAGCTCTATCTGAGTGCGGCCGCCCTGCTAGACCAGGCTGGCGAGACAGCCACTGCCCAACATGCCCATCGTACCTCTTATCTGGCCTACATCCTGGCCCGCCGGAGTCGCCTCGACGAATTGGAGACGGTGCGCACCAACCTCTTGTTGGGCATGGACCGGGCGGTGGAGGCGATGGATTATGCCGCCGTGCGCGGCTACGCCTGGGCTTTGAGCAGCACTCAACGCAACGAGGAGGGGTTCCTCTGGCGCCATGGCTACTGGCATGAACTGCGCCGCCGTCTGGAACAGGCCCGGTGGGCCGCTGAGGTGGCTGGCGAAGATTGGGACATGGCCGCCTTTGCCGGCAATCTGGCCCTCCTGCTGCAAGAACTCGGCGAACGGGATAATGCCCGCCGGGAATTGGAACGCGTGCGCGATACCTTCCACCGCCTGGGGGACATGGCCCAGGAGTTGGTGGCCCTGGAGCAGTTGACCCAGTTGGCCCTGGCCAGCGGCGACGAGGCAGCGGCGCAGGAGTATTACCGCCAGGCCCAGGCCCTGCGCCAGGCCTCCAACCCTAAAACCCCGTAACCACCACCGCAGGTGTTTACCGCCGGGAACGCCGGGGGCGGAGGTGATCGAAGGGGAAAAACCTGAACCGGAACGGAGAGCATTACATGAGTAGTGAAGACACGGCGGAGAAGCAGTCTTCCCCGGCGCAGGCGGAAGTGCTCAGCCGCCTGCGGCGTATCGAGGGCCAGGTACGGGGCCTCCAGCGCATGATCGAGCAAGATCAGCCCTGCGAATCCATCATCACCCAGATCATGGCGGTGCGTGCTGCGCTGGATCAGGTGGGTATCCATCTGCTCACCCACCACGTACAGGAGTGCGTCCGGTCGGCTTCGCCGGAGGAATCGGACAAACAACGCCTGGAGCGTGCGCTGAACCTGTTCCTGAAGCTGCGATGATGAGCGGAGGTGAGCATGGCAGCGACGAGGCTGGTCATCAAAGGGGATGGTCTCACGTTGGACGATGTGGCCCGGGTGGCCCGGGACCCGGCCGCGCACGTGTTACTGGCAGATGAGGCCCAGGCCCGGGTGGCTGCGGCTCGCCGGGCGGTGGAGGATTGGGTGGCCCGGGGCCAGGTGGTCTATGGCATCACCACCGGTTTTGGGGCCTTTAAGGACCGGGTCATCCCGCCGCAGGATGTCCACACCCTCCAACGCAACATCGCCACAAGCCACGCGGCCGGGGTAGGAGACCCGCTCCCGGCCGATGTGGTGCGCGCAGCGATGCTCATCCGGGCCAATACGCTGGCCCGTGGTCACAGTGGCATCCGGGTCTCCACCCTGGAGGCTCTTTTGGCGATGCTGAACCGGGGCGTGGTCCCGGTGGTGCCAGCGCAAGGCTCTCTGGGTTCCAGCGGGGACCTGGCCCCCCTGGCTCACATCGCTCTGGTCCTGATCGGTGAGGGAGAAGCCTTTTTCCAGGGGGCACGGCTGCCGGGCGCCGAGGCCCTGCGCCGCGCCGGCCTCACGCCAGTGGAGCTGGCTGCCAAAGAGGGCCTGGCTCTCACCAACGGCACCGCCATCATGACCGCCATCGGCGCGCTGACTACGGTGGACGCCGAAAACCTCTGCCAGGCCGCCGACATCGCCGGGGCGCTGAGCATGGAGGCCCTGCACGCGACCCCTCGCGCCCTGGACCCCCGCATCCATGCGGCTCGACCCCATCCGCGCCAGGTCGAATGTGCAGCCTACCTGCGTAACCTGCTGACCGACAGCACCTTCCTCCGCCCCGACGACCCCCACAACGTGCAGGATGCCTACACCCTGCGCTGTATCCCCCAGGTTCACGGCGCCATCCGCGATGTGGTCCTCTATGCCCGGTGGGCGTTGGAGATCGAGTTGAACAGCACCACGGACAACCCGCTCATCTTTGTGAATGATGATGGCACGGCCGAGGCGATCAGCGGGGGCAACTTTCACGGCGAGCCGGTGGCGCTGGCGATGGATTACCTGACCCTGGGCCTGACCGAACTCGGCAACATGAGCGAGCGGCGCATTGCCCGGCTGATGGACGCCACTAGCAACGGTGGCGTCCTGCCCCCCTTTCTCACAGCGCACGGCGGCCTGAACAGCGGTTTTATGCTGGCTCACTATACGGCGGCGGCGTTGGCCTCGGAGAACCGGGGGCTGGCTCACCCGGCCACGGCCGACAACATCCCGGTCTGCGCGAACACCGAGGACCACAACAGCATGGGCACCATCGCCGCTCGCCGCGCGACCCAGGTGCTCCGCCATACGGAGACCATTGTTGCCATCGAGGTGCTGGCGGCGAGCCAGGGCATTGATTTCCGGCGCCAGGTGCTGGGGCCAACGGCGCGATTGGGCCGGGGCACGGCGGTGGCCTACGATCTGGTTCGCCGGCAGGTGCCTTTCGTGGACCAGGACTGCGTGCTGTATCCCCTGCTGGAGACCGTGCGGGAGCTGGTGGCAGGGGGGACTCTGGTCCGGGCCGTGCGCGCCGCCGGGATCGGGTGAGTAGGGGCAGGGCTTGCCCCGGCCCAGGGCGACCGCCAGGGTCGCCCCTACCGGCCCCGGCCCGGCGCTGGCTCGCGCCCACGCTCTGCGTGGGCGCGCCGGGGGCCGGGAGGGCTGCTGTGCTTGCGCGGGGTCTGCGACCCCGCGCCGGCGGCGGGTGGCACTCCCTAAGGTCGCCGCCGCGAGCGAGGGGGTTATTTTGGCTCGCGCCCACGTTCTGCGTGGACGCGCCGGGGGCCGGGAGGGCTGCTGTGCTCGCGCGGGGTCTGCCACCCCGCGCCGGCGGCTATCTTGTGCTCGCGTGGGGTGTGCCACCCCGCGCCGGCGGCTATCTTGTGCTCGCGCGGGGTGTGCCACCCCGCGCCGGCGGCGACAAACCCGCCGCGAGCAGTGGCCGGAACGCTGTTTACGAGAGGGAGAGAGAAATGGT
>Ga0209101_1000959_pt1 | contig 22890 bp, 18 predicted proteins | sample ConPoolayeCmetaG_FD_185481 | JGI IMG/M metagenome (GOLD analysis project Ga0209101, IMG submission 185481) | Hot spring microbial mat communities from California, USA to study Microbial Dark Matter (Phase II) - Cone Pool mat layer C metaG... ...
GCCCTCAGGCCGGGGGATGGGGAAACCGGGTTTCCCCCGCCCCGCCCGCGGGAGGGTTTGGGAGGGCGCAGCCCTCCCAAGAAGAACCTATGTTCATCCTGTTCGTGTGCGGCGGAGCCGCATGGACGGCGGAAATGGTTTTACACCCCCGCTTCCTGGAGCGCCGCGTTGATGATCGTTTGCGCCTCGGCCTGGATGGCGGCCAGGTGCTCCTCGCCCTTGAAGCTCTCGGCGTAGACCTTGTAGATGTTCTCGGTACCCGAAGGGCGCGCCGCGAACCAGCCATTGGCCGTGACGATCTTCAGGCCGCCGATCGGCGCGTCGTTGGCCGGAGCGCGGGTGAGCCGGGCGATGATCGGCTCGCCGGCCAGTTCGGTGGCCGCGACCAGTTCGGGCGAGAGGTTGCCCAGCACGGCCTTCTGCGCCGGGGTGGCCGGCACGTCGCTGCGGGCATAGACCGAGCGGCCAAAGCGTTCCTCCAACTCGCGGTAATGCTCGCCGGGGTCGCGGCCCGTCACGGCGGTGATCTCCGCCGCCAGCAGATCCATAATGATCCCGTCCTTATCGGTGGTCCACACCGTGCCATCGCGGCGCAGGAAGGAGGCCCCGGCGCTCTCCTCGCCGCCGAAGCCGTAGCTCCCGTCCACCAGACCATCCACGAACCACTTGAAGCCCACCGGCACCTCGGCGAGGGGGCGGCCCAGATGGGCGGCGACGCGGTCGATCATCGAACTGGAGACCAGGGTTTTGCCGACGGCGGCATCGGCGCGCCAGGCGGGGCGGTGCTGGAACAGGTACCAGATCGCCACTGCCAGGTAGTGGTTCGGGTTCATCAGGCCGACGCTGCGGGTGACGATCCCGTGCCGGTCGGCGTCGGGGTCGTTGCCAAAGGCCACGTCGAAGCGGTCCTTCAGTTCGATCAACCCGGCCATAGCCGCGGGCGAGGAGCAGTCCATGCGGATCTTGCCGTCCTTGTCCACGCGCATGAAGGCGAAGGTGGGGTCAATGCTCTGATTGACCACACTCAGGTCGAGGCCGTAGTGTTCGGCGATCGGCGCCCAGTAGGGTAGCGAGGCGCCGCCCATCGGGTCAACGCCCAGCTTCAGGCCGGCGGCGCGGATGGCCTCCATATCAATCACGTTGGCCAGGTCGGCCACGTAGGGGCCGACGTAGTCGTGCATATGGGTGGTGTCAGCGGCGATGGCCCGGGCGAACGGCATGCGCCGCACGGCGTGCAACCCCTCGCGCAGCAACTGGTTGGCCCGATCCTGCACCCAGCGGGTGGTGCCGGTGTCGGCGGGGCCGCCCGAGGGCGGGTTGTACTTGAAGCCGCCATCGTCGGGGGGGTTGTGCGACGGGGTGATCACCACCCCGTCGGCCAGGCCCGTGCGGCGGCCGCGGTTGTAGGTGAGGATGGCATGCGAAACCGCCGGCGTGGGGGTGTATCCCAGACCGGTCTGCACGCAGAGTTCGACGCCATTGGCGGCAAAGACCTCGATCGCCGTCACCAGGGCCGGCTCGGAGAGGGCGTGGGTGTCCATGCCCAGGTACAGCGGCCCGCTGATGCGCTGGGCGCTTCGCCATTCGCAGAGGGCCTGGCAGATTGCCAGGATATGCTCCTCGTTGAAGGAATGCTGCAACGAGGAACCACGGTGGCCTGAGGTGCCGAAGGCCACCTGCTGCTCTGCAACGGCGGGATCGGGAGTGAAGGTATAGTAGGCCGAAACGAGGCGCGGCACGTTGACGAGCAACTCACGGGGGGCCGGCTGGCCGGCCAGCGGATGGGCTGCCATAGGCGGGGCTCCTTCTGGTGCTTCACGCCGATATATCAATACGCGCAGGACGACCCTATTATCGCAGAGATTCGCGGTGGGGATCAACTCTGAACCGCGCCCGGGGCGCCCCGAAACGTTCTGCGTCATATCGGGGATACGGGCACCGACGCACGGGACCCGGCACGCGCACCGGCAGTCGGCGCGCGCCGCCGGTAGCCGGCTTGACCCGCGGCGGCGTACCGCGCGTGGTGGCGCGCCCCCCTCCCGGCCTCCCCCCGTTCAGGGGCGGACAGAACACATGCGCGTCGAGGGGCTTTATGGCGTTGGGATGCGCTGGTTGGCCCTCACCCCTGTCCCCTCTCCCGCGCGCGGGAGAGGGGTGACTGGAGTCCTGCGCCGGGGCGTCCCGATGCGGCAGAAGCCGCGTTAGCCCAGATATTCTGTCCGCCCTTAAACCCCGGCGGGGGAGGGTCACCGGGCGGGACGCGCCGCACCTGCCGTACATGTGGTACAGTAGGGCAACGTTGGACCAGTCAAGCATCAGTGACCCTCAGTGGACACCCGGGTATGGAAAAGCCCCTTGCGGCCCGGCGGCGCGGGCTGATCGCCCTGATGGCGATAACCTTCTTGATGTACGCGGGGTTCTTCATGGTCATCCCGCTGGTGTCCGTGCACTACGTCGAGTACCTGGGCTTCGCGGCGACGCTGGTGGGCCTGGCCCTGGCCACGCGCCAGCTTCTGCAACAGGGGTTCACGCTGGTTGGGGGCGTGCTGGCGGATCGCTTCGGGGTACGGGGGCTGATCGGCGCGGGGGTGCTGGTGCGGGCCATCGGGTTCATCAGCCTGGCCTGGGCAACCTCACCAGGGTTGCTCTTCGTCGCCATGATCCTCTCGGCCCTTGGCGGCGCCCTGTTCGAGGCGCCGAGCCGGGCGGCGGTCGCGGCCTTGACGCGCGAAGAGGAGCGGGCGCGTTTCTATTCGATCACCGGCGTCATCAGCGGTCTGGGCATGACCCTCGGCCCGCTGGCGGGGGCGCTGTTGTTGCGGCTCAACTTTCAGGCGGTGGCGCTGGGCGCGGCGGCCTGTTTTGGCCTGGTCTTTCTGATTGTGCTGTGGCTGCTCCCGCCGATCCGCGTCGCCGCCGGGCGCCTCTCGCTGGGTTCCGGGCTGAACCTGGTGCGGCGCGATCGCACCTTTCTGGTTTTTACCGCCCTGACGATGGGATACTGGTTCATGTGGGTGCAGATCACCCTGAGCCTGCCCCTGGCGGCCGAACGGCTCACGGGCAACCCCGAGGCGGTGGGCGTGGTGTATGCCCTCAACGCCGGAACGACGGTGTTGTTCCAGTACCCGGTGTTTCGCTTTGCCGAACGGTTCCTGCGTCCCTTGCCGATCATGATCATCGGCATGGCGCTAATGGCGTTGGGATTGGGCGCGGTCGCGGCCGCCGGGGACATCGGCATCCTGCTGGCGTGTGTGGCCATCTTTACCCTGGGCTCGATCCTGGCCACCCCGACCCAGCAGAGCATCACAGCCTCGCTGGCCGACCCTCGCGCCCTGGGGTCGTACTTTGGGGTCAACGCCCTGGCGCTGGCCTTCGGGGGCGCGCTGGGCAACCTGGCGGGGGGCGCGCTCACCGACGCGGCGCGGCGGGTGGGTCAGCCGGCCCTGCCCTGGCTCACCTTTGCCCTGCTGGGGCTGGGCAGCGCCATCGGTCTGGCGATGCTCGCCGAGCGCCTGCAACGCCGCCGCGCGACCGCCCACCTGGTCATCGCCACCCGCCCGGAGCGACCATAGAAGCGCCGCTCTACTCTCCCGCGGGCCGGGGGCGTGGAGAAACCCGGTTTCCCCACGCCCCGCTCCGAGAGCTGATGTTCAGGTCAGGCCCTCATACCAAGTGGAATTGGCAATCCCGCATGGTCCTGCTCATCTCCACAGCTCGACAGCTCCACACAGGGCTTTGGAGAGCTGGAGAGCTGTGGAGGTGTGGAGCTGAGCCAATGCGATGCCATCAAGTGGAATTCGGTATCATACGGCTGCGCCGCGCACCACCGGATGAAAAAGGTTTTTCTTGGGAGGGGGAGGGCAGCGCCCTTCCACACCCTCTCGGCGAGGAGTGTTTACCCTGAAAAGGAGCCAGCTATGCCCGCACCAAACAACCGCTATGCCTTTTTCAACGGCGCGATTGTCCCCATCGAGCAGGCCACTGTCAGCGTGATGACGAACGCCCTGAACTATGGCACGGGGTGTTTCGAGGGCATTCGCGGCTACTGGGTTCCGGAAGAGGAGCAGTTGCTGGTCTTTCAACTGCGCGCTCATATGGAACGTCTGCGGCGCTCCTGCCACATCCTGTACATGCGCCTGCCGTACAGCGTGGACGAGCTGTGCGCGATCTGCATCGAACTGCTCCGCCGTGAAGGGTTCCGCGAGGATGTGTACATTCGCCCGCTGGTGTACAAGAGCGATCCGGCGATCGCGGTGCAGATGAACGGCCTGACCGACGCCTTCACGCTCTTCGCAGTTGGCTTCGGCCAGTACATCGCCAACCCGACGGTGCGGGCGTGCATTTCGTCGTGGCGGCGGATTGACGACAACATCATCCCCTCGCGGGCCAAGGCCTGCGGAGCGTACCTCAACTCGGCGCTGGCGAAAACCGAGGCGCTGCTCAACGGCTACGACGAGGCGATTGTGCTTGGCGGCGACGGGCAGGTGTCTGAGGCCAGCGCGGCGAACCTGTTCATCGCGCGCGGCGGCGCGCTGATCACCCCGCCGCTCACCAGCGACGTGCTGGAAGGCATTACGCGGCAGGTGGTGACGCAACTCGCCCGCGACGAACTGGGCTTGAACGTGGTGGAGCGACCAATTGACCGCACCGAGCTGTACGTCGCCGACGAGGCCTTCTTCTGTGGAACAGGGGTCGAGATCAAGCCGATCGTCGAAATTGACCGGCGCATGATCGGCAATGGCCAGGCGGGGCCGATCGGCAGCGAACTGGCGCGCCGCTATGCCCAGGTGGTGCGGGGCCAGCTTCCGGCGTACCGCCAGTGGTGCACGCCGGTGTATGAGTAGTGAGCCCTGCTGCGAGGGCCGCGCCCTCCCAAACCCTCCCCGCAGAAGGGGGAATGGGGAAACCCGGTTTCCCCATCCCCTGCGCGAGGGCTGCGCCCTCCCAAACCCTCCCGCGGGCGGGGGTGTGGGGGAACCTGGTTCCCCCATGTTCACGTTAGATCGAAGCCCTCCCAAATCCGCCCCTTCCGCTTGCGCCGTTATTCTACACCGGCTCAACCACCAGTTCGACAACGTTGGGGTTGTTGCCGGTAATGACGGGGTAGAGCCGGGTCGTTGTGTAGCGGAGGACGCCGTCGACGGTGATAGTGGCGCGAACGACATAGCGCCCCGCCGGGCTAATCGCTGCCGGGTCATAGGGGAGGTTGAAGGCGAAAGGTACCTGCCGGCCATTAGCAACGATCCGTTGTCGTGCGATGACCGTTGCCGGTGCGTCGGCGCGCGAAATATCCTCCAGCGTCACCTCAATGACCGCCTGTGGCGGCAGCGCACTCCGTTCCCGATAGGTGACCGTGCCGCGCACGGCGCTGGTTTCCTGATCCACGTTGCCCTCCAATCCACGGAACTCGGCGCCCAGCCGACCGAACAGGATCCGGTTGGCCGAACGCAACTCGGCGTGCAGTTCGAAACGGGCGCGCTCGAACCACTGCACCTGGTACTCCTTGCCCTCCAGCACCTCAGGCATCGGCTCAGAGAGCGGCAGGCCAAACAGGGCCAGGCTCTCTTCGAAGGTTACACCGGGCTGCCCGAGGTCAAGCCCGCTGCGCCGGTAGGCCTGCAGGAATTCGCCGCAGACCTGATGCCCGGTCTCGCGGAAGAAGCGGCAGTTCTCGGCATCGGCGTTGTTGGGGTCAGCTTTGGGGAAGTTGAACCAGACGCGGCCCTGCTGGGCAAGGCGATCGGCCCCGATGCGGCCGATCAGGACGTCGTAGGGCCGGGCATTCTCAGGGTGCAACTCCAGGCGGTTGCGCTCGAACCACTGGACCTGAAAGGGCCGGCCCTCGATGCGCTCCTCGCGCTGTGGGGTGATTGGGAAGCCGAAGACCGGCAGGCCGCCATTTCGCTCCCAGTACTCACGGATGCGCCCGCTGATGCACAGGCCCGTCTCGGGAAAACAGCGCTGGTTGGACTGTGCCCGGCTCGGGACGGCCGTCAGCAACCCCGCCACCAGGGTCACGATAAGCAGGCCGAAGGTCAAAAAACCTGTTCGCGTGTGTCTGTCCATGATTTTCTCCTATAACCAACGATTCGCGCATGTTTCTGGAGCGCGTCCTGATGCCGCAAAAGGGGCCTGATTTCGCCCGGTAGAGCCATTGCGCCGACTGCTGGATCGCATCAGGAAGCCATGCACGATCAACATGCGCGAATCGTCGGCCATAATGTACATGACCAATGCGGTGGAAGTATGCGGGAAGGTTGTGCCTCCCCGCCCCCCGCTTGCCCGCCGGCGGCCAGGCGGCTGGGCGAACCGCCCCGGCGCACCCGCTGCGGGCAGGGAACGACCGGTTCGTGGCGGGCCACAGGCCCGCCACGTGGAGGGGCGCGGGGAGGCGTAGCCTCCCCGCATCCCCCCCTTCCCCGCCGGCGGCGGCCAGGCGGCCGGGCGAACCGCCCCCGGCGCGCCCGCCGCGGGCGGGGAGCGCGGGAGGGTCGCTCATCGGAGCAATAGGATATGACGGCAGTTTGTCAAAAACCTGTCAAAGCGTACGTGTTCACATTTCTCCTGGGAGCGAGGGCAGCTCGCCCTCGTAGACGCGACGAGTGGTGTGCGGCAAAGCCGCAAGCATGGCTTATGGAAAGCCGCGCGCCGGGTCTGTGAAAAAAATTGCTCACATCTCGTTCAAATGCTCGCAGAGATCCATGTGCGACCCCGGGTAGAGCAGCGCGGCGCGGCCATCGTGTCGCTCGCCGCCTATCGGCATAACCTGATGCGTTCCTGGTATCGAATCCTGGAGGGATCATGGCTCACTCCTGTGCACCGTTGATTGATCTGTTTGTGCCGCTGTTGTTGCACAATGATCCGCAGGTGCAACGCCAGAGCGCCGTGCTCCTCTACAGCAGTTATGGCGACGAGGCGGTCCAGCGTCTGCGGACCCTGATGGCCCAGGGTGACGCTAGAGAGCGCCAGCGGGCGCGGCTGGCCCATGAGGTCCTGGCGCGCTACGTGTCGCGGGCCACCGCCGGGCCGCTCCCCGGTCTGGCGGTGCAGGTGGCCTGCCTGGGGGTGTTGCGGGTCTGGGTAGCGGGTGTCCCCATCCTGGCCGAAGTGGCCGAGCGTGACCGGGGCCGGGCGGGCAGCCACAAGCTGCGCGCGGTGCTGGCGGGGCTGATCCACGCCGGGGGGCGCGGGATCAGCCGCGAGGCGCTGATGGCGGCTGTGTGGGGCCAGGGTGCCGCCGCGCATGGCCTTACGCGCACCCTCGGTTCGCTGCGCGCGCTGATCGTCGAAGCCGGCGGCGAAGAACTGGCCGATGCCGTTCTGCTGGTTGATGAGGAGCGCTGCCTGCTCCATCCCGACCATGTGCAGAGCGATGCCGCCATCTTTGAACGGCTCTGCGTCCTCGCGGCGGAGCTTGAGCAGCAGGAGGGGTTGGCAGCCGCGGCGCCGCTGTACGCCCAGGCGCTTGAATTGTACCGTGGCCCCTATATGGCCGATGTCTCTGGCGCCTGGAGCGCACTGATCGAGCGCCGCAACCTCCTGGCCGGCGATTTCTTGAACCTCGTCGAACGCCTGGCCGCGCATGCCTTCAACGAGCGTCGCTACCACGAATGCGCCCGCCTGTGCGACCTGGCCCTGGCTGAGGACCCTGCCGCCGATGATCTGACGGTCTGGCTGCTGCGCGCTTATGCCGGGCTTGGCCATTACGCCGAGCTGGAGCACGCCTTCCAGCACTACCTGCGGGCGGCGCGCGTCGATCCGCGCGCTGGCAATGACCCGGTGGTGCGGGTCTATGCCCGATTGCGGCAAGAACGCGCAGTGGGACTGTAGGTGCCATTTGAGACCTGAGGCATGGTTCAAAACCCGCGGTTTGCGCCTGATACCATTTCCTGTTGAACATTCCGCATTCGTCGAAGTGCTGGATCGCACGGTGACGCCCTGCAAGGCAATCCACAATCCAACATCGGCAATCCAAAATGGTATGACAGTCTGGCGGGGAGGTGTGGAGGGGCCTGGCTCCTCCACACCTCCCCCGTGGTCCTGTGTGGCGGCGAACTGGCACGTGCGTTTGAACCATGCCTTAGATTGCAGATTGGAGATTGCCGCTCACCGCACCAGTCGTCTATGCGGCTCCGCCGCACACGAACAGGATGAACATAGATTTCTTCTTGGGAGGGCGCAGCCCTCCCAGACCCTCCCACCGGGAGGGGGATGGGGAAACCCGGTTTCCCCACCCCCCTGCTTTAGCGGCCTATGTTCACCTCAGTCCTCCATGCGGCTCGCGCCGCACACCGACGGGATGAAAAAAGGTTCTTCCTGGGAGGGCTGCGCCCTCCCAAACCCTCCCAGGGGCCGGGGCCTGGGTGCGCGGGCCTCCGGCCCGCGTCCGCTGAGGTATGGGGAAACCCGGTTTCCCCACCCCCCTGCTTTAGCGGCCTATGTTCACGTTAGGAAGCGCTCCAGCCCTCACGAGCTTGCGGCGTCGCTATGAGGCTTTGGCAGCCAATGATTTTCGCCCCCCTACGGGGGGCGAAATGTTTTTTGCAGGCCCAGACCTGTCCGCCGCAGCACCAGAAGCCTGCCTATCGCTAAGCGTGATTCCATTCCTCACTTGATTCGGTTTACAAACCGTGTAGGATTGCTATTAGTACGAACGTAATACATAGATTACAGGAAGATTACAGTAAAAATTATCAATTTCTGGTAACAAATTGGTAATTTGTAATCGCTAACCTAAGCGAAAGTACATAACAGCGCTGCGCTCCCTTCCGAATCCACCTTTCTACTATATCCAATCCTAGTGACGAGGAGGAGCCTGTGGTCTCGACGACCTTTCATCGCTATCCGACCCTGCCCGGCGCGTTCGAGGATGCCCTCTCCCCTATCCACACGACCGTGCTGATCCCCGTCTATAACGAAGAAGCGGCCCTGCCCCGCGTGCTGGAGGATGTGTTCGCCAACGTGGGGCCTGGCTATGAGATCCTGGTCGTTGACGATGGCTCCAGTGATGGCACCATCGCCGTGGCCCAGGCTTACCCCTGCCGGGTTGTCAGCCACGAGGCGAATCGCGGCAAGGGCGCCGCGATGCGGACCGGTCTCGCCCATGCCCGTGGCGAGAAGGTCATCTTCATTGATGGCGATGCGACCTATCCCGCCAGCGCCATCCCCGAGATCTCCCGCCAGCTCGACCGCTACGATCTGGTGCGCTGTGTGCGCCACGATGGGCGCGATAAGATCCCGTTCGTCAATCGCCTCGGCAACCTCTTCTTCGATCACCTGATCCGTAGCATGCACCGGGTCGAGGGCTGTGACGTGCTCAGCGGCCTCTACGGGCTGCATCGGCGCCATCTGCTGGCGATGCAGCTCGAGTCCGACGGCTTCGACATCGAGACGGAGATTATGGTCAAAGCCGGCTTGCTGGCCCTCACGGTCCACAGTATGCCCATCCAGTACCACGAGCGTATCGGCGAGAAGAAGCTGAAGCCCTTGCGCGACGGCTGGGCCATCCTCCTGCGCGTCCTGCGACTGGCCGCGATCTTTAATCCCTTCGCCACGTACATCATGCCCGGGCTCATGCTCTGGCTGCTGGCCCTCGCGGCCCTGCTGATCCCGCACCACGGCCCATCTGGCGTCTCCGGCGGCGAGCCAGCCATGATCGTCGGCGCCATGGCTTTCCTGACCGGCTTCCAGTTGCTGATGCTGGGCGGGGTGGTGCACCTGTACCTTACCCGACACGGGATGCGCCGGCCCAATCGCATGCTCGATCTGCTGACCCGGCAGCCGGTGCGCCTCGCCAACTATGCTTTCGCCGGGTTGCTCGTCCTTGTGGGTAGTCTCTGGACGCTTGGCCTCGCCGGCCAGTGGGCCTGGGGCGATCTGGCCTCGTTCCGGCCTGGCGAGGAGTTGATCCTCGCCCTGGCGATGGTCGTCGGTGGCACGAAGCTCTTTGCCACGAACCTGCTCGTGGCGTTGTTTGCCTCGCACACCGCAGGCAACCCGCGCGCCCAGGATCGTCGCAGTGACGCGCTTAGTCCCGTGAACGTCGAGCCAATCCATTGAGTGCCCGGACGACAGGAGGTGTGTCATGACAGCCCCGATGGATCTGCCGGTCTCGGTGATCATCTGCGCCTACACCGAGGCCCGCTGGACGGATCTGCGCGCCGCCATCGCCGCGCTGCGGACGCAGCAGGTGCCGCCGTACGAGATGATCGTTGTGGTGGATCACAATCCGGCCCTCTTCGAGCGGGCCAGCGCGGAACCGGCCCTGGAGGGCGCACGGGTGCTCGCCAACACTGGCCCGCGAGGCCTTTCGGGGGCCAGGAACGCCGGTGTGGCCCATGCCCGGGGCGCGATCCTTGCCTTTCTCGACGATGATGCCATCCCCGAGCCCGACTGGCTGGCTCGTCTCCTCGAAGCGTACCGCGATCCACGGGTGATTGCCGCCGGCGGGGCGATTGAGCCGCTCTGGCCCGCCGGGCGCCCGCGATGGTTCCCCGAGGAGTTCGACTGGGTGGTCGGGTGTACCTACCGGGGCGTGCCGACCGCGCCAACGCCGGTGCAGCGCCTCATCGGATGCAATATGTCCTTCCGGCGCGAGGCGTTCGACCTGGCGGGCACTTTCCGCAGCGAGATCGGCCAGGTGGGCGATGATCTGATGCGCAGCGATGACACCGAGTTCACCATCCGCCTGTGGCAGCGCTGTGGCGATCGGGTCCTGCTCTTCGTGCCCCAGGCGCGGGTGCGCCATCGGGTGACCGAGGGCCGCGCAAGCTGGGCCTATTTTCGCTCGCGGTGCTATGCCGAGGGCTTCTCCAAGGCCCAGATGGCCCGCCTGGTCGGTTCGCGCGATGGGCTGGCCGCCGAGCGCGACTATGTGGCGCGCACCCTGCCTGCCGGCGTGGCCCGTGGGTTGGCGGAGAGCGTCACCGGGCGCGATGCCGCCGGAATACGGCGCTCAGGCGCCATCCTGGCCGGCCTCGCCATCACCGGCTTCGGCTATGTGAGCGGCGCGCTGGTGGGCCGGCTCGATGCGCAGCGCCGCCAGGGGCTCGTCCAGTACCTGCTTCCGCGAGGCGCCCGATGAAGATCGCCCAGATTACATCAGGCTACTATCCCGACCTCGGCGGAATCGAGGGCCATGTCCAACTGCTGAGCGAGGCGTTCGTCCGGCGCGGGCATCAGGTCACGGTGCTGGCCGAAAGTCGGCAGCCGGGGCTGGCGGCGGTGGAATGGATCAACGGCGTTGAAGTGCGCCGCTTCCCCGCCGTCGGACGGGGGGTGTGCCGCTATCCCCTGGGCATGCTGCGCTACCTGCGCGCCCACGCCGGCGCCTGGGATGTGGCCCATGCCCACAATTACCACGCCTTGCCACTGATCCTGGCCTGTCTCGCCCGCCCGGCGCCGCTCGTGCTTACGCTGTACTACCACGGCAAGGGCCATACCGCGCTGGCGAACCTGCTGCACCGGGTTTACACGCCGGCGACCAGGGCGCTGATCCGGCGCGCGGAGGGGATCGTCTGCCCCTCAGAGGCCGAGGCGGCGCTCGTCAGCCGCACCTTTGGCCCCGATCCGCGCCGGATGCGCGTCGTTCCCACGGTGGTGGCGCTGGTTGACGCCGCATGCGCCGATGCGGAGCTGCCGGCCTGGGCGGAGATGCGGGCGCCCGCGTGCCTCCTCAGCGTCGGACGGATGGAGTCTCACAAGCGGACCGACCGGCTGATCGCGGCCCTGCCCCATCTCCCGACCGGCTATACCCTCACCCTGGTCGGCAGTGGGCCGGAACGCGAGCGGCTGGAGCGGTTGGCCGACGAGTGCGGGGCGCGGCCCGGGGTGCATTTCGCCGGCCGGGTGAGCGACGCCGAGTTGCGCGCCTGGTACCGCCGCGCCGGGGTGCTGGTGTCGCTCTCGGAGGCCGAATCGTTTGGGCGCACCATCGTCGAGGGATTGGCGATGGGGTGCCGGGTGGTGTGCAGCGACATCCCGGCGCACCGCGAGTTCGCCCGGCGCTACCCCGAGTGGGTGACGCTGGTTCCAGCGGACGCCGACCCCAGGAGCCTCGCGGCGCTGCTCGACGCGACGGCCCGCCGCGAGGCAGGCGCTCCGCCTGATGTGCAGCCGTACTCCCAGTCGGCCATTGCCGATGCGATGCTGGCGATCTACGCCGCGACGGCCCGTTTCGGGGCGTTATGCGCCCCTCAGGAAGCTGCTCTGGAGGTGGCAGGCGATGCGTATCGTCATTCTTAACACCTATAGCTGGCTCAACAAGGGCGATGCGGCGATCGTGCTCGGCACCGTGCATGCGCTGCGCGCCATCGTGCCCGAGGCCGAGATTACGGTCGTCTCGCTCACGCCGGAGATTGACCGGCCCCACTATGCCGCCGAAAAGCTGCGGGTCGTGGCCGGGCCCTTTGGTCTGTTCTATGCCGCGCATATCCCCGCGGGGGTGCGCGCCGGGCGCTTTGCGGGCGGGTACCTGGCCCTGCTCGGGGCGCTGCTCGCCAGCCGCCTGCTGCGCCGGCCGCTCCCGCGCCGGTGGCCCGCCGGGCTGCGCGAAGTGGCGGACGCCATCGCCGGGGCCGATGTGGCGATCAGTTGTGGGGGCGGTTTCTGGCAGGATAGCTGGGGGCCGGGCGTGCTCATCCACGTGGCCCAGGTGCTGGCGGCTCTGGTATCCGGCGTGCCCGTCGTCTGCCTCGGGCAGAGCGTCGGTCCCTTCCGCAGCGCGCGCCTCCGCGCGCTCGTGGGCGCCGTGCTGCGCCGGACCGACGCGGTGGTGCTCCGCGAGAGCGAGTCGCTGGCGACTATCCACGCCATGCGCATCGCCCCGGAGCGTCTCCAGTTCGGTACCGACATGGCCTTCGCTCTGGACCGCCGCGACCGGCCCGCGCATTGCGCCACTGCGCCTCGTTCGGGGCGCCTGCGGGTCGGGGTTACCGCGCGCAACTGGTCGTTTCCCCATGCGCTGGATCGCCATGCGGCGCAGCAGCGCTACGAGAACGCCCTGGTGGAGGCCCTGGAGCATCTACTGGCCGTTCACGACGCCGAGATCGTCTTTCTGCCGCAGGTCATCGGCCCCGGCAACGATGACGATCGCCTCGTCGAGCGGCGGCTGGCAGCGCGGCTGAAGCGCCCCGATCGGGTGCGCGTCATCGAGGACGACCTGGCGCCCTCCGCGCTGATCGAGATGCTTGGCGAGATGGATATGCTGCTGGCGACACGCTTTCACTCGGCGATCTTCGCCATGCTCGCCCGTGTGCCGGTGGTGGCGATTGCCTATGAGCATAAGACTACCGGGATCATGCGGCGCATGGACCTCGGCCAGTGGATCGTCCCTATCGAAACGGTGAGCGGAGCGCGATTGATCGAGTTGATCGCGGCGCAACTCGCCCAGCGCGAGGCGGTCATCGCCACCTTGAACGTTCGGGTAGCGCAGGAGCGCGCCCAGGCCCTGGCCAGCGCGGCCATATGCCGGCGCGTCGCCAGGCGGCCCGCCACGGCGGGCCGGCGGGCCGTGGTGGTCGAAGGAACCCTGTTGGAAGATTAAGGAGATGCCATGAGCGTTCATGTTCCAACCGAACAGCGGCGGACGGCGCTGCTAGAAGGGCTGGCCTTCAGGGGCGAGTGGCTGCGGGGCCGGCGCCCGCCGCTCTTTTCCGTGAGCCTGGCCTTGTTGTTCCTTGGCCTGGGAGTGCTGGCGCGGGCGTATCTGGTGGAGGCCAATACCCCGGCGGCCTATGCCTGGTTCTGGGCCGGGTTGGGGTTGAGCGTGGGCGGGGCGATCATGAGCGGCCTGGCGCCTGCCAGTGCCACCGGGCAGCGGCTGGCGCTGCTCGCCCTGCTGGGCGGCGCGCTGTACCTGCCCACCTTTCTGCGTAGCCCGGCCTATCCGATCTTCGCCGATGAGTTGTACCACTACCAGGCCCTGACGCTCATGCGCGAGCAGGGCACGCGCGAGGTGAACCTCACGTTCTTCACTATTCCGCGTGACTATCCGGGTCTGGCCTTGCTCGGGCTGCACGTTGTCAGCATCGCCGGTCTGCCCTCGGACTGGGCGGTGCGGCTCGTGCCGCTCCTGGTCCATGTGACGATGCCGGTGCTCGCCTACGCCGCGCTGGCGGCCCTGCGCGTGCCGGAGCGTCTGGCGTTTCTGGGCGGGTTGCTCTACATGGCCAACCGCAGTTTCTTCTTCTTCCACAGCGTCTTCAGCTATGAAACCCTGGGCACCCTGCTGTTCCTGGTCCTGGCGCTCCTCAGCCTGAACCTGCTGCGGAAGGAGACGCCGTCGGCGTGGCCGTTCCACCTGCTGCTGTTGCCGGTGATCGCAGCAGTGAGCATCACGCACCATTTCAGCAGCCTGATCAGCCTGGCCTGGCTGCTCGGCTGCGCGGCGGTCACGTGGGCGCTACGGCACGAGCAACGGCGTCTCTTCGGCGCCCTGGCGCTCGTGGCCGCCGTCTTCGGTCTGGCCTGGCTCGCCTTTCAGTCCGATCGGGGCATTCAGTACGTTGTCCTGACGATCACCAATCGGGCGGCGGCGTTCTTCAATAGTTTGCAGGCGGCGCTGAGCGGCTCGGCGGCGTTACCCGGCGGTGACGCCTGGCGGTTGCGGCCCCTCTTTGCCCACTCGCCGCTGCCGCTGGCCGAGCGGTTCTTCGCCTACCTTTACCCCGGGCTGATCGCCGCGCTCATGCTGGCGGGCCTGGCGCGGGCGGCGCGCTTCTTCTGGGCCAGGCGCGGCCAGGATCTGGCGCCCTACGCGGGCGTCATCGCGCTGGGAGTTTTTGGCCCGATCCTGTGGCTCCTGTCCACGCCACTGGTGCTGACGGTCAATCAAGACGCGGCCTATCGCTCCTGGCCGTTCCTCTTCCTGGGGGTGGCCCTGTACGCGATCATCGCCCTCTACGGCGTTGAGGCCGAAGCGCGCCCTCAGCGCGCTCCGATGCGCCTTGCGGCGGTCGGCATCGCCATACCGCTGCTGATCGGCGGGATCGTGCTGGGCGACAACCAGGCGGGACGCTTCCACACCTCCCAGATCTTCGCCGCCTCCGGGCCGGAAGCCATGACCGATGATCTGGTGGCGGCGGCGCGCTGGCTGGAGGCCCACTACGGCCCGCACCACCGCGTCGCCGGCGACCGGGCCAGCCAGGTGGCCTTTGGCGCCTTCGGCAACCAGCGCACCCGGATCTGGGGCGTCGGCCACTTGTATTACTACGCCGATCCCGGCGGAGCGATCTGGTTCCTGAACGAGCACCAGATTGACTTCGTCAGCGTGGATCGGCGGGTGTCGCGCGCGCTCCCGCGCTATACCACCTACTTCGGCGACGCCGACCCCTTCGGCCAGCAGCGATCGCTCCAACCGGTGCCGGTCGAGCGCCTGGAGAAGTTCGACCGCATTCGCAATCTGCAGCGCATCTACGATAACGGCGACATCATTCTGTACCGAAAGGTGGCAACCCGATGAATACGTTCCTTGCTCGCCGGCCCGGACCGCTCTTCGGTCCCACTCTCGTCGGGCTGATCGCCACGCTGGCCCTGCTGCTTGCGGCAGGCAACGTGCCGGCGCCGGCGCTCCGCGCGCCCCTGGGGTTGCTGCTGGCGTGCTTTGCGCCGGGGTATGCCGTGCTCTTCGCCCTGTTCCCACGGGAAGCCGACCGCCTGCAACAGGTGGCCTTGAGCGTCCCCCTGAGTCTGGTGCTGGGCATCCTGCTGGGCGCCGGCATGGATCTCGCGGCCCTGCCTTTCTCCGGGGTGCTCTTTGCCGCGCTGAGCTGGGGGCTCACTATGGTGGGACTGGCCATCGGCGCCTGGCGCCTGGAGCGTTCCGGCGGCCCGCGGGCCTTCTTCCGCCAGGCCCCGGCAGGCGCCGCCGCGCCGCCGCGACAGGCCATCCATCTGCTGTCCGAGACGCTCGCCGCGCTGCTGGTGGTTGCCCTCGCGGGATGGGCCGGGTACAGCCTGTACCAGGCATCTCAGGTGGAAACCAAACCCTTTACCACTCTGGCGGTTGAGCCGGCGAGCGCCGGTGGCGCGGCGCAGCAGGTGATCGTGATCGCCAACCACGAGCACACGCCTATGGCTTATCGCCTGGAGGTGCGCGGGCCCGATGACGCCGTGATCGGCGCCTGGTCGGGCATCCTGACCCCCGGCCAGACGTACCGTATGCCAGTGCCTGCGCGTCTGGACCTGGAAGCGGGCGGACGCGCCAGGGTGCTGCTGTTCCGCGATCAGGAGAGCGAACCGTACCGGACGGTGCATCTGAGGTGACAATAGGCCCCAGGAGTGTGGGGAAACCGGGTTTCCCCAAACCCCCGCGGACGCGGGCCGGAGGCCCGCGCACCCAGGCCCCGGCCCCTGGGAGGGTGTGGGAGGGCGCAGCCCTCCCAGGAAGAACCTTTTTTCATCCCGTCGGGGTGCGGCGCAGCCGCATGACCGTCTAACGTGAACATAAGCCCTCGGCGAGGGGTGTGGGGAAACCAGGTTTCCCCACGCCCCCGCCCCGGGAAGGCGAGGGCGCAGCCCGTGCGCAGGGGGATGGGGAGACCGGGTTTCCCCGTTCCCCCACCCGGTGGGAGGGTGTGGGAGGGCGCAGCCCTCCCAGGAAGAACCTTTTTTCATCCCGTCGGGGTGCGGCGCAGCCGCATGGACGGCTGCGGTGACCATCGTGCGCCGCGTGCAGCCCCCCTCCCAGCCTCCCCCCGCTGGGGCGAGGAGCCGGGTTCCCGCCCCCGGCGGGTGAGGGTGAGAGAGGGAGTGGTTCGGCGCGAGACTTGTGACCACTTACGCCTGACGAACTACCATGCTCACCAATGCCAGAACATCGCTTGCCCAGATCATCGCCGCTTTACGCTCACCGCTGTACCTCAACGGCTACGCGCTGATGCTCAGCGCCATGGCTATGTCTGGTCTCGGCTTCGTCTTCTGGGTGCTGGCGGCGCGCATGTACCAGCCGGCGGCGGTCGGCGCCAGTTCGGCGCTGGTCTCCCTGCTGATGTTTCTGGCGGGGATCGCCCAGCTCAACCTGCGTGGCGCGCTGATCCGCTTCCTGCCGCTGGCCGGCGCCGCGGCGCGCCGCCTGATCCTCGGCGCCTACGCGGCCAGCCTCGGCGCCAGCCTGCTCTGCGGCGGCGGGATGCTGCTGGTCGCCCGCCGGTGGCTGCCCGAGGGGGCCTTCAGCGCGGTGGGGCCGGCCTTCGCCCTCTGGTTCATCATCTCGGTCGCGGCGCAGACGATCTTCGCGCTGCAAGATCACGTGCTCACCGGGCTGCGCCAGGCGATCTGGACGCCGGTTGAGAACCTGGTCTACGCCCTGGCCAAGCTCGCCCTGCTGATCGCCCTGGCCGGCAGCGCCTTCGAGCACGCGATCTACTACGCCTACACCATCCCCATTCTGGCGCTGGTCGTTCCGGTCAACTACCTCATCTTTACCCGCTGGTTGCCGGCCCACCGCCCCGCCCCCGGCCAGACCTCCGCGCCGCTGACCTTCAGGGGCGTGGCGCGCTTCGTCGCCGGCGACTACCTGGGCGCGCTCTTCGCCCTGATGTCCACCACCCTCATCCCGGTGCTGGTGGCGCTGGTCCTGGGGGTCGAGGCGAATGCCTATTTCTACCTGCCGTGGACCATCGCCGGGGCGCTGGAGTTGCTCGCGGTGAACATGACCGCCTCGTTCACGGTGGAAGCGGCTCGCGAGCGGGCGAAGCTGGTCGTCTACGGCCGGCGCGTGCTCGGGCAATTGCTGATCCTGCTGGCGCTGGCGTCAGGCGTCATCCTGCCCGGCGCGCCGTTCCTGTTGGGGATCATCGGCCCGGACTATGCCGATGCCAGTGCCGGGCTGCTGCGCTTGCTGGCGCTCTCGAGCCTCCCGCAGGCGGTGCTGATGCTGGCGATGAGCACCGCGCGGGTCCAGAACCGCGTAGGGACTATCGTGGCGCTACAGGCGCTCAACTGCGGTCTGCTGCTGGGCCTCAGCGCGCTCATGCTGCCGGCGCTGGGCATCGTGGCCATCGGCTGGGCGAAGCTCATCGCCCAGGGCAGCCTGGCCCTGCTCCTGCTGGGCACGCTGCTGCGCCCGGTGTGGTCGTTGCAGGAGTAGGGGGAAACCGGGTTTCCCCCTCCCTCTGCCCGCGGGAGGGTTTGGGAGGGCGCAGCCCTCCCAGGAAGGATGTTCATCCCGTCGGTGTGCGGCGCGAGCCGCATGGACGGCTGGTAGCGTTGCGCCCGATGGGCAATCGAACATCTGCAAGCGCATACAAGGAGGACACCACATGCATCCGCTCATCCTCGACATGGGCCTCGCCGGGGCGGCGCCGGTTATGGGCCTGGCCGCAACACTCTTCCTGATCGGGCTGCTGGTGCAGCGTGAAGCCATGAGCAGCCTGGCGCACGAACGCGCGCGCCGCGCGCGGGTGGCCCTGTGGGTGGCAATCGTGCCGCTGGTGGGCGCTTTCGCCCTGGTGGCGCTGACGCGCATCACCAGCGCCCTGGCAGGCTAATACCAAGTGGAATTGGCAATCCCGCATGGTCCTGCTCATCTCCACAGCTCGACAGCTCCACACAGGGCTTTGGAGAGCTGGAGAGCTGTGGAGGTGTGGAGCTGAGCCAATGCGATGCCATCAAGGAGAATCGCTATAACGTGACCATGGGGGAACCAGGTTCCCCCATCCCCCCGCCCGGTGGGCAGGTCTGGGCGGGCGCCGCCCGCGCGCAGGGGAATGGGAAAACCGGGTTTCCCCACGCCCCCGCCCGCGGGAGGGTCTGGGCGGGCGCCGCTCTCCCAGGAAGAACCTGTTTTCATCCCGTCGGTGCGCGGCGCGAGCCGCATAGACGGCTGACGTGAACATCAGCTCTCGGAGCGGGGTGTGGGGAAACCGGGTTTCCCCACACCCCGCCGGCGGGAGCGTATGGGCGGACTGCGCCCTCCCAGGAAGCACCTTATACCATTTTGGATTGCCGATGTTGGATTGTGGATTGCCTTGCAGGGCGTCACCGTGCGATCCAGCACTTCGACGAATGCGGAATGTTCAACAGGAAATGGTATTATGCGAATCTTGATGCTCACCGATTTCTACCGGCCCCTGATTGGCGGCCAGGAGCGCCACGTCGAGAACCTGGCCCTCGAACTGGCGAAGCGGGGTCACCAGGTGGCGGTCGCCACCCTCTGGCACGCGGGCCTCGCACGCTTCGAAGAGGATCGGGGGGTGCGTGTCTACCGCATCCGCGGGACGGCGCAGCGCGCTGCGCGGTTGTTCAGCCAGACAGGACGCCGCTTTGCCCCCCCGGCGCCCGATCCCGAGACGGTGTGGGCCTTGCGGCGGATCATCCAGCGCGAACGGCCCCAGATCGTGCACGCCCATAGCTGGATCGTCCACTCCTTCCTGCCCCTCAAGGCCTGGAGCGGGGCAAAACTGGCGCTCACCCTGCACGACTATGGCCTGCGCTGCGCCACCAAAACCCTGATGCGCCACGAGCGCCCCTGTGACGGACCGGCGCCGGACCGCTGCCCGGGGTGCGCCACGGCCCACTACGGCCCGCTGAAAGCCGGCGCGACGCTGGCCGCCCAGCGGGCGACCCTGCCCTGGCTGGTCGCGGCGGTGGACCGCTTCATCGCCGTCAGCCAGGCCGTGGCGGAGGGCAACCGTCTGCCCGGCGGCGGGCGCGCCTGCGCGGTGATCCCCAACTTCATCGCCGACGACCTCGAGGCGCCAGAGGAAGACACGGCGGACCACGTGGCGCAGCTTCCGTCCGGCGACTTCCTCCTCTTCGTCGGGGCGCTCAACCGGCACAAAGGCGTGCGCGTGCTCCTCGACGCCTACACGCGCCTGGAGGCCCCGCCGCCGCTGGCACTCATCGGCACCTGGGCCGACCCGGAGTTGCGTCTCCCCACCGGGGCGCGGGTGTTCCAGCACTGGCCCCACGCCGCGGTCATGCGCGCCTGGCAGCGCTGCGCCATCGGCATCGTGCCTTCCATCTGGCCCGAACCCTGCCCGACAGTGGCGATGGAAGCCATGCTGGTGGGCCGCCCCCTGGTCGCCTCGCGCATCGGCGGCCTGCCGGACCTGGTGGCGCACGAGGAGACGGGGTTGCTGGCGCCGCCGGGCGACGCCGGGGCCCTGGCCGCGGCCCTGGCGCGTCTCCTCGGCGACCCGGCGTTGCGGCGGCGCATGGGCGCGGCGGGGCAGCGCCGCGTGGCGGCCTTTCAGGCGCGCGCGGTCATCCCGCGGATCGAAGCCCTGTACGCCGAACTCCTGGAACCCGCCGCCCGAACGCTCTCCATTCGATAGGCGGAGACGCGAGGTAATCCGGTTTCCACCCTTTCAACCAGTCATTCGCGCAACAGGAGGAACTCCCCATGACGACCTCATCGCTCCCCTTCGAGACCGGCAGCTCCGAACGCGCGCTGGCGCCGGGGATACGGTTCTGGCTCTATCCGGCGCCTCTGGCCATTGCCGAACTGCTGGTGTCCGGCGGCCGGCCCCTGGCGGGCCTGCTGCTCCACGCCGCCCTGGCCCTGGCCCTCATCTACCACAGCGCCCTGGGCCGCGCCGACACCGGGCGGCGGCTGGCCCTGGCCCTGTTGCTCGTGCCCCTGCTGCGTATCGTGGCCCTGGCCACCCCCTCGGCCTTTGCGCCCCTGCTCAGTATGACCCTGTCCGGGGCGGGCATCCTCGTCGCGGTGGTGCTGGCCATCCGCGCCCTGCGGCTGCGCCCGCGCGAGGTGGGCCTGACCCTCGGCGAGTGGTGGATGCAACTGATGGTGACGGGCTGCGGCATCGCCCTGGGCTACGCCGGGGCAGTCCTGCTGCGCCCCGAACTCCCCGCCGGTCTGGCCTCCTGGCAGGCCGTCGCCGCCCTGGCCCTGGCCCTGCTGGTCTTCGCCGGTTTCGCCGAAGAGCTGATCTTCCGCGGCCTGCTGCAAACGGTGAGCGGGCCGGTGCTGGGGCGCTGGGGGCCGCTCTATGTGGCGATCGTCTTTGCCGTGGTGCAACTGGGCTTCGGCGCGCCGCTCTACGCCCTGCTGGCCTTCATCGTGGGGCTAGTCTTCGCCGGGGTGGTGCGCCTGAGCGGCTCGATCATCGGCGTGGCCCTGGCCCACGGGGTAGCGAGCATCGTCATGCTGCTGGTGATGCCCTACGCGCGGGCCAACCCGGCCTCGCCGCTGGCGACGGCGCTGCCGCTGGCGATGCTCATCGGCGGGGTGTGCGCAGGGATCGCCGTGCTGCTGTTCGCCCTGGCGCGCCTCGCGCCGGCGGGCGCAAAGCCAGAGGCGCAAGACGTTTCGCCCGTAGAGGCGAAAAACGTTTCGCCCATAGGAGCGCAAAACGTTTCGCCTGGAGCGGCGCGCCAGGCGCCGCGCGCGCCGGCGGCCCCGGCGCAGCCAGGCGCGCCGCTCCTGTCGGCGAGCCAGATCACCCGCCTGCGCCGCGCGGCACAGTTGACCTACATCGATCTGGCGGAGCGGGCCGGACTGCCGGCGCGGCTGCTGGCGGAGATCGAGCTGGGCCTGGCCCCCCTCGACCCGGAGAGCGCCCTGCGACTGGCCGATGGGCTGGGCATTCTGCCGCAGGAGTTGCGGGCAGCCGTAGGGTAGCTAGAGTGGCCCGCGGCGGTACGAGTTCACATGTCTCCCCTAACGTGAACATAGCCCCTCGGAGGAGGGGGATGGGGAAACCGGGTTTCCCCATCCCTCAGCGGACGCGGGCCGGAGGCCCGCGCACCCAGGCCCCGGCCCCTGGGAGGGTTGGGGAGGGCGCAGCCCTCCCAAGAAGAACCGTATGTTTATTGCGGCGTTGTGCGGCGGAGCCGCATGGACGGCTGGGAACGCGGGCAGTTTGCCCGCACGAACAGACCGGGTGTTCTTTTGTGGCCGAACGTACGGACTTTGCTCAAGCCCTGACAGGCGCCCCCCCGGTTTGCGCCCCTGGCAACGCAATGCTATAATGATACGAGTTTTCTCTGGGCTGATTGAGCAGGGAGGAACGACCTCTCTGCTCGTTGTTGCATGGTGTGAGACTTCTCGCTGTAGGGGACGAGCGGAGGCACACGGCCCCGCCCACCTTTCCGGCGCGGCGCCGCCTGGCCGGAAAGGGGCGTTGGGCGGGAGCGGCAAGCTCCTGCCCCTTCCCGAGAGGCAGTCTCGCTGGCATGGGGAGCTATGGACGCAAAAGTGATCGTCTTTGGCGAGACCGCCATTGACCGCCTGGTCCAGTGGTTGCGCGCGACGGGCCAACCTCAGGATATTATGGACCTGGTCAGACAGTATCTGGAAATCTTGAGCAAGGCGGTGAGGGAGGAGAACGAATGACCGCTGCGCCCACGTTGCCGGCCGACCAGCAGCGCCTGGCCGAGGATATTTATCGCTTGATGGTCGCGCAGGGCGCCATGTTCGCCATGGACACGCCCATCCGCCAGACGCTGGCCAGTCTCGCTGCGTTTCTGGCGCGACGCGAGGGGCGCGATCGCGCCGAGCTCGAGGCGGCGATTGATCTGGCCCTGAGCGCCGATAGCCGGTTCACCCGCGAGGTCGTGGACGGCGAGGTGCGCTTTGTGACCACCCGCCAGGGCGCCTATGTGCCCCGTGAAGATGCCGATACGCACAGCTTCAAGCAGCGATTGCACGATCCAGAGCATCCGCTTCCGATTGACGATATCAGTGTGGTTGTCTCGACTTCGCGCCCGGCCATCACGACGGTCGAGCCGGTCTATATTTCGGATTACTGGCAGGTGCAACTGGCGGCCGCTCCGGTCGAGCCTGAGCCTGAGGCGGTCACGGCCCCCGAAGCGCCGGCGCCCGTCGCCGAACCGGTCCTCGAGGAAGTTCCGCTGACGCCGGAAGCGGCCCCGGCCCCGGTCGAGGAAGTGGCCCCCGAACCTGCCCCCGCGGCGCTGGAAGTGCCC
>Ga0209101_1000960_pt1 | contig 22886 bp, 16 predicted proteins | sample ConPoolayeCmetaG_FD_185481 | JGI IMG/M metagenome (GOLD analysis project Ga0209101, IMG submission 185481) | Hot spring microbial mat communities from California, USA to study Microbial Dark Matter (Phase II) - Cone Pool mat layer C metaG... ...
ATTAACTTCTGATAGTTTAGTTTTATATGACAAAGAAGAGTTTGATTTTAGAGAAAATTTTCAAAAAGTTAACATTCCTTTTAAAAAAATAATTAGCAAACTAAAAGGTCAAGCAATAATGAAAAATACTATTACTTTGGGAGCAAGTTTATCTATTCTTGGAGGTAAAATTGACATTTTAATTAATTTGATTAAAGATCAATTTTTTAAAAAAGGAGAAGAAATAGTAAAATTTAATCAACAATTTGCAGTTGCTGGTTATGAAGAAATAAAGAAAAATTATTTTTCCTTGATAAAAAACTTTTTAATTGAAAAAAAGGATAAAAAGGAAAAGTTGGTGATTACAGGAAATGATGGTTTTTCTTTGGGAGCAGTTATGGCTGATTGTCGATTTTACGCCTCTTATCCAATGACTCCTTCATCATCTGTTTTAAATAATTTAGCTTCTTGGCAGGAAAAAACCGGGATGATTGTGCGTCATGCTGAAGATGAGATTTCAGTAATTAATACCGCATTAGGCGCATCATTTGCTGGGGTAAGAGCAGCTGTTGGAACTTCAGGTGGGGGGTTTGCTTTGATGGTTGAGAGTTTATCTTTTGCCGGAGTAGCAGAAATTCCTATTGTTGTTTTTTTAGCCCAGCGACCTGGTCCAGCAACTGGTATGCCGACTTGGACAGAGCAAGGTGATCTTTTATTTGCTACTTTTGCTGGTCACGGGGAGTTTCCAAAAATAGTTTTGGCTCCTGGTGATCAGAAAGAAATGATTGAGTTGACTTTAAAAGCTTTTAATTTAGCCGATATATATCAAACACCAGTGATTGTTGTTTCTGATATGTATTTATCTGAGGGGCATAAGACTGTTGGAAAAGATTGGTTTGAAAAAATTGTTGCTAACTATAAAATTAATCGGGGGAAAATTATCGTTGACTCAAATGTTAAAACTCAATCCGCCAGCTGGCGGACAAATCTACAACTTAAAACTAAAAACTTTTTAAGATATAAAATTAGTGAGGATGGAATATCAGATAAAATTTTACCAGGAACTCCTGGATATTTTTATCAGGAAAATTCATATGAACATTTGGAGGACGGACATACTACTGAAGAAGCCAAACCAAGAAAGGATCAGGTAGAAAAAAGATTAAGAAAATGGCAAACTTATCTAAAAAATGATTTCTCCTTGCCAAAATTTTATGGTGAAAGTATGGCAGAAGTTATTTTTATTTCTTGGGGTTCAACTAAAGGAATTGTTTTAGAAGCACAAAAACAACTCTTACAAAAAGGATTAAAAACAGGTTTTTACCATTTTAATCATCTTTATCCTTTAGATAAAGAAAAAGTTTCTCAACTGTTTAAGAAAGGTAAAAGATATATTTTAGTGGAAAACAACTTGTTAGGACAGTTTGGGAAAATTTTAACCATGGAGACAGACTTTGAAGTTAAAGAAAAGATTTTGCGATATGATGGAAGACCGATAACTGTTGAAGAAATAGTGGATAAAATATAACAGTTATAATAGTTATAATTTTTATAAAATTTATAAATAAAATGTCATCAATTCAAGATTTTACTGGTTATCAGCCAACATGGTGTCCGGGATGTGGTGATTGGGGAATTGGGATGGCGATTAAAAAAGCTCTGGTAGAATTAGATTATTCACCAGATCAGGTGGCGATTGTTTTTGGTATTGGTTGTTCAGGAAATATGAATGATTTTTTAAATGCTTATGCTCTTCATTCTCTTCATGGTAGAGCGATTCCTAATGCTATTGGTATAAAACTTGCAAATCATAAATTACCAGTAATTGTTGTTGTTGGTGATGGTGATTGTTATGGAGAAGGAGGTAATCATTTTCTTCATTCATGTCGTGGGAATCATGATATTACTGTTATTGTTCATGATAACCGAGTTTATGGTTTAACCACAGGTCAATCAGCACCTACTTCATCAAAAGGATATAAGTCGAAATCAACACCTTTAGGACTTATTGAAGTTCCAATTAATCCATTAGTTTTAGCATTAACCAGTGGAGCAACTTTTATTGCTCAAGGATTTGCTGGTGATTTAAATCATTTGATTTCAATTATTAAAATGGGTATTTCTCATCGTGGTTTTTCTTTAATTAATGTTTTACAACCATGCGTTACTTTTAATAAAATAAACACTTATCAATACTATATTAAAAGAGTTTATAAACTAAGTGAAGATTATCAAAAAAATAATTTTAAATTAGCGCTAGAGAAATCACTGGAATTAAATTATGAAAAGTTCCCTCTTGGAGTAATTTATCAAAAAGAATCTTTAGCTTATGATGTTCAACTACCTCAGTTAAAAAATAATCAGTCTTTGATTGACAAAGAAAGATTTGTTGATTATGATAAATTAATTTCTGAATTTATTTAATTTATAAATTAATTGAACAAACATTTAGGTTTATATATAATAAGACAATTAAACTATGAGAATGTTTTTTAGTAAAAGATATTGATAATTAGCAATTTATATGTTATACTGCTAAATTATATGGTGTTTTTAATTAAATCATCAGAACAATCTATTTATCCATTAGTTTCTATTCGTGATGGAATTGTTTTTCCTCAAACTGAAAATTTCTTAGTTTTTGGTCGACCAAAAACAGTGGCAGCTATAGATCTGGCTTTGAAGAGAGATAAAAAAATTATTATCCTTCTTCAAAAAAATAAGGATCAAGATGACCCCAAAAAGGAAGATCTTTATCAGATTGGTGTTTTGGCAAAAATTGAGAAAACGGCTATTGGTGAACGAGGTGAAATTAATGCTTTAATTAAAGGATTAGAAAAGGTAAGAGTTGTGGAATTTACAAAAGAAGATTCTTATTTTGAAGCTAAAATAGAAAAAATTGAGGATAAAATAATTCAAGACGAAGAGACTCAAGCAATGGTTCGTCATATTTCCTCACAGGTAAAAAAAATGATTAATTTAGGAAAAGCCATTGATTTTATCTTTCTGATGAATATTTTAAATATTTCTAATGATTTAAATTTTTCTTATCAAGTAGCTTCAATTTTGGATTTAAAACCACAAGAAAAACAATTGTTGTTAGAAGAAAATGATTTAAAAAAAAGATTAGAAAAAGAGGTGGAATTTGTTAATCGAGAATTAAAGATCTTAGAATTGGAACAAGCCATTTATTCAAAAACCCAAAAAAAGTTTGAGCAGGGAGTAAAAGAAACTTTTTTACGAGAAAAGATGAAAACAATTGAAGAAGAATTAGGAGAAAAAGAAGGTAAAGAGACTGATGAATATCGTCAAAAAATTAACAAAGCTAAAATGCCAAAGGCAGTTGAGGAAAAAGCATTAAAAGAATTAAAAAGATTATCACAAATGTCACAGTTTAATCCAGAAGCTTCTTATATTCGTAGTTATTTAGATTGGTTAGTAGAACTACCTTGGTCAGTTAGTTCACCAAATAACGTCGATTTAAAAAAAGCGGAAAAAACTTTGAATGAAGATCATTTTGGTTTGAAAAAGATTAAAGAACGGATTTTGGAGTATTTAGCCGTAATGAAGTTAAAAACACAACTTTACAAAAAAGAAAAATCAACCACAGAAGATGACAAAAAATATAAATTAAAAAAAGAAAGAGAGAAAAAATCCCCAACAATTTTATGTTTCGTTGGTCCACCTGGAGTAGGAAAAACATCTTTAGGTCGTTCAATCGCTAAGGCTTTAGGAAGAAAATTTGTTAAGATTTCTTTAGGGGGGATTAGAGATGAAGCAGAAATTAGAGGACACCGACGTACTTATGTTGGGGCACTTCCTGGACGAATTATTCAAGGCATGAAACAAGCCGGTACTAAAAATCCAGTCTTTATGCTTGATGAGATTGATAAGGTTTCCCGTGATTATCGGGGTGATCCATCAGCTGCTTTACTTGAAGCTTTAGATCCCGAACAGAATCACGCTTTCTCTGATCATTATCTTGAAGCTGAATTTGATTTATCAGATGTTTTTTTTATTACTACCGCTAATATTTTAGATACAATTCCAGATGCTTTATTAGATAGATTAGAAATAATTCATTTTCCAGGTTACACTGAAGACGAAAAATTCAATATTGCTAAAAATCATTTAATTGAAAAACAAAAAGAAGCTCATAATTTATTACCAAATCAAGCAGAAATTACTGATAATGCGGTAAAAACAATTATTCGTCGGTATACTCGAGAGGCAGGTGTAAGGGAGCTTGAGAGACAGATTGCAACAGTTTTTAGAAAAATTGCCCGAGAGATTGTTGAAGGAAAAGCAAAGTCAAAAAAAGTTGATAGTGCTGATTTATCAAAATATCTTGGACCTTTTAAATACTCTTCTCAGATGATTGAAGATAAAAATAAAATTGGTATTGTTACTGGTTTGGCTTGGACTCAAGCTGGAGGAGATATTCTTTTTATTGAAGTAGCGGTGATGCCAGGAAAAGGTAATCTAACTTTAACAGGTCATTTAGGCGAAGTGATGAAGGAATCTTGCCAGGCAGCTTTATCTTATATTCGTAGTCGTTACGATATTTTTGGTTTAAAAAAAAATTTTTTTAATTCTTTAGATATTCATGTCCATGTGCCTGAAGGAGCAGTACCTAAGGATGGACCATCAGCTGGGATTGCAATAACCACGGCGATGGTTTCAGCTTTAATTAAGATTCCAGTAAGAAAAGAAGTAGCAATGACAGGAGAAATCACTTTACGTGGTCGAATATTGGAAATTGGTGGTGTTAAAGAAAAAGTCATTGCTTCTCATCGAGCCGGAATAAAAAAAGTGATTATACCAAAAGACAATAAAAAAGATTTAGAAGATATTCCAAAATATGTTATTGATGATTTGAATTTTTACTTTGTTTCTCATATGGATGAAGTTTTATCAATTGCTTTAGCTTCGTTAAAAAAAGAAAATAAAAAAATATCTTTATCTTCATCGGGTAAACTTTTCCAATTAAAAAAAGAAGAAAATTAAATTAATCTTTTGATCATTAAAAAAAATTGACGAAAATAATAAAGAAGATTGTATATTTTATAAAATAATGGATCGGTTACCAAATCAAAACTACCAACCATTTCGGTAAATCTTCCTCCATATCCTTGTTTAAATCTTGTAAAACCAGCCCAAGGATGATTTAGATTATAGTTTGGCGGTAGACTACCCCACATATCAAAAGTTTTTGCACCTAGTTTTTTTGCCATTTTTATCGCCTCCCACATAAGTAAGTTTGTTCCCATTAGATTGCGATATTTTTCTGAAGAACCACCATAGGTATAGTATCCAATCTTATCATAAATCCAGATTTGATAAGCAGCTAAAGGCTCATTTTTATAATAAGCAATTAAAATATGAGCTATTTTATTTTTTAAATTTTCCCAAACAATTTGATGGTATTTTAAATTATGACCAAAATATTTTTGTCTTTTACAAGTATCAAAATAAAGTTTAGTAAAAATTTTGAATCCCTTTTCATTAGATTCTTTTTTTACAGTTACTCCTTTTTTTTGAGCTAAACGGATGTTATAACGAGTTTTTTGATGAAAAGAGTTAAGAAGTTGGTTTTCTGATTTATTTAAATCAATTATCTGTGTCCAAGAAGGAAAAAGTGGATGAGTGGAGATAACTAATTTTTTATTTTTCACTTTTAACTTTTCAGTTCTAACTTTTAACTTTTCTTCATATGGCTCTATCTTTATAAAAATTAAATTATTTTTTTTCCCATAATTATATAAAAAATCTAATACTTCTTTAGAAGGAAAAACCGAACGGGGAAGATAACCGATTTTTTTACATAAAAATGGAATGGGATGAATAGATGTTTGAAACACATTAACAATTTTATTATTTTTAATTTCGACGATTCTTAAAACATCAATTCCCATTGCTTTTCTTACTTTACCCCAAAACCAGGATTGAAGAGGGTGATTGGTTTTTTTTTGCCATTGATTAATAGGAAATTTATGATTAACAATTTTTATCATCGGTTACAGATTTTAATATTTTTAATGTTTCTTGAGCGCATTTTTTCCAAGAAAAAAGTTTAATTCTTTTTTTACCCTTCTCAATTAATTTTTCTCTTAAAAACAGATCATTGTTGAGTTTTATTAATTTCTCTGTTAAATCATTAATATCTTCAGGGTTAAAATATAAACACGCTTCACCACCAACTTCCGGTAGACTTGATGAAAAAGAAGCCAATACGGGACAGGAAAAGTGCATTGCTTCAAGTATGGGTAAACCAAAACCTTCATAAAAAGAAGGCATGACTAAACAAAAAGCGTTTTGATATAGATAGACTAATTGATGATCGGTAACATAATCGGTAAAAAAAACTTTGTCTTCAATGCCTAAGTTTTTAACTTCCTCAAAAATTTTTTGGTAAAGCCAACCCTTTTTACCTGCAATAATCAATTCAAACTTGGTATATATTTGATTAAATTTGTAAAAAGACCGAATTAAGTTAATTAAATTTTTTCTTGGTTGTAGTGTTCCAATATATAGAATATATGGTTTTTGTAGCTTTCTTTCCCTCAGGCTTGAAACCTTAATCCCTTTATATTGGTTAAATCCATTATAAATAACTTTAATTTTTTGAGAAGGAACTTTATAAATTTTTATTAAATCATTTTTTGTAGAATTTGAAACGGCAATAATTTTTTTAGCTGCTTTGATAGTATAACCAGTCCAGTTTTTTAGTCTATAGAGGTCTTTTTTTAAAAATTCATTAGGGTAATAAATATAAGATAAATCATGAATAGTAACTACCAGAGGGATTGGGCAAAAACGAGGACCATAGTGAGCCGGAGAGAAAAAAACATCAATATCTTTTTTTAAAAGCCTTAAAGGAAGAAAAATTTGAGACCAAAGAAATCTGCCGTAGATAATTTCATACGAAAAATATGAAGAAGATGAAGGTAAATGAAAAAGAGGCTTTTTTTTTAAAAAGATTTTAAAACGCGTTAACCTATCAGAATTTTTTTTAAAGTAATTCAAAAGATTAAGAGTATAGACGGAAACACCAACTTTTTTTTCAACATTGGCTTCGTTACCGTCAACGCCGATAATCATATTTTTATTAATTTTTAAGTAGTAATAAATATATTATAATTATAATTTATTATTAAATTATCCGCCGATAAACTTTTTCTAGCTTTTTAGCAATTTTAGACCAAGAGTATTTATCTTTAATTAATTTATAGGCGTTTTTTTGAATTGTTTGATAAAGTTTTTTGTCGTTAAGAAGAAGATTTATTTTATTAACAAATTCATCAGGGTTATTTGCTAAAAGGATATGTTTACCTTCTTGAACTAATAGTCCTTCAACACCAATTTTAGTTGCGATAACAGGAACACCGGCGGCCATTGCCGCTAAAATTTTAAGTCTTGTTCCCCCAGGACCAAAGATGGGAGCAATAAAAATTGTTGCTTCTTTGTAAATTTTTTTAACGATTTTACTTTCTTTTAAGTTAAGATTGATGATTATTACTCCCTTTTTTTTGGCGATTTTATTGGCTTTTTGTCCTGAAATAATAATTTTTATTTTATTATTATTTTTAATTAATTTTGGATAAATTCTCTCAATTAAAAAATTGGCCGCTTCGATATTTTGCAACCAATAAAAGTTGCCTTGAAAGAGAATCACAGGTTTATTGAGATTTTTTTTTGGTAAATTTTTAACAATCATTTCATCGCCAGCGCCATTAGGAATGATAACCGTTTTAATATTTGGTTCTAGTTCTTTTATATTTTTTTCATCGGTTTTAGAAACTGCTGCGACTATATCTGATTTTTTCCAAAAATATCTCTCTGAACGTTTAAGTTTTATAATGTCAAAATAAAAAAAAGGTTTTAAAATAAATAAAAGATTATTAACAAAATGTTGGTAAACAAGATATTCAATCGTTTGTTCAACTAAGACAATTGGAATATTAGTTTTTGGTAAATGGGGCATAACATAAAACGTTTCCGCATGAATAACATTAAATTTTTCATTCTTTAAAAGAAAATCAATTGTTCTTTTTGCTTCAAAAGAAAAATTTCTGACGATTAAAAATGGTAAATTAGAAAAAATTGTTTTTAAAATATTGGTTATCCGCCATGGTTTTTCCGCTCTTTTACATGGATATATTTTTTTACAATATCGATAAAGTTTTGGAATATATTTTTTTTCTTCATTATTTTTATAAAGACAAACCAGAATAATTTCATTTTTTTGACTTAAGTATTTTAAGAGATTAAAGGTTCTGACTTGTCCACCAGATGAAGGAGGGTAGGGAACATATGGAGTAACCATTAAAATTTTCATAGTTTAATTAACCAGAAATTATTTGATTCAAAAACAATATTGTATTCTTTTCTTAAGCTATCAGCATAATCTTTATTTTGAGTAAGAAGATATTTATAGCCTAGATTTTTTAATTCCGGCAGTTCTTTGTAAATTGCTGGAGCGCCACGGCGGTCTATTAAATACAAGAGGGTGGTATCACCTTGTCGGTCGGTAACAATTTTATCATCAGGATTAGTTAGTTTTTTAACGATATTAGCGATTGTTATAAGATCTTGTGGATATAGATATTTATTTTTTATTTTTTCAAAACTAAAATAAAAAGAAAAAATAAGACTAATAAAAATAAAAATGTAAATTAAAATTGAGGAAAAAAATTTTTTTTTATTTTCTAAAAAAAAATCAATACCAATTCCGGTTGATAAAGATAAGGTTGGTAAAATCAAAGTTTGATAATACTCATGTTGAACGTTACCGCCTTGAAAAACCAAAAGATATAATAATGAAGATAAATAAAAAAATAAGGGTAGGATTTTTTTTGTTTTTTTAATTAGACCAATAATAAAAAAAGTCGTTAGATAACCACCTAAAATTAGAGTATTGATTCTTTCAAAAAAAATCCAGCGAAAAAAAGCCGGTCGGAAAAAAATATTTTTTAAACCTGTGGAAGTATTAATTGAGGTTATAAGCCAGTCATTAGCTGGTATTCCCTGGGGGTAGTTTAAAATATAAAATCGCCAGATCATAAGTGGTAAAAAACTAAGAAAAAAAAACGAATAAAAATAAAATTTTTCTAAAAAATAAAAAGAGTTTTTTCTAAAAAATAAATAAATTAAAGGTAAAGAATAGAAAATCATTGTTGGTTTAACTAAAAGAGATAAAGAAAAAAATAAAATAGAAAGAATATAATAAGATATAATTAGTAGTTTATTTTTAGTTTGGGAAAACTGATAAAGAAAAAAAATTGATATCATTCCTAAACTTAAAGCCATCGGCTCAGGCAAAACTATGCGAGTATAAAAAACAAAAAACGGCATAACTGCAAAAATAAAGCTAGCGAAAAAAGCCGCTCTTCTATTGACTTCCTTAAGAATTAAATAATAAATAATAGCAATGGTTATTAAACTAAAAAAAATATTGATTAAACGACCAAAGATTTCTAAAGATAAAATTGGAAAAAATTTATGTAATAGAGCAAATGAAAAATTGTATAAAGGGAATTCAACCATTCGGTAACCTTCTGGGTTTTCTATTCCTGATTGAATACTTGATAGATCATCAAATATAGGATGAAGTAGATCAAAACCAAAACGAATAAAATTTCGAGCGACAGCGGCTGTATCTGCTTGACGCCAAGAATGAAAATCAGCTAGAGGAATATTAATTTTATAAAGTCTTAGAATTAGGGCAGTTAATAAAATAAAAATAACAACTATATAGTCTTTTTTTTTAAAATTATTATTCTCGTTTTTCATAAATTTTTTTACTTTTTTTAAGATAGATATAACCAATAAATATTCCAGCTATAAGCCAGAAAGTATAAGCCACTTTTGAAGCTTCAAAAACATCGATATATGAAGCATTAATCATCAAAGCAGCTAATCCAAAAAGAAATCCTTTAAAAATTATTTTTTCTTTAAGGTTTAAAGTCAATATTTTTTTAAAGATTTTATAAGCAATTTTTAAAAGAATTAATAAAAATAAAAAGGTTCCAAAAATTCCAGTTTCACCAAGCCAGCGTAGATAATCGTTATCAGTTGCTTCTGTCAATGATGAAGGACCAGTCCCAAAAAAAGGTGATTTTTTAAAAGCGTTAATTGCTCTTGGCCACTCTAGTTGAAGACGAGTAGCAAAAGAAATATCTGAAACAACTGTATTTATTGGTTTTAAATTAGCTTCTAAACTAGCAATATTTATTTTTTCACCGCTTTTAGTTGCCTGAATTTCTTTTTCTAAAATTAGTTTTTTTTTATACTCTTCTAAATCTTTATCGTTTGAATTATTTTTATTTTGATTTTTTAAAGCAATGTAAAAAGAACCAGCGGGTAATTCTTTAGTGGTAATTTTTTGGGGAATATAAACTGCGCCAGTTTTTTGATCAACTAAAATTCGTTTTACCTGGAAAGTTCTTTTTAGTCTTGAAGTGAGGTTATTATTAGCTAAAGTTAAAAAGATAGTTAAAAATAAAATAATAAAAATTAATCGCCATTTTTTTTGAATTATTAAAAAAGGAAAAACGGTTAATAAATATCCAATATATGAGATTCTTGACGCAGTTAAAACTAATCCAGTAAGAGTAGAAACAAAAATTAAAAAATATTTAATTTTATTAAAAAACAAAAATGATGATAAAATTATTGGCATAAGGAATATTAAATAAGAGGCTAAATCGTAATGACCTGAAAAAGTTGATGAAATTCTTGCTTCTGGAGTTAAAAAAAGAAGATAACCTCTGGCATACTCTGGATTCATTGTTTGAATAGCTGGCCAACCAAAAAATTTTTGTCCCAATCCATAAATAGATACCAAAAACACAACAAAAATAATTAGTTTTAAATAATAAAAAAAATCATTTTTGTTTTTAACTGCTGCGTAGGCAACAAAAAAAATACCCATATATTCTACCCGTCTTAAACTATGAAGAAAACCTATATAATTTACCGGGATAGTTTTTAGAACAAAATGACCAAAATAAAAAGAAATAAAAACAGAGAGCCAAAAGAATAAAAATAAAAAGAAAAATTGCCAACTAAAATTAACTTTTTTTCTTAAAAATTGAATTAAAAAAACTAAATAAGTGAAGACAATAAAAAAATCTTCAAAACGAATATAAATATAAGTGTATTCAATATCAATTAATGGTAGTTTTGGATATAGAGGAATGAAGAATATTATGAAACTGATAAGTATTTTTAAAATATTGTTGTCAATCCATTTTAGCAAGCATCCAAGCTTTTTCATATGTTTGAATTAAGTATTTGCTATTTATAATTTTACCAATTAAAAAACCTATTAATGCTTTTAATTTTAACATAATTACTAAAATAAAGATAGAAAATTGAGAAAAATGTTTTTTATAAAAATAAATTAAACCTTGGTAAACTTGAAGAATAGGAAAAGTTTGTTCGCCCGATGATTGACTACCTAAATGAATAAATTTAGCTTCGGGATAGAAAAAAATTTTAAAACCTTGTTTTTTTGCTCTATAAAAAAGATCAATTTCTTCCATATACATAAAAATTTTTTCATCAAAGCCACCAACTTTTTCGAAATATTCTTTTTTTGTTAAAATACATGCGCCGGAAATCCAATCAACTTCTCTTAGCTTATTAGGAGAATATCGTGTTAATCCCCAGTAATCACCGCGCAAAAACAAATGAGCAAAAATCATTGGAAGAGTGTACATTGGACCACAAGAAGGCTGATTAGTGCCATTTTTGTTCAAAAGTTTTCCACCTAAAAAATTTAACTTTTTTTTATTTCGTTTATAAAAGTTATACAATTTTTCGATAGCATTATTTAAAACAATAATATCTGAATTAAGAAATAGAATATAATTGCTCTTGGCAATTTTTACTGCTTGGTTATTAGCAGCTCCAAAGCCAATGTTTTTTTTATTTTCAATTAAAGTGATTTTTAAATTAGGAATTTTAATATTTGACTGCAATTTTTTAATTGATGAAACTGAATTATCTTCTGAAGCATTGTCAACGACAATGATTTCAAATTTTAAAGCGGAGTCTTTTAGAGATTTGATGATTGACTTAAGACAATTAATAGTTATTTTTTCTGTGTTGTAAGATACAACAATAATTGATATATTAAATTTATTTAATTTATTCATAAAAAATAAGTGCCAGCAGCAGGATTCGAACCTGCGACCACCCGCTTATGAAACGGATGCTCTACCGCTGAGCTATGCTGGCTATTTTATTGATATAAATTATAACATTATTTTGCTAAGATTCTGTAATTGAGTATATTAATTTAACCCCATTTTTTCTTTTACTTCTTTTAAAGTTTTTTGGGCAACAGATTTTGCTTTTTCTGCTCCTTCTTTAATAACTTTTTCAACATAAGATAAATCAGAGGCAATTTGTTTTCTTTTTTCTTGAAATTGTTTTATTTCTTGGTAGATAGCTTCAGCTAAAGAATCTTTTAGTTCAACAAATTTTAATGTTTGATTGTGATATTTTTCTTTGAACTGGTTATAAATATTTTTTGATAAAAATATATCCGATAGTATAAAAAGAGTTTTAATTCCTCCTCTAATTGGTTCACCAGCAATAGTAGCTGTTGGAACGGACCGAATTTTTTTTCTTATTTCATCTAATGAGTCAGTTAGATTGATATAACTTCCTGAAACTGATTTACTCATTTTTCCTTCACCTGTTAAAGAGGGAATGTACTCACCTTTTGTAACAAATCTTTGTGGTTCTGGGAAATTAGTTTTGTAAATCTGGTTCATTTTTTTGGCTATTTCGCGAGCAATTTCTAAATGAGGTTCTTGATCGATACCAACTGGAACAAGATTGGCTTTATAAAGAAGAATATCAGCTGCCATTAAAATTGGATAGTTTAATAGTGCCATAGTATTATTTTTTGGATATTGTTTGACTTTATCTTTATATGTTGGTAAATGCATCATTCGAGCAATTGTCTCAATTGATGAAAAATAAAAAGCTAGTTCAAAGTGTTCACTAACTTGAGATTGGATAAAAAGAGTTGATTTTTTCGGATCAAGGCCGGCGGCTAAATAATCAATAATGATTTCTCGTCTATTTTTGCGAAGTTCTTCAACGGAAAATGGTGTTGTTATTGTATGGGCATCGGCAACCATATAAAAAGTTTCGTATTGGGGATTATTTTGCAGTTGAATCATTCCTTTGATTGCGCCTAAGTAGTTGCCCAAATGTAATCTACCTGTGGCTCGAATTCCAGATAATACACGTTGTAACATTTATTTATTATAAATAATTTTAAAAATCTTTGCTATCTAAAATAATTGTTACTGGTCCGTCATTTATGATTTCCACTATCATATAATTTCCAAAACTACCAGTTTTAACAGGAAGATTTTTTTCTTTAAGTTTCTGAATTAAAAAATGATAAAGCTTTTTTGCTTCTTCTGGTTTTGCCGCTTTAATAAATGAGGGTCTTCTTTGAGAGGTGTTGGCACACAAAGTAAATTGAGATACTAAAAGAACTTCACCGCCAAATTTTGATAGGTTAAAGTTCATTTTTCCTTCTTTGTCAGTCATAATTCGAAGATTGGCAATTTTTTCCGCCATTTTGGAAACGATATTTTCATTATCTTCTTGACAAAAACCAACTAAAACAACGTATCCTTGATTAACTTGGGAAAAAACTTTTTTATCTACTAAAACTCTTCCTGATTTTACTCGTTGGATAACGGCAATCATAATATTAAAATTATATAAAAAATTTTTAAATTTAAAAAAAAAGGATATCTTTAAAAAAATATTTTTTAAATATTTTTTATTTGAAGTAATTAATTTTTTTTATTATAATATGATTAATATTAATTTTTTTAATTAATATGGCTTCGGAAACACAACCTTTTGAACTTGCTGGAGGTTTTGTTTCTGAATTAATTGAATCTTTTTTTCTTCTTTTAGTTCTTCCTTTTATGTCTTTTCAAAAGTAATATTTTTTTACAATTTTATTACTTGGGTAATTTCTTGATCGTGATTGCAATCAAAGCAATATATACCAAACATATCCTTAATAATTGTTTTTTCTTTCATTTCGATATCAGGCCAATTTGGTGGAGCAATTTTTTCTTCTTTGGTTACGGGAACTAATTGTTTTTTTATATTTGATTCTTTTGGTTCTGTACCTTTAATAAAATATTCAAAACGTGATTGACAACTTTCTGAACCATCTTCTTTTTTTATCATCAAGTCACCAGAGTCCCAACAGACTTGTTTACCAATAACATTTTCTGGTTTGATGGGCCAAAGATCTGGTTGATTTTTTAAAACATAAGTCATTACTCGATTCCAAATTGGCGCTGCGCCAGTGACACCTGAGGTTAATAAAGGATGCATTGGTGAATTATTGTTATTACCTACCCAAACTGCTACTAAAAAATTTGGCGTGTAACCGATTGTCCAATTATCCTTTTTATCATCGGTGGTTCCGGTTTTTACAGAAACAGCATGATTAGGAATAACTAAATATGAATTTGAACCAAAAGCGTTAGAGCGAGCGTTATTATCTAAAAGAATATGTGAGATAAGAAAAGCAGTTTCTGCAGAAATAGTTTTTTTACCTTTAATAGCAAAATAATTGGGTAAATTTAAGGATTTTTTAACATCTTTTTTAATATTTTGATCATTTAATTCAAAAATTTTTTTGTTGAATTTATCTTTAATTTTTAAAATTGCGTTAATGTTTTTTACTTTTCCTCGATTGGCAAAAGCTGAAAATGCTTGCGCTAATTCAATCATCTTTACTTCACCACCACCTAAAGTTAAAGAAAGTCCATAATTTTTTGGATTTTTGAAAGTTGTTATTCCAAAAGCTGAAGATGAAGCAATAAAGTTTTCTACACCGTTTAAAGCAAGCATTTTCACGGCAGGAATATTATAAGAATTACCTAAAGCGAAACGTAGTTGAACTGGGCCATGAAATTGGCCATCGTAGTTGACTGGGCAATAGTTTTTTGATTGACCTGCACTGGTAAAACAAGTTGGAACATCTAAAAAAATAGTTGCTGGAGTGACAAGTTTTCTTTCAATTCCTACTGCATAATTTAATGGTTTTATTGCTGAGCCTGGTTGACGAAGGGCGGTTGTTACATTAAAACTTCCTGATGGAGTAGCAAAATAATCAACTGAACCAACCATTGCTAAGATTTCTCCAGTTGGGGGTCGAGTAACAAGAATAGCCCCATTACCAACATTTAAATTTTTTACCTTACTAATTTCTTCTCTCAAAATTTTTTCAGCCTCTTCTTGAATATCTAAATCTAGAGTAGTATAAACTTTTAATCCATTAGTTTCTAAATCTTTTATTTGATATTTTTCTTCGAGAAGGGATTTAATATAAAAAACAAAATGAGGAGCTTTGATTTTTTCTGAAAAAGGTTTTACAGTTAATGGTTTTTTGATGGTTAATTCATAAGTATTTTTATCGATATATTTTTGTTGATACATAGCTTTTAAAACCTCATTTCTTCTTTTTAAGGCTAAATCTGGATTGTTATAAGCTGAGTAGAGTGTTGGCGCTTGGGGTAAACCGGCTAAAAAAGCAGCCTCTTCAAGAGTAAGATTTTTGGCGTGTTTATCAAAATATTTTAATGCTGCTTCTTCAATTCCATAGGCGGCACCACCATATGGAATTTGATTTAGATAGAGTTCTAAAATTTCATCTTTATTAAAAATTCTCTCTGTCCATAAAGCTAAAACAATTTCTCTAATTTTTCTTTTTAATGTTCTTTCTGGAGACAAAAGAGCCGATTTTATTAACTGTTGGGTAATGGTTGAACCACCTTGAAGTTGTTGACGAAAGAGTGTGTCTTTAATCGCTCGAAAAATACCGCCAACTAAAGAAATACCTTGATGATAATAAAAATTTTTGTCTTCAATGGCGATAGTTGCTTGTAAAACATACTTGGGTAAATTGTTGATTTTTATGATGCTACGTTTTTGATTACTATAAAGATTATAAAGCAGTTTTCCATTTCGATCAAGAATTTGAGTTGAAACTGGAATTGATTGATAGTTTTTAAGTTTTCTTGGTGAGGGTAGTTGGTAAAAAATAAAGAAATATAAAAAAATAATAACTATAAAAAATAAACTAATAATAATAAATTTTTTTTTAGTGTTTATAAAGTAAACAACTTTACTTATTTCTTTTATCATTTAATTTTGGGAAAAAGTTGGGGAATTTTATTAATATTATAAGATAATTCGTTGATAATTCTTTCTGCGGTTTGAGGTAGAAAAGGTTTAAGATTAATGCTAATTAAATAAAGATCGGTTAAAGATTGTTTTAAAAATCTTTTTCTTTTTTCTTTTGATTTTTTCCAAGGGGAAAAAATATCAATTTTTTTATTTAATTGTTTAATTTTTTCCCAAATAAAGTTTACTGCTTCATTAAATTGAAATTTATCAATCATTTTTTCTAAATTAATAAGATTTTTTTTGATTATTTTTTCATTAGGTTTAGTTAGTTTAATATTATCTTGAGAAGCGAGATTTGTTAAACGACTTACTAAATTACCTAATTGATTAGCTAAATCAGAATTGTAGAGTTCTTTCATCCTTTTGTCTGAAAAATTACCATCATTAAAATTAGGGATTTCTTTTAAAAGATAAAAGCGTAAGGCGTCAGTTCCATATTTTTTAACTATTAGCACCGGATTAATGACATTACCTAAACTTTTGCTCATTTTTTGCCCATTATTAGTAATAAAGCCCTCAATAAAAATTTGCTTTGATAATGGTAAATTAACAGATATAAGCATTGCTTGCCACATTGCTCCTTGTTGGCGAAGATTATCTTTTCCAGCAATTTGAGTTCCTGGCCAGAATTTTTCAAAATTTTCTCTATTCTCTGGCCAACCTAATGTAGATATATAATTAATTAAAGCATCAAACCAAACATACATTACCTGACTATCATCACCAGGAATAGGTATTCCCCAAGGCATTTTTTCTTTTACTCTTGAAATGCTAAAGTCTTTTAAACCTTTTTTAACGAAGTTTTTCAGTTCTTCAAAACGAAATAAAGGCTTAATAAAATTAGGATTTTTTTCATAAAAATCAAGAAGTGATTTCTGATAGCGGGAAAAGCGAAAAAAATAATTTTCTTCTTCAATAATTTCTATTTCTTGATTAGGATGGATTGGGCAGCGGTTATTAACTAATTCAGACTCAGTTTTTTCTAATTCACAGCCTATACAGTATTTGACTTGATATTTGGCTTTATAAATATCACCATTTTTTTTGGACAAACGCCAAAATTCTTGGGCGGCTTTGATATGATTTTCATTGGTACTACGAATAAATCGATCATAACTTAAATTTAACACTTCTTTTAACAGATGGAATTTTTCTACTTGTTGGTCGCAATAATTTTTTGGGTCGAGATTTTTTTCTTTGGCTTTTTGATAAATTTTTTGACCATGCTCATCGCTACCGGTATTAAAAAAAACTTGATATCCTAAAAGTCGTTTTAATCGAGCGATTGCGTCAGCTCGTATAATCTCCATTGAAAAACCAATATGGGGATCAGCATTTATATAAGGAAGAGTAGTAGTTATATAAAAGTATTTTTTCATGTAAATTATTTTAGCAAAAAAATAAGCGAAATAATAAAGATGACAAGAAAAGTAAAATTGATAATGGTTATTATTTTAAAAACCCAAAAACAAAGAAAGATAAAAATAGCCAAAGCTAAAATTAATGCAATTTTTTGAGGAAAAAAATTTTTAAAAAGAAAAAAAGTAGCTGAAGATATTAAAAAATTGGAAAGGAAAATAATTAAAATAGAAGATGGAGGAATAAACCACCAAATTATTAAAAGAATAGTTAAGATTAAAAAAATTTCTCTTGCAACTTTCATTTTTATTGATTATAATTTTAAAATTATGATTAAACAATTACCAGAGGATAAACAAAAAATTATTGAAAAATTTGCTCAACATAAAGGTGATACTGGTTCTCCTGAAGTGCAAGTTGCTTTGCTTAGCTATAAAATCGATAAATTAACCCAACATTTAGAAGAAAATAAAAAAGACAATCATTCACGCCGAGGTCTCTTAAAAACAATTGCTAAAAGGCGTCGTCTTTTAAATTATTTGCAAAAGCTTGATAATAAACGTTATCAAAAGCTTATTAAGGAATTAGGACTAAAAAAATAATGACTATTATTAATGAGTCTTTCGAGATTAATGGACAGAAATTAACCTTTGAAATAGGAAAAATTGCTCAACAAGCAACCACCTCAGTTTTTGGCCGGTTGGGTGATACTTGTGTTTTAGTTACGGTTACTCTTGGTAAAGAAAATGAAAATATCGATTATTTACCTTTGTCCGTTGAATATGTTGAAAAGCTTTATGCTGGTGGTCGAATTAAAGGTTCTCGTTGGGTTAAAAGAGAAGGTAGACCCTCAGATGATGCGGTTTTAAAAGCAAGATTAATCGATCGATCAATTAGACCTCTTTTCCCCAAAAATTTTCGCCAAGAAGTTCAAGTAATTGTTACTCTTCTTTCTGTTGATGGTGAAAACTCACCGGAGATTGTGGCTGCTTTAACAACGTCAGCGGCTTTGCATTTATCACCAATTCCTTGGTCAGGTCCAATTAGCACTTTGAGAATTGGTTATATTCCTGCTAATGATAAAGAAGGATATTTTGTAATTAATCCTCAAGAAGATGATCAAAAATACTCAATATTAGATTTAATTGTTTCTTCAACAGAAGAAAAAGTAGTGATGATTGAGACTAAAGCTGAGGAAATGGAAGAAAAATTGATTACTGAGGGAATAAAATTGGCTAAAGCAGAGAATAAAAAGGTTATTGAGTTTATTAATAAATTAAGAAAAAAAGCTGGCAAGGCAAAAATTAGTCTTAGTGAGGAAACAAATCAAGAAAAAATTATTAATATTTTAAAAAAAGATTTTAAAAAAGAAGTTGACCATTTAGTTTTAAAGAAAGCAGAAAAAGAATTTGATAATGATGAAGAGCTTGAAGTGATGGCTGATAATATTTGGCAAAAATATAAAGAACAGTTTGAAAAAAAAGAAATTATTAAAGCTTTAGATTATTTAGCTAAAGAAAGCATTCGGCAAAAAATTTTAAAAGAAAGAAGAAGAATTGATAAAAGATCTCCCGATGAAATTAGATCTCTTTCAGCTCAAGTATCCATCTTACCAAGGACTCATGGTTCAGGGCTTTTTCAGCGTGGTGAGACTCAAGTTTTATCGGTTGCTACGTTGGGTGCCCCAACTTTAGAACAATTAATAGAAAGCCCAGAAGGAGAAGAAGCAAAAAGATATCTTCATCATTATTATATGCCCCCTTACTCAGTTGGAGAAGTAGGGCGCTTAGGTGTTCCATCAAGGCGTGAGATTGGTCATGGTGCTTTAGCAGAAAAAGCTTTAGAGCCGGTTTTACCTTCAGAAAAAGATTTTCCTTATACTATTCGGGTGGTTTCTGAGGTTTTATCATCCAACGGCTCAACATCAATGGCATCTGTTTGTGGTTCAACATTAGCTCTTATGGATGCGGGAGTTCCAATTAAAGCACCAGTGGCTGGTATTGCTATGGGTTTGGTATCATTATCTGATGAAAACTATGTTGTTTTAACTGATATTATGGGAATTGAAGACTTTGCTGGTGAAATGGATTTTAAAGTGGCGGGAACTAGAAAAGGAATAACAGCAATTCAACTTGATGTTAAAAATACCGGTTTGACTGACAAAATGATTATTGAAGTTTTAGAAAAAGCAAAATTAGCCCGGTTTAAGATTTTAGATGTAATTGAAAAAACTATTTCAACACCACGAAAAGAGCTTTCAAAATATGCGCCAAAAGTATTAGTTCTAACTCCACCTGAAGACAAAATTGGAGATATTATTGGGCCGGGTGGAAAAACGATTCGTGGTCTTATTGCTAAAACTGGTGTTGATATTAACGTTGATGATGAAGGAAAGGTGAGTATTGCTGGTTTAGATAAAAATAAAGTAGAAGAGGCAGCTTCTTTAATTGAGAATATGATAAGAGAGGTTAAAGTTGGCGAAGTTTTTGAGGGAGAGGTGAAAAAACTTTTCCCTTTTGGTTTTGTTGTTGAGATTTTTGCTGGCAAAGAGGGATTGGTTCATGTTTCCCGAATGGGAATGGGTTTTGTCCGTGATCCATCACGTTTTGTAAAGATTGGTCAAAAAGTGAAGGTAAAAGTTTTTGAGATTGATAAACAAGGACGAATTAATCTTCAGTTGATTAAATAATTGATTTTATTTAACTTCTTCATTAAAATTAAATTTATATGGCAAGAAGAAAATTATTACGATTACCTTTTTTGAAGATAAAAATTAATCGGCAAACTGTTTTTAATATTTTTGGATTTTTGATTTTGGGCTTTGCATTAATTTTAGGACTTTCTTTTTTAAATTTTTTTTCTCAAGATAGCGAAGGAAAAATTTTATATCAATTAAATCAACTAATTTTGAAAAAATTTGGGGGATTAGCTTTTTTTATTCCTTTAATTTTAATTTTGGTAGCTATTCATTTTTTTAACTCAAAAAAATTAAAAATTATTAAACTTAACATTACTTTAGGTTTAATTTTAATTTTTATTTCTCTTTTAGGTATTTTTCGTTCGGGTGATTATGGATTGTTAATTTCTGAAAATTTACGTTTTGATTTTTCTTTTTTTGGCTCTTTAATTATTCTTTTTTTTACTTTTGTAATGGGATTAATTTTATTTTTAAATACTTCAGTTGACTCATTTTTTATCTTTATTTTTAATATTTTAAAAAAAATCTTTGTTTTTACTCAAAATCATTTATTTCGAAATATTTTGGCTAAAAAACCTAAAATTAAAGAACCAAAAGATTTTATTGGCGACAAAAAAACACCATTTATCATTGCCCCAAAAAAAATGTTAGAAATAAATCCTTCAGTCAATGTTTCTTCTCCATCAATTGATAAAGAAAAAACTCATTCCAAAGAATCAATCGAGGTTAAACCTTTATCTACTAGGCAGAAGATCAACTGGGTTTTTCCTTCGCTTTCTATGTTGTCTGATATTTCTCAAAATGAAGCTGATCGAGGTGATGTGGCGAGAAATGCTGATATTATCGAAAAAACTTTAGATAGTTTTGGTATTCGGGCGCGAGTTGAAGAAGTTAATCCTGGACCAACCGTTACTCAATATGCAATAAAAATTGCCGAAGGGACAAAGTTGTCAAAAATTACTGCTTTAGCCAATGATTTAGCTTTATCATTGGCTACTCCAACAGGAACAGTTAGAATTGAGGCACCGATTCCTGGTCGATCTTTTGTTGGGATTGAAATTCCAAATATTAGACCACAGATCATAACCTTAAAAAATCTTTTATCTCAACAAATTTTTACTAATAATCCTGATCCGTTATTGGTGCCTTTAGGTTTAGATGTATCGGGTAATCCTCAGGCTGCTTCAATTGGAAAAATGCCGCATGTTTTGATTGCAGGAGCGACCGGTTCAGGAAAATCAGTTCTTTTAAATGCTTGGATTTCGACCTTTTTGTTTCGGACAAAACCAGAAGATTTGCGATTAATTTTAGTTGATCCAAAACGAGTTGAACTTTCTTTATATAATGGTATTCCCCATCTTTTATCAGAAGTAATCGTTGAGGCAAAAAAGATAATTTCTGCTTTACAGTGGACTGTTTCTGAGATGGAAAATCGTTATAAAGAGTTTGCTCAAGCTGGAGTAAGAAATTTGGAAAGTTATAATAATTTGCCTAACGTTGAGAAAAAACCATATATTATTTTTATTATCGATGAATTGGCAGATCTTATGATTTTTGCCGCAAGGGACGCTGAGGATTTAATCACAAGAATTGCTCAAATGGCAAGAGCAACTGGTATTCATTTAGTTTTAGCTACTCAGCGGCCTTCGGTTGATGTTATTACTGGTTTGATGAAAGCTAATATTCCAACCAGGGTTGCTTTTAATGTTTCGTCAATGATTGATTCACGAGTAATTATAGATACTCCCGGCGCCGAGAAACTTTTAGGAAGAGGTGATATGTTATATTTACCACCTGATCAAGCAAAGCCAAAAAGAATTCAAGGGCCTTTTATGACAGAAAAAGATGTTCAAAAATTAGTTGAGTTTATCAAAATTAACAATCCACCAGTTCATTACACAACTGAGGTGGTTGAGCAAAAAGTGACTTTTAATACTAGAAGCGTTGGTGGTACCTTTGTTGATGAGGGTGATAAAGATCCTTTATTTGATGAAGTGGTAAAACTAATTATTAATCAAGACTATGCCTCAGCTTCGTTTTTACAAAGAAAGTTTAAGATTGGTTATGCTCGAGCTGCCAGACTTTTAGATCAACTTGAAGCGGCAGGTTATGTAGGACCTGCTGAGGGCTCAAAACCAAGAGAAGTAATTAAAAGGTTGTCAGATCAAGAATTAGTTTCTCAAGAAATAACTAATGTTTAAAAATAAAAAAATGACTAAAAAATTTACTATCAAAGATTTACCTTTAGAGGAAAGACCAAGAGAAAGATTATTAAAGTTTGGAGAAAAATCATTATCAACTCAAGAGCTTTTACAAATAATTCTGGGAAAAGGGATAGCTGGTGAATCGATTTCATCGACGGTTCAAAAACTTTTTTCTACCTTTGGTAGCTTAGAAAAAATTGCCGAAGCTAGTCTTGAGGAGCTTCGATCAATTCGGGGGATAGGTTTAGCTAAAGCCGCTCAGATTAAAGCCGCATTTGAGATTGGTCGACGTTTTTACTTTCAAACTCCCTCTTATCAAAGTAAAGATTTAAATAGTCCTCAAAAAGTTTTTCGATTAATAAGAAGTAGATTAACTGATTACTCAAAAGAACATTTTT
>Ga0209101_1000961_pt1 | contig 22880 bp, 22 predicted proteins | sample ConPoolayeCmetaG_FD_185481 | JGI IMG/M metagenome (GOLD analysis project Ga0209101, IMG submission 185481) | Hot spring microbial mat communities from California, USA to study Microbial Dark Matter (Phase II) - Cone Pool mat layer C metaG... ...
GTGCAGGGGCAGTGGGCCAAGGCGCTCAGCGAGCGGAGCTTTGGGGGCCAGGCGTTTTTCTGCAACTCGGGCACGGAGGCCAACGAGGCGGCGATCAAGCTGATCCGCCTGCATTCGCCCCGGCCGAAGTACAAGATTATCACATTCGAGGGGGGCTTTCACGGCCGTACGCTAGGGTCAACCTCCGCTACGGCGCAACCGAAGTATCACGAAGGCTTGGGGCCGCTGATGGCTGGTTTCGTGTATGCGCCGTTCGGCGATCTGGATGCAGTGGCCCGGTTGATCGACGACGAGACCGCTGCCATTCTTGTCGAGCCGATCCAGGGTGAGGGCGGAGTGCGTATCGCACCCGAGGGCTTTCTGGCCGGTCTGCGTCGGCTGGCCGACGAGCACAAGCTTCTGCTGGCCTTCGACGAGGTACAGACCGGTTTCGGTCGCACCGGCGATTGGTTCGCCTACCAGGGCTTCGGCGTCACGCCCGACATCATGACCCTTTCCAAGGCGTTGTGCGGGGGATTGGCGGGCGGGGCGATGCTGGTCAGGCCGGAGATCGCCCCCAGTTTGCGGCCGGGCATGCACGCCTGTACCTTCGGCGGCAATCCCATCGCCGCCCGCGCAGGACTGGCTGCCATCGAAATGATCGAGCGGGAGAACCTGCTGGCCCGGGCAAAGCAGCTTGGCGAGCTTTTCGCCCGGCGGCTGACCGAGTTGCAGCAGCGCTGCCCTTTGATCCGCGAGGTTCGCGTGCGCGGATTGATGATCGGCTTGGAGCTGTCCATCGAAGGCGCGGCGATCGTCAAAGCGTGTCTGGACCGCCGCTTGCTGGTCAACTGCACGCACTCGACGGTCATACGGCTGCTGCCTGCTATGACCCTCAGCGACGATCTGGCACACCAGGGTTGCGACATCCTGGCCGAAGTGCTTCAGCAGGCAGCCAACAACGCCGCCGGCCAGTGACCGGCAAACGCGAATCGGCCAGGCCATCATAGGTTTGTTGCAGGCGGGTGGTTTCTTGACGGCTTTGGCAACTTGATGACCGTGGCAACAGAAGTGCCGTAATCGGTGTAATGCGGCCTGCGGCCGCAACCAAATGGAGGGACGCGCTGCGGTCGCGTCCGGTAGCAACCGGCAGACGGCCACGACGGAGCGTGGCCCTCCAGATCGACCGACAACATGCGCGCAAAACGCGCACAAGTCACGGCATAAGCCACTAGAAGGAGGCTTCCGCCTGACCGTTACGAGCACGGCCGGAAACGGCCTGGCGGATTTAGACATTGCCCTGGCGACCAGGGAGCGGTCGGAACCGGAGGAGGCCACTGCAATGGACTGCGCAGCTCAACCCTGGTAGCAGGGAAGCGATCAAATAAGGAGCACATAGCGATGCGCCACCTGTTGACCGTGGCTGACCTGACAACCGCCGAGATCGAACGCATCTTCGCCATCACCGAGGACCTGAAGAGCAAACACCAGCAGGGATTGCGGGAGCCGCTGCTGCCGGGTCGAGTGATGGCGCTGCTGTTCGAAAAGCAATCGCTGCGCACCAGGGTCAGCTTCGAGGCGGCGATGATTCACCTGGGCGGCTCATCGCTTTTCTTGGGTAGCGAGGTGGGCTTCGGCCGGCGCGAAAGTCTGGCCGACTTCGGCCGCGTGCTAAGCGAGTACGTCGACGTGATCGTAGTCCGTGCGAACCATCACCAGACCGTGCTGGACCTGGCCAAACACGCAAGCTGCTCGGTGATCAACGGCCTGACCGATTTCAGCCACCCTTGCCAGGCGCTGGCCGATCTATACACGCTCCGGGAAGTCTTTGGCTCGTTGAGAGGACGGACGCTGGCTTGGGTTGGCGACGCCAACAACGTGGCGCGCAGTCTGGCCTTGGCTTGTGGGAAGACCGGGATGAAGTTCCGTATGGCCACGCCCGTGAAGTATCAATTTGGCCAGCAAGCCCGGCAGTGGATACGCGAACAAGTGCCCGAACTGGACATCGAAGTTACCACCGACCCGGCCGCCGCTGTGGCCAACGCCGACGCAGTGTACACCGACGTGTGGACCAGCATGGGCCAAGAGGCGGAACGCAACATCCGGCGGCGCGACTTTGGCCCATATCAGGTCAACAGCAAGCTGATGGCCCAGGCTCCCAAGAGCGCGCTGTTCATGCACTGCCTGCCGGCCCATCGCGGCGAGGAGGTCACCGACGAAGTGATCGACGGCCCGCAAAGCATCGTGTTGCGCCAAGCCGCCAATCGGCTCCACGTTCAGAAGGGCATACTGGTCTGGCTGTTGGGGGCGAAAGGCTAGCGTCGGATTGCCGTGCTGCGGATCGACGCCGTTGAATTGCCGCAGTGCGGATCGACGCCGTTCGCTTGGGTTTGTCTTCGGCCACAAGTTGCACATGTCCCGAAGCGGCCTTCGGCCGCAACCCAATGGAGGGACGCGCTGCGGTCGCCAACTGGAGGGACGCGCTGCGGTCGCGTCCGCCAGCAACCGGCAGACGGCCACGACGGAGCGTGGCCCTCCAGATCACCCTAAAACATGCGCGCAAAAAAGCGCACAAGTTACGCCGCAAGCGACTGAAGTGCAGTGTGCCCGACGGCGGCGAAAACCCACAAGCGGCTGCGAGCGCTTGTCGGCTGCGGCGGCTGGTCATATCGGTCGTATGCAATCCTGGCAGAAAGATTACATGTTGCGATGTTTACCCTCCGGGCACGCTATGTGTTTCCTGTATCTGCACCGCCAATCTGCGGTGGCATGGTAACCATAGCAGGCGATCGGATCGTCGCTGTTGGCGCCCGACCGGCAGGTGGCCCGGTGCGCGACATGGGCGACGCGGCCATCCTGCCCGGGTTGGTAAACGCCCATACCCACCTGGAGTTGAGCGATCTTCCTGCGCCATTGGGTCACCCCGATAGCGGTTTCGTCGGTTGGTTGCAGCAGGTGATCGACTACCGCAGAAGCCACCAGCCCGGCGACGCTGCCGTGTGGTACGGTTTGATGCAGTCGGCCATTTGCGGCACGACTCTGTTGGGCGAGATTTCCCAGCCCGGCGCGAGCATCCGGCCGTTCGAGCGCAGCGGTCTGCGGGCAACGGCGTTTCTGGAACTGATTGCCCCCACACGGCAGCGGGAAGAAGACGCCTTGCGGCTGGCTGCCGATTACCTGGATGAAGGCAGCTTTGTGCCTGTGGACTGGCCAACGCCGCACAGCGCCCAGCACGTGCTACCAGCCAGAAGCGATCAGCACACGACAGCGCCGGAGATTTCGCGGCACACAGCATTGCCGGCCAGCGCGGCCCAACCTCGCCGGGGGCTTTGCCCTCACGCTCCCTACAGCGTGCGCTGGCAGTTGTTGCCGAAACTGGCGGCGCTTTCCGCGGCGTCCGGAATACCGCTGGCGATGCATTTGGCCGAGAGCCAGGAGGAAATCGACTTCCTCGCTACCGGTCAGGGGCCGTTACGGGAGTTCCTGGAAGAGCGGGGCGCCTGGGAGCCAGGGATCATCCGCCCTGGCAGCCAGCCGCTGGACTACATGCGCGTGCTAGCAGAAGCACATCGTGTGCTGGTGGTGCATGGTAATTACCTGGACAGTGAGGAAATCGGCTTTGCGGCGGGGCACCGGCGGAAGATGGCGGTGGTGTATTGCCCGCGAACCCACGACTTCTTCCGGCACCGGCCATATCCACTGGCGAAAATGCTGGAAGCAGGCGTGTGCGTGGCACTGGGCAGCGACAGCCGCGCATCGACGCCCGATCTGTCCATGCTTTCCGAGATGCGACACGCCGCGCAAGCGCACCCTGAAGTGCCTACCGATGCGATTTTGAAAATGGCAACCATCAACGGGGCCGAGGCCCTCGGCTGGTCGGACTTGGCCGGCAGTTTGGCGCCGGGCAAGCTGGCCGATCTGGCGGTGGTGGCCTTGCCCGGGCGGAATGCCAAAGACCCCCACCGCTTGCTGCTCGATAGCGAGCTGCCGGTTATCGCTGCCTATTGCGGCGGGCGCGAACTGTGCGTGGACGGCACACACTCCTGACAAAGCCGGTGACCCCTCCGCCTGCGTTTGGCACTGAGCCAAGCCATTGCCAGCCGGTGGCGGTCGGCGGCAGTGCAGCAGTGCCGTTCAACGTTGCCGAGGATCGTCGCGAAGGTACCGGTGGATGGCTTTTCCCAACTGGCGGCCCACGGTCAAGTATCCGTCGATGGTGCTATGCGGCGTGTTCCACGCGGTCTCCAGGGTCACGGCCACCACGTGTTTTTGGGTGTTTTGGGTAACCCAATTCTTGCTGATCGCCTGCCAGCGCCTGTCGTATCCAGGGCCGGATTCGCGGGTTTTCTGGCTGAGCGGCAACGGACCGGTGATTTCCGCCATGGCGGCAGCCACAAAGCGCTCGAGGTTCCGCTGACCGATGTCGCTCAGCAAGTTTCGCGGCGTGACGAAGAAGAATGTCGGATCGTTGGCCGCCGGGTTGTGCAAGTCGATGAACAGATCCAGCCGACCGGCAGAGTCCATCTGGCGGATTATCTTCTGCACGGCCTCGACGGCGGGAAAGTAGGGCTGCTCCGTCCAATCGCGATTGTGATCGTGCGGTTTTTGCTCTTTGCCGCCTGCGCCGATCGCCGCATTGTCCACGTCCATCAGGGGAACCACCACCATCTCTGCTTGCTTGCGCAGCGCCGCGGCCTGGGGCTGCTGGGAGATAAGCCACTCGATCAAACCGCGGCATACCCAGCTCGATCCGCTTTCCCAGGCATGTTGTCGGGCGACCACTACCACGCCGTAGCGGGCCGCTCGGCCGTTTTCCGGCTCGAAGATGCGCAACGCAGGAGTGGGGCGCCCTTCACGGCTGCGGCACAACTGGAAGTGCTGGGCGAAGCGGCACCGCTGGGCAGCTTGTTTGCACAGCGCCGCTGCGTCGGACGGCACAAACGGCGGTCCCCAAGCAAACCAGACCTCCGCCGCGTCGATCTTCTGCTGGTAAACGATGCGCTTGCCTTCACGCTTGCCCGGATCGGTCTGCTGCCAGTTGCGCCCGTCCAGACTGTAAGCGGCGCGGTCCGGAGTAGCCCAGGGAGCTTCGCCCACGTCTAAAGTTATAGTCTCTTCCGGACTGACGCCCACGAGCTTGAAATACCACCAGCAGCGCCAGCCGCGGTCGGCATGAGGGGTGGGCACAATGCGCACGAGGCGTTTTTCCTGATCGAGCGACTCCACCTTCGCCGAGCCGCCCTCGAAGTCGGCCACTACCTGCAACTCTCCGCCGATCCCGCGCGAGGCGGCAGTCGCCGAGACCAGGATCGCCACCACTGTCGCCACGGTCAGGTGCACCAGGGGGTGTGCGGGGGGCGGCGGCTGTGGCCAGAGGCGGGCGCGTCGCCGGCTAACGAGAGGTAGAACTGATACTGCCACGCCTGACGGCAAGCCAGTGGTGGTCGTCATGGTTATTCCCGCGGTCGGTTTTAAGAACTGTCCTTACAAAAAAGCGCCTCGCCGAGGAAGCCGGGACCGAAGCTTGAGTTCTGGGGAGAGCCACAACGGGCCGAACATCGGGTATATTTCGGCGATCGGGTGGGTGCGGCTTACGGGATACCGCTAAGCCACTGCGCGACTGCTTTGGGCGCAGTGTAGACTAAAGGAATTGGTCAGCTTTGGCAAGCCTGTTGTGCTAAAGCGGTGGTCGGGCGGGTTATGCATTCAGTGGTGCCGATGAGTGCCGACTGCTGGTATCTGACCGGGCCGACAGCCTCGGGCAAGACTGTTGTGGGAGTTGCGCTGGCCAGGCTGATCGGTGCGGAAATCGTCAGCATGGATTCGATGGCCTTGTATCGGGGCATGGACATCGGCACAGCCAAGCCGTCGCCGCAGCAGCGCGCCGCCGTGCCCCATCATCTGGTGGACGTGCTGGAGCCGCATCAACAGTTCAGTCTGGCCAGCTACCTGGCAGCCGCCGACCGCGCGGCCGAAGATATCCGCAACCGCGGCAAGCAGGTGCTGTTTGTGGGAGGGACGCCTCTTTACCTGAAAGGGTTGTTGCGGGGGATATTTCATGGTCCACCGGCCGACTGGCAGTTCCGCAAGCGGCTGCAAGCCGAGGCCGCCCGACAACCCCCTGGCTGGCTCCATCAGCAACTGGCACGGGTCGATCCGCAGGCGGCCGCCCGGCTGCATCCGAACGACACCCGCCGTCTGATCCGCGCTTTGGAAGTATTCACCAAGACCGGCACGCCGATCAGCCAGCTCCAGCAGCAATTCGACAAGGGCGCCCCGGCCGACCAGCGTCGGGTATTCGTGCTCGATTGGCCCCGGGATGAACTTTACCGGCGGATCGAACAGCGCGTCGACCAAATGTTCGCCGCTGGTCTGGTGGAAGAGGTGCAAAGGCTGCTGGGCCAAGTGCCGCCCGACCAGGCTTTGCCTCCCGATGATTCTGCTGAGCTGCCTGCCGGTGAACCTCCTGAATTGCGTGCCGATGATTCTCCTGAGCTGTATGTCGATGAATCTCCTGCATTGCTAGCCGATGAATCTTCTGCTCCGCGTCCCGATAAATCTCTTGCGCTGCTACCCGACGAATCTTCTCTGCCGCGTCCCGGTGAATCTCCTGCGCTGCTGCCGGATGAATCGTTGGCTTCCGACGGCCAGTGCTGTGCCGGCCGGCTGCCAGCGGGCGGGAAGGAGTTACCCCAGCGGGTCTTCAGCCGGACTGCGCTCCAGGCCGTGGGATACCGGGAGGTGATCGAGTATCTCCAGGGTCGGCGCGACTTGGCCTCGACTATCGCGCTGGTCAAACAGCGCAGCCGGCAACTGGCAAAGCGGCAGATTACCTGGTTCCGCAGCCTGAGCGAATGCCGCTTCGTGCCCATGAGCGCTCAAGAGGATGCCGAACGTGTGGCACAAGCAATCGCCATTGCCGGGCAGCAGTGCCAGTGAAGAGCCGATTCGAATGGACGTGTCTGCGGGGTACCGGGGCGGCTGTAGCCGCACTTGTGCCGTCGTGGACGACGGCCATTCAGCACCCATGGCCAAAACCAGCGTCGCCAATATGCGCGCATTAGCAATGCTTCTTGAAAACCAGCAGCGCTATTAGCATTTGTGTAACCTTCGAAAGATTGCTAGACTGTTGGTAATGCCGAGCAGACGGGCACTGTGTGCCGTCGGCGCGTCTTTGCTTCGGTATACAGATCCTTCGGTCGAGGGCACCATATATACAATGTTAGTAACTTTAGTGGAGAATTTGTCTTGTTGCGAACTCACACTTGTGGTCAATTGCGGCTGTCGGATGTGGGCCAGGAAGTCACGCTTTGCGGCTGGGTCGATTCGCTGCGCGACCACGGCGGGACTTTGTTCGTGGACCTGAGGGACCGTTATGGCAAGACCCAGGTGGTCTTCGCCCCAGAAGGCGGCGCTGAGCTTCAGCAAGTGGCTCGCTCGTTCCGTGCCGAATACGTGGTCAAGGTCCGCGGCACGGTGGCGCCACGGCCAGAAGGTACAGTAAATCCCAAGTTGTCCACCGGGGCTATCGAAGTCCGCGCTACAGCGGCCGAGATTCTCAACCGCAGCCTTACACCCCCATTTCAAATAAGCGGCAAAGAAGCACCTGCCGAAGAGGTACGGCTCAAGTACCGCTATCTGGACCTGCGACGCCCGGCAATGCAGCAAATCCTCTTGCTCCGCCATCGGATGATCAAGCTAATGCGCGACTACTTCGACGAGCTGGGCTTCATCGAAGTAGAAACGCCCATGCTGGGCCGCAGTACGCCGGAGGGGGCGCGGGATTATCTGGTTCCTAGTCGGATTACGCCGGGATGCTTTTATGCCTTGCCACAGTCTCCTCAGCTTTACAAGCAGATTCTGATGGTAGCCGGCTACGACCGCTACGTGCAGGTGGCGCGCTGTTTCCGCGACGAAGACCTGCGGGCCGATCGCCAGCCGGAGTTCACCCAGTTGGACCTGGAGATGTCGTTCGTCACGGCCGAGGACGTTATTGGCGTCGTCGATGGCCTGATGGTCCGCTTGGCGCGCGAGTTCCTCGGGCTGGAATTGCAGACGCCTTTGCCCCGGATGAGTTACGACGAAGCCATGGAGCGCTTCGGTCACGACGCCCCCGACCTGCGCTTCGGCATGGAGCTGGTCGATCTGACCGACCTGGCTCAGCAGTGCGGTTTTCGTATATTCGCCGAGGTGGCGGCCAGCGGTGGTCGGGTGCGCGGCATCAACGCCAAAGGGGCGGCCGAGCGCTACTCGCGCAAAGGACTCGACGAGCTTGCCAGTTTTGTTACCGATAATTTCGCCGCCAAAGGGTTGTTCTGGTTCAAAGTCGAAAGCGACGGCCAGTTGACTTCCCCGATCGCCAAGAACTTTACCGCCGAAGCGCTTGCCCAAATAGCCCAGCGGATGCAGGCCGCCACAGGCGACCTGCTGTTGATCGTCGCCGATCGCTTCGAGGTCACCTGCAAGGCCCTGTATGGTTTGCGAAAAAGGCTGGGCGCGGAGCTGAAACTGTACGATCCGCGGCAGATGCATTTCTCCTGGGTCGTGGAGTTTCCCATGTTCGAGTTCGATGCCGAGCGCAACTGCTGGTCGGCCATGCACCATCCGTTCACCTCGCCCCGCCCCCAGGACATGCACTTGCTGGTAAGCGACCCGGCCCGCTGCCGCGCCCAAGCCTACGATCTGGTGATCAACGGCTCCGAGGCCGGCGGAGGGACGATCCGGATTCACGACACCCATTTGCAGCAGCAGGTATTTTCCCTGTTGGGGATCGACCAGCAGCAAGCCCGCGAACGGTTCGGCTTCCTGCTGGAGGCGCTGCAATATGGCGCTCCGCCGCACGGTGGCATCGCGCTGGGAATAGACCGGCTGGTGATGCTCTTTGCCGGCACCGACAGCATCCGCGATGTGATCGCTTTCCCCAAGACGCAACGAGCTACCGACCTGATGACCGAAGCTCCCGGCCCGGTAGATCCCGGCCAGTTGCAAGAGCTGCGCATTCAGGTCGTACGCTGAGTTGTCGGCCGGCGGGCGCGCTGGCGTCGATTGACCGGCAAACCGAAACAGGCCAAACTATCTGTAGAAGTCTGCCGTCAAGCCGCCTTGGTCGGCGTGTTTCCGGCTCCCGATTGCCTCGCCGGTGATCGAGCGTCGTCGCGCAGCACTGTGCGTAGGAGGGTAAGCCATGTGCAACCGTTTGTTGTTTGCTGGCGTTATCTTGCCGTTTGTGCTGACCGCGGCGATTTGCACCGGCTGCGGTCGGGTCACGGATGATCAGCCTAAGCCCACGCCGCCCTCCGGTAAACCCAGCAGCGACCAGCAGGCTTCCCAACCGGGTAAAACAGAACACTCCAAGCAGCCGCCGCCAAAGCCGTCCATGCCGCAAGTGGTGCTCACCGAAGCCGAACAGCAGACCTGTCTTGTGAAAGTCGGCGACCTGTTCCCCCGTGCTCAATTGCCCGACCTGCACGGCAAGATGTACTCTTTGCAGGAACTGTTCGGGCCGCGGCTGAGCGTGGTTTGCTTCTGGACAGGCGGCAATACCGAGCAACAGCAGAGCCGGGCCGTCGATGTGCTAGAATTCTTGCAGTCCGAAGTGTCCAAACCTTTTGCGCAGCAGGTGCGAGTGATCGGTGTAAACGTCGGCGACGACGCACAGACGATCTCCGAGCTTGCCGCTCGGGCAGGTGTGCAGTTTGTAACGCTGCTCGATGCCCAGGGATCGCTGCTCAAACAAGTTGCCACCGACGAGAGATTGCCACGTGTATATCTGCTAGATGCCCAGGGGAAGGTCCTCTGGTTCGACATGGAACTGCGGCGCATCAGCCGGCAAGACCTGCTTACCGCCATTGGTGTATCTTTGGGGCAAACCCAGTAAAGGCACTTCGATTGGCTGTAGCGGCTGCAGGACACGCGCGTTGCGAACCGACTGTGGCACGATAGAGACGCGCTTGAAAAAGCCGCAGCTGCACAAATCGCCGGCGCTGGGAGCGATACAATCGCTCCCCCTCCGGCACAATTGGGTCCATTGATTCCGATCAGATGATGACAGCTCCGGATGATCGAAGCTCGGCAAAGGTGTTGCGCATTGCGCTTGCCCAGTGCTCGCCGGCGCTGGGCGATGTGGAACGCAATCTGGAGATGCACTTGCGGCTGATCGAGCAGGCCCGATCGCAACAGGCCGATTTGGTGGTCTTTCCGGAACTGTCGCTAACCGGTTACTTCGTCCGCGACATGACCCCGGACTTGGCAGTCGAGCCTTCGGGGGCGCAGATTTCGCGGTTGCTGGCCGCCGCCGGCCCGATGGCAATGGTTGTCGGTTTCGTGGAAGAGTCGCCGCGGCGGCGGTTCTTCAACTCGGTGTTGTTTGCCGAAGGCGGTCGGATCATCCACGTGCATCGCAAGGTGTATTTGCCGACCTACGGCCTGTTCGACGAACAGCGCTACTTTGCGGCCGGCGATCGCATCCAGGCCTTCGATACCGCACGATTTGGCCGCATGGGAATGCTGATCTGCGAGGATTTCTGGCACCTTTCCGCCGCCGCCATAATGCAGGCCGAAGAAGTGGATATGCTGCTGTGCGTCTCCAACTCGCCAGCCCGGGGAGTGGACGGCCCAAAAATCCGCACCGCCGAAACATACGAAAACATCTGCCGCGCTTATGCGCAATTGCTCGGCGCGGTGGTGATTTTGGTGAATCGGGTAGGTTTCGAGGACGGATTGTGTTTTTGGGGCGGCAGCATGGTAGTCGGGCCGGACGGCCAGATAATCGCTCACGCCCCGCTGTTGGACGAGGCACTGGCGCTGGCCGAGTTCGATCCGCTGGAACTGCGCCGCGCCAGCATCAGTACTCCGCTGGCCCGTGACGAACGGCTATTGCTGACCATCGAAGAGCTGGTTCGCATCAAACGCCAGCGCTACAGTTGAACTCCAGCGCTGTAGTTGAGCCCCGCCCCTAAAATTCAAGACCAGCGGTACAGTTGAAACGTCAGCGCGACAGTTGCAATATCCAGCCGGCCAATGATCACCATGTGCTACAGACAACCGATCATCAATCTGACCATCAACGCCGAACTGGTGGCGGAGATACTGCGGCGGTTTATTCGCAATGAGATCACACGGGCGGGATTTGGCCGAGCCGTGTTGGGGCTTTCCGGCGGAGTGGACTCCAGCACCGTGGCCTTTCTGGCGGCACAAGCACTCGGACCCGAGAACGTCCTGGCCGTGGTGATGCCTTACAAGACCTCCAGCGAGGCTTCGGTGCGCGACGCCCGGCTAGTGATCGAAATAACCGGCATCCGCAGCCTCCAGATCAGCATCACCGAGCAGATCGACGCCTACTTCGACCGTTTTCCCGATGCCTCGCAAATGCGCCGGGCGAACAAGTGCGCTCGCGAACGCATGACCATCCTCTACGACCAGAGTGCTGCTTTCAACGGTTTGGTGCTCGGCACCAGCAATAAGAGCGAACTGCTGCTAGGCTACGGAACGCAATATGGCGACCTGGCCTCGGCCATAAACCCAGTCGGAGATTTGTACAAGACTCAACTCCGACAACTGGCAGCCCACCTGGGCGTTCCCAAGCCGATCCTGGAAAAGCCTCCTACCGGCGATTTGTGGGTGGGCCAGACCGACGAGGGCGAATTGGGCTTCACCTACGCCGAGGTGGACCGATTGTTGTTCCTAATGGTCGATAGGCGGTGGCGGCGGGCAGAGCTGATTCGGGTCGGCTTTGCGCCCGAGTTCGTCGATCGCGTGGCTATGCTCATCCGGCGCAACCACTACAAACGGCGTATGCCGATCATCGCCAAGCTATCTCACCGCACCGTGGACCGCGACTTCCGCTACGCGCGCGACTGGGGAACCTGAGCCTGGTGGCGCGTGCGGCCCACCTTCCGCAAAGCAGCGCCTGCCGCTCATCCGGCTTTCAGCAGCAGTGCGCAGCAGCATGTCCAGCGGCAGCTCAGCAGCCGTTTGGAACCATTCTGTTAGCCCGACTGAGCCCTTTCCGTGCGCCGGGCGAGTCGATCAGCTGTTTCCAGCGAATGCCTTTGCCACCGCGTTGCGCATCTTTTCCAGACCGGTCCTGGCCACCCACTCCGGGGTTTGCTTCCAGTACTCGCGGTTGAATAGCTCCAGCGATAGTGCCCCGTGGAAGCCGACCGCGTGAAGAGTGCGTAGTATCTCATCTAAAGGAGCCACGCCGTCGCCGGGGAATACGCGATGGGCGTCGGTCAGCGACTCGCGCGGCGGATCGGCCGGATAATCGTTGATGTGCAGCATGTGCATCCCCAACCCGCTAAGCAAGCGCAGACCGTGGAACCCCATCCCGCTGCGGTAGATATGGTACACGTCCAGCAGCAGGCAGGCCTCGGGGTGGTCGGCTTCGATGGCTACCAGTACCGCATCGCTGTAGCGTCCCAGCGTCTTGGCAGTGCCCCAGATTTCCAACTGGGCGGCGATGCCCATCTGCTTGCCCAATTCCAGCACAGCGCGGTAGCGTTCACCCAGCTTGCGCAGGTCGATGTCGGTGCGATTGTTGATACCTGCCGGGGGTACGGCGATTCGCAGTCCGCCCATTTTGGACAGCAAATCCATGTCGCGTTTTATCTGTTCCAGGGCTTTAGTGCGTTGCGCTTGGTCATCGACGCCCCAAGCTGGAAAAGCGATGGCGCCTTCGATCTTCAGACCGGCATCGGAAGTGCGTTTCTTCACGTCGGCCAGCGAGCCGCCAGACTCCGCGTATCGATGGACGTTATCCATCCACACTTCAATGCCTTGGTAGCCGGCTTTGACCGTCAGCTCGATTTCCTCGACTAGCGACAGCTTGAAGCCGCGAATCGTGCCGGTGTTGAGGCAGAAGGTAAAAGCTGACTCGGGCTTGTCCGCCTCCTGCTGCGCGGCAACGGCCGGTGCGCACAGCACTCCGCCGGCAGTCACCCCCAGCCCGATTGCTCCACAGCAAAGTGCGTCCCGACGTGTAACTCTTCCCATCATGTTTCCTCCGCTGATTGTCAAAACTGTGGCGAGTCGTGGTTCCTCTGTTGCCCGACGGCAAACCGGTGCCATTATTGTTGCCCCGCCGCAGCCGGGATACAAGTTTTTGTTCTTCAGCAGCGGGCAGGCGAGCGTCCGCCAACTGCGGGCAGTGAATGTGCGATGCCAGGACGACGGCTGCAATGCGCAAGCAGTGTCGCTTTGCTGTGGTTTTTCCTGTCGGGGGTGGGACTCGGTATTGTCCGGCGTGCCGAAACCGGGCTTACTGCTCTGTTATGTCGGGCGTTTCGATGTCCGCCTGGCTGTGTATGCGCTCTACTGCCCCGGGGGTGGCAAAAACCTTGCGAACGCACCACGCCAGGAACAAAGTCACCCCGCCCACCGACAAGCACATCACAATCCAACCACCCAGTGTCATCGACGAACTCCCCAGCGATCCGGCAGGTGTTCCCCGGTGTTGTTTATGGTGAGGGCTGTGTAGCCGTTACGTCGAGTCCCTTGTAGCTCTGCTGCCAGCATTGCACCGAGTTGCTCAGGCCGCGGTCTGCTGCTCTAGCTTGCGCCAGCGGCGCACCGACTGTGCAATCAACAAGGCGAAAAACACGCCCACTGCCACGATGAATATGACGGCTGCCAGGGCCACTGGCTTTTCGCGCAGCATCTGTAGCTGTGTAGGTTGAGCATAAAACTCCTTGTAGCACCAGGCGGCCAAGACAGCCAGCAGATAAAGGGGGGAAATGTACTTAATCACGAACTTGAATATCTTGGGAATGGTGATTTCTGCGCCTCGCGATAGCTCTTCGAAGCCGCGATCTACCCCCAGTACCCAGCCGAACAAAATGACCTCGAACGCCGCCAGCAGGTACAGGGCTAGCGTACCGACCCAAAAGTCCAGAGTTTCCAAGGCGGTAAGCCCTTCGGAGAAATAAACAACGAATGCCGCGCCGACCGCTGTGATGAAGCCCAGCAAGGCAACCGAGGCCTTGCGCGCCAACCCCAGCCCCTCTTCCAGCAGGGCAATGGCCGGCTGAAGCATCGACAGCGAGCTGGTCAGCGCCGCCAGAAACAGCAGAAAGAAGAACAAGAATCCCACTGCCTGGCCGAAGATCATCTGGTTGAACACGTTCGGCAGCGTCACAAATCCCAGGCCGAAAGTGCTCACCGGGTTCTCGTGCAGATTTTCCAGGAATGGTTTTCCCAGGAATACGTATGCGGCCGGCACGGTGATCATGCCCCCAAGGGCCACTTCGCAGAACTCGTTTCCCGCAGCGGCAGTAACACTCGACAGCGCGATGTCGTCATCCCTCCGCAAATAGCTGGCATAAGTAACGATGATCCCGAATCCAACCGAAAGGGAAAAGAAAATCTGCCCCGCCGCTTCCAGCCACATCTCGGGCTTGGCCAGCGACTGCCAGAAGGTGGCCCTCTCCGTCGACGGGTTCCACATGTAACCCAGACCGTTGAGCACGTTCTGGTCGGGCTTGCTCGGGTCGGGCGTTCCCAGCGTCAACACTCGCAACAGCACCAGCAGGGCGCAGACCAGAAGCGCCGGCATGGCCCACTTGCAGAACCATTCGATTCCCTTGGTCAGACCCCGATAGATCAACGTAAAGTTGATCACGAAACACAGGGCCAGAAAAAACACCGAGCATGTGAGCAGGTTCTCTGTCGCCTGAGCAAAGGCTGCACCATGGGCGTTTTTTCCCACGAAGGCGGAAAAGAACCGTTCATAAGCTTCCGAAGTGCCGTTGCTTTCCCACAAACCGAACAAGTAGCGCACAGCATACGCCAGGCACCAAGCTTCCACATACACGTAGTACATATAGATCACCACCGGGACGATCATCGACAAGACGCCGAAATACGGGGCCGCTTTACTCGGCCAGATGACCCGATAAATGCCGGGCGAGGAATTGAATCCCCGCGAGCCACCGTAACGACCCATCGACCATTCCACCCAGGCGATCGGCAGCCCCAGCAACAAAAAGGCCAAGAAGTAAGGGACCATGAAAGCTCCGCCGTCGTACTTGGCTGCCAGACCAGGAAAACGCAAAAAGTTCCCCAGGCCTACCGCGCTTCCGGTAACGGCCAGAATGACGCCGATGCGCGTCCCCCAGGTTTCCTTGCCGGATGGTATATCCACCATAGTCCCGGTTCTCCAGACTGACTGCCGAAGTGCTTCGGGCCGATGCAGCCAACTATCTGCACCGTACTGCGCAAAGCTCTTATGGCAACTCTTAAATCGTCGACGTCCCGCCAGGCGGCTGCTTATATCGACCTTGCCAAAACGTTGTGACACGCAACACCAGGAAAAAAACCATATCACTCGGTCACTTCGTCTTGCAAAGATCAACAGCTTGCAGCCTGCCTGGCGACAGCACTATTGCCCGCCTCGCTTGCGCAGATTTCCGTAAACGATAAATAAAGCATCGGTCGTGTACAAGCACTAGGCATCTGCCAATTGCCCGGAAAAGGCTTCTTACAGATAGTCGCAGCCGCTGTAACCGGACAAAGACCGGCCCCTTTCCCGTGCGCAGCGCTGTTTCTGCGCCGACAGAACCCACGCCTGTGGGCTGATGAAACAGTCGGTCATGCTTTGAAGAAACAGGCGTCTATGCGCTGACGAAACAGCCGGCTACGCGCTGACGGAACAGTCGAGCATGCGCTGATGGAACATCCGGCTCTGCGCTGACAGAACAGTTGGCAGCTTAAGCTATCGCTCTGGGGTATCGGTACGGCGCGGACAGGTTACTTTTGCCGCATAATTGCCGCAAGGCCGACGGAAAAAATTTCACGGGTCCTATGCTCTACCTGTGTTGCCGCAGTGTGCCCAGTGGTAATCTTGACCCAGGAGGCGCGAGAAGGCCTTTTTTTCCTCCACAGTCGCAGCAAACCTGGAGGAGGCAGGCCCAACAATTTCAGGCAATGGTGTGCGACAGGAAGTCCGGCGAAGGTTGTACGCCTTTGCGAACCGGGCGATGGCCATCGGCAGCGATCCCTTCAAAAGATGAATTGCTGAGATGGTCATTATCGCATCATCGGGCATGTGTATCCTGCCAAGGCGGCCCGGGTTGTTGGTTCGGGAACGACGAACGTCCACGCCACGGAGGAGCGATTCATTTGTCATCGGGACAGCCAGCACTGGAGCACGCAGCCGGTGATCAATGGCTTGCTCAACTGGTCAGCCGAGATGGTACACGAGGACTCGTTGATCGTTGCCGACCTGACGGAGGTGGCCAAGTATTTTGCCCGATCGCTGGAGGGGTCGGGTGCGGAACGCCAGTGCCGCACAGAAACGTACCGCGCCGGGATAAATGTTGTTCGACGCTTACCTACGGGTGGGGCGGTAGCAGTTGTTACCTTGGCCATCAAGCCGCTGAGGACCTACAGCGGCGTGTGGAGCGGACGAAAACGACGAGCTTTTGCAGCATTCCCGGCGGATTGGCGAAGCCACCGTAGCATGCGGTATGTAGGGTCTGGACCGAGGGTTAGACCGTCGCCAATTCCTCGCGCCGACGCTCGACTGGCAGATGGCCTTCATCTTCCGTCAACGGGGCGATCGGCACATCTGGACCGCCGACGGCCAGCAAACGTCAGTCGACCGCCGGCAATTGCCGCAGAAGATCGCGTTGGCCTGCGTATCCTCGAGAATTTGGCCCGCCTTTGGACTGGTGATCCTTCGCGCGCAGGCATTGCCTGCCTACGGACTGGCGACGCTCGGTGCATTGGACAAGCGATTCTGGCTGGTTGGCAATTGACGGGCGATGACCACCGATATACAACACCGCTGGACTTTGTGATCGAGCAACGGCCGGGCAGCCGGAAGGGGAAGTTCGGGCCCGAGTGGTAGGATCGCGCCGCAGCGGTGCGGTTGACAGGCTGCGGAGGGTGTCCTTCGGGATACGATCAGGGTACGACGAGAATGACTTTCGCGCCGTGTGCACGGCGCCGCCATGGGGCGCGCCATATGGGGGATAGCCAATGGAACGCCTCATTGCGCATCTTTTCCTGATCGCTACAACGGTAGCTACGCCCTTGGCCGGAGCCGAACTCGAACCGCGCGACCTGACGCCGGTGACGTGGCTGGAGGCGCCGGCGCACCCGCCGGTTGAGGTCGTGCGCGACGGCGCGCCCCGCGCGGTGGTCTACCTGGCCGACCCAAGGGCCACGGAGAAGTTCCACCTAAGGAAACATGGGTGATTCCCCTCGACGCTTCCGCGCCTGGTCCAGGAACTGGTAGAGGTAATCCGCTTGAGTACCGGAGCCAAGCTGGAACTGGTTGACAAGCCACCACCTGTGGACCAGCCGGCCATCGTGATCGGCGAATGTCAGGAAACGCGGCTGGCTGGCATCGATGCAGCGAAGATTCCTGTAGAAGGTTTGTCGTCAAGACTGCCCCGAACCCGCGTGTACCTCGTGGGCAGCTCCCGGCCGCTGCCGCCGGGGAGCGACCCGTGGGCACGTTGGAGCAACGAGGGCAGAGCATGGGCTGTGGCAGACTTCATGGAACGGTTTGTTGGTGTGCGATGGTATTGGCCTGCCGAAGTTGGCGGACGAAGCATTATACGATCTTCCTCACTTGTCATACCCCGGTGCATTACAGCGATCAACCTGTGTTCCGCCAGCGAGAGTATCACCCCGCAGAAGGATGGACGCTTCCAACCAAAGAATGTTCTGAGGACAAGGAGTCGATTCCCTTTCCTGTGGGCGCCATTCCCGAAGGGGTCAAACGGATTGATATGAGCAACTACCTACCGCTGGTGCGTGGTGGGTGCAGTTGGCCTTATAAAGTCAAATGCCACGCGCCCCGTGTCGGCGAGATTGGGGCAGCCTTCCGGGAATCTACAGACAAGGACATGTTTGCGCTCGATGCGGATGGGAGCCGGAACTCCAGGATGCTCTGCTACAGCTCCCAGAAGACGCTCGCGTTTCTGCTGAAAGGTTGCGAAACGGTCTGTGACAAAGGTGGTGCCGCTACCTGGGTTACTTCTACCTGCGTGAGTGTTTCTCCCGCCGATTATCCTGTGGTCTGCCATTGCTCTGCCTGCCGGGAAACGATGGCCAAGGGTGGCGCCTCACTGGTCATGGCGTTATTTGTCAGGCGCCTGTGCGAGGCCGTAAAGCAATGTTGGCCTGAAAAGAAGGTTATCTATCTGCCCTACTGGAACTACGATGAGTGTTGCAAAGAAGTGCAATATCCCGACAACCTGGTGATTATGTCTGCCCAGACCAGTTAGCCGATGCAGATCAAAGCCCAACCCGAGCATTTTCAGGGAGCGATTCAGCGCCTGCGCTGTTTCCGGGCGCAGGCATGCCTGCCTGTGACTACCTGGGATTACTGTATCATCTGATTTCACGCGCCTCGCCAGTATCCACACGTCGTGCGCGACTTCTACAAGGCCGTCAAAGACACCTGTGCCGGGACGTTTATCAATGGGATGTGTTTGGGAGAGTGGTCCACCATGTCTCCGACGCTGTATGTATGGATGCGGGTGCTGTGGAATCCCGATGTGGATGTGGATGCGGTGCTGGACGAGATGTGCCGAGGGCTTTTCGGCAAGGCGGCCAATACCGCCAGGCAGCTTATGAGCGTGGAGTGCAAGGTGTGGGAAAAGGGTAAACGACCGCATCAGGCAACCCGGCGGATGGCCCGTGCCCAAAAGGCTATTCCACACCGTCTTCGCCCCGGATGTGGTGCAGCAACTGAAATCGCTGCACTACAAAGCGCTGGCCGAACTGGCGGATGACCCGGTTGCCCGGCAACGCTTCCTCTATTGGAGCTGGACGTGTGACGGCTTTGTCAAGTAGGCTGAGGCGATCCGCCAGACCAGCAAACCGTGATGCCAGCAAGACGGCGCACGAGAGCGCTCTTTCCCTGCCTGCTGTATCCTGAGGCGGCGCAGGCAGCGGTGGGGATGTTGTGAGAGAGGAGATGGTACCGATGGGGATGTGTGAGCGATGAGCTTCGGCAGGGGATATTCTGTGGCTGTACACAGACCGCGGTGCTGACATGTTTTCCGAGGCACTCCCGCCTCGGAGAGGTCTAGACAATGAGCATAGTAGCGTGGAGCAATGTGGAAGTCTAACGTTGGCATCTCGGGGTTTGCAGTGGCTGGGTTGCTTGCGCTGGCCTGCGTGCTATCCAGCGGGTCAGCCGGGGAGCTTCAGAAGGCCCTGGACAGCTCGAAGGCTTTCGCCGCGCTGCCGGCAATGAAGCACACGCCGGCCTTCCGCCTGAATCCGTTTGAGCCAGTTCAGGTGTGCCCCGAGGCCCAAGGGAGGCAGTGGTGGTACATCTACGATGGCGATGAGCAGATCGGACTGATGACGACCTGGCTGAATCATTTGGAGTTGTTTCGATTCTCCCCGCACGTTGCCAACGGGACAAAGTACGCGATTCCCCCGATCTACCACTGGGGGAACCTCATCAGAGCCAGGATCCCGCTTTAGATGTCCATGCAGCGGAGCGGCTTGCCGCCTGTGACATCGTTCAAGCTCGTCTTCACAAAGGAGCGGGGCGACTCGTTGGAGTTCAAGCAGAACAAGAACGCCAGAAAGGCTACCGAGGGAGCACCGAATGTCGGCTGGTGTAGGACGAGCGCCTCGGCTACGTGTTGCACTGCACCAGCCATTTCGCCATGGCCACGCCGAAGGAGATCGAGTTGTGTAACCTCTATGCGGGAGGGGGCTCGGAATCACGCGATGACCACAAGAGCTGGCAAAAGACGGTGCGGGGACGGCTGGCGGACGGCCGGATCAGCTTTGTCCATCACAACCCGCTCAATATCCCGAGGGATGAGATTCAACCGGGCGGCTTCGTCGGTTTCGTGACCGAGGAAGCCATGAACCCGTTCATGGAGATGCTTGAGACCAGTTGCCCGGTCTTCCTTGTCACGTGCAGCCAATGGTACGACCAGCACATTGTGATGAAGGCACCCCAGACCAAGGAGGCCGATGGGCTGTATCATGTCCACACGAAATATCGCCTTCTGTCGTTGCCTGCTCCGGTGGCGCGGGAGCTGGAGGCGATGGCCGTCTGCGCTGCTGCGGCCGACGGTGAGTCGGGGAAGACAGGTTTCCTCCAGGGAAAAGTGAACGACTTCGAGACCTTTGTGCCCCGGGGCAGGATGTATAACGGGCCGATCTGGCAGCACATCAATGCGACGGAAGGTCCCGCGCATTCGGGAAAGAGGTCGATCGCCGTGGTCGGCCTGGGGCCCGGCCATCTACGGCGAATCGAACAAGCGCTACCGCGCGGCCGCCTGGGTGAAGACCAGCGGACTTGAGGACGGCGGCGCCTGGCTCCAAGTGGACGACGTCTTCTTCAGTTGGCAGGACGTCAAGGCAACGCGCAAGACGGACAAGCTCACCGGCAGCCACGAGTGGACGCGGCTGGCGGTAAAGTTCACGCCTTCGCCGCACGACCCGTTCCTGCTGATCAAACTGTGCGTTGAGGGGACCGGTACGGCCTGGTTTGACGACCTGGAACTTGTGGAGGTGGCACGATGAACCTCGCCCGGACGATATTGACGATCGCTCGTCTGTGTCTGGCTTGTCCCGCGCTGGCCGATGGGCCCAACCTGGCCGATGGCAAGCCGAGGAAGTTCTCGCGCGAAATCCGCTTCACGGATGTGCCGAATCACAAGTGGACCTATGAAATGGTGTATGCTGTGGACTTCCCGGCGCAGCAAGCCACGGTGAACTCGATCCGGGTGTACGATGTGGACGCCGGAAAGGAAATCCCGTTCCAACTCTCGGCTGTCGCCTTCTACGACGAGAAGCGGCAATTCGTCAAGTCGGCGGTCATCGCATTCTTCGTGGATGAACTGCCTGCCAACGGGGTGCGCAGGTATGCCGTGGTCTGGGACCCCGGCACCTTAGCCAGCGTGAGCCAGCCTGCCGCCGCGTTGCAGGAAACCGATGTGAAGGCCGAGACGTTTGAGGTCGCGAACGGCCTCTTCGGCGTGCGCCTTGCGGGGGCGGAGCAGTTCGAGCCGCCAGTGGACGCCGCCACCGTGCCCGGCCCGTTCCGCAGCTTCAAGGGGCCGGACGGGGTTTGGCGCGCCACCAGCCGCTTCGTTACCGACGCCAAGGTGCTCGGCTGGAAGGCCGAGCTGGCCGAAGCTGGGCCGCTATGGAAGCTCTACCGCGTGCGCTTCGAGTTCGACGGCGGCCGCTTCTACGAGCTGGAGCTGAAAATGGTGGTGGACCCCCAGTACGCCTACGTGACGGAGCGGAACAACTTCCGCCTTCGCATCGCCGAAATGCCCTGCCCGTGTAGCGACCCCAGCGGGCACATGTCCCACGGCGAGTGCTACACTCGTTGGGCCGTGGCCGAGCAGCTCCGCATCCTGATGAAGGAGGGATTCGACCCCGACATCTGCTACACCCCGGAGACGTTCCGCTACGGCTTCGCCCACGACCCGCTCAAGCACGACGAGGTAAAGGTCTGGACGGCGGTTCGCCCCGTCTTGCCCTCCGTTGACGGCGCATGGCTCGGCACCTACTCGACCGATGAGCAGAAAAACGACCTGTTCGCCATCGTGGGTATGGATGCCACCCACTGGCAGTATCCCCACTCCTCCATCCACCCGCGGCGCCTCACCCCAGGGGTTAATGCAGAGATACACTTCGTTGACCAGCCGGGCGAGCACGCCTACTATCGCATTCCGGCAGCGCGGGCAGTGCGCCATTGGCTGCTGGCTGTGGGCGATAAGCGGGAATGAACCAAGCTGCGTTATCCCGGCGGCCATCAGACGGCCTACCCGTACCTGGCGCATCTCCGTACCAAGGTCTGCGACCTGCCGCACGACAAGCTGAAAGACTGGCATTTGGACTGGGAGCAGAAGCTGCCCGGGCAACCCCGCCTGTTTTTCTCCTCCTAGCAGTCCTAGGCGTTGCTGAGGCGCATCGAGGGGCATGAGCCGTTCAAGCCCTACCTGGCGCAGGTCGAAAGAGTCTTGACCGGCGAGGGGTGTGCCAAGACCGTTGGAGGCGTCGGTGCCCACACCGGCGGCAATATGGTGGACTTGTTGCTCCGCGTCGGCTACAGCGGCTTCGTGCAGAGCATCTCCGTTGTGCGGCCGATGCGGGGCGTGGCCGAGCAGCTAGACTACAACGCCCGCACGCTCGACCTCGCACAAGTCGCCAGGACACGTCGCGAAATGGCCTTCCTCACCTCGGTCGTCACCGACGGCGATTACTGGCAATATGCCTGGGACCAGGGACCCACCTCCTACCTGCCGAACTTCGGCAGCGACCTGTATGTGGCGGTCGGCCTGATGGCGGTGGTGCTGCCCGACCATCCCAACTCCAAGCAGTGGCTAAGCTACGCGCTGGGCGAGCTCAACAGGGAACTGACCTGTTATATCATCCCTGACGGGGCAGGCGAAGAGAATATCGCCAACTATTACCTATGGACGTGGCTGCAGCTGACCGTGCTGCTTGGGGCGCTAAAGCACAACGGCATGTTCGACGCCGCCAGCCATCCGCGCTACCAGGATGCCTGCCGCTTCTGGATCGAGATACTCACCCCGCTCCAGCCGAGGCTGGCAGCCTATGCCGCTGCCGCACCGATCAAGCCGGAAGAGCGACTGCGCCGCATTCCGCCCTTCGGTGACGGTGGTTTTAACGACAACTTGTGTTTGGAGCACGGTGGCGCGACGGGAATCCTCAAGGAGACCAGCCCGCAGTTGGCAAGCCAGCACGCCTAGGCTTGGCGGGAGGCGTGCGGCGCATGGCCCGCCACACACATGGGAGCACTACCCCACGTATTGATCGCCGATCTCACGGTCGCCCCGCGCGTCCCCGTGCTCAAGAGCCGGCAACTGCGCGGGTTTGGCGCCGTCCTGCGCAACCATTTCCCATCAGACAAGGAGACCTTCCTCGCCATCAAGGCCAGCCGC
>Ga0209101_1000962_pt1 | contig 22856 bp, 22 predicted proteins | sample ConPoolayeCmetaG_FD_185481 | JGI IMG/M metagenome (GOLD analysis project Ga0209101, IMG submission 185481) | Hot spring microbial mat communities from California, USA to study Microbial Dark Matter (Phase II) - Cone Pool mat layer C metaG... ...
CTTCAACGCTAATAAGGCTGTATTACGGGTAGGATCGCCAGGGTGGCAATGAAATGGCTTTTCCCTCTAATGATACTAGTTGCATTTGAGGGACTTGCGGACATTTTTGCTAAGGAGTGGTCGCTCCGGGCGGCTGGTTGGAAAGCTGCCGCGGCTTTGGCTTGCTATCTCGCGGCAAATACTTTCTGGCTCTTCGCGTTGCGAAGTGGAGCCGGCCTGGCGCGAGGGGAGCTTATTTTCTCTGTAAGCTGCACAGGGCTGGCCCTGGGACTAGGCGTGCTGTTATATCGGGAGACTCTGAGTCAAGCCCAATGGGTCGGCACCGCATTGGGATTGATATCTATATACCTTCTTATCGGACACGAATAACCATCCGTCTGAGATGTGTCGTGAGGACAGTGCGCTACTTACAACAGGAGAGACATGAATAAGTAGAGCGGCTGTGGGGGAAAAACCTGCACAAGATCGCCATGTAGTCCACCGGAATAGTGCAGACCCTTCTTTCTTAATCCAGCAACATGGGCTTGGATATTGCGTGGCAGATATTATTTGTGGTTCTCTTGAGCAAAAGAGCGAGGAACTCGCGGAAATAATTAGGATCGGGTTCCTTCTTTTACGAGTGAGCAGCCGGGCTTAGTTTGCGTAGGTCTTGGTGTGTGCTTGAGGGGATAACATTTGGATACCGTGAACAAAAACTGCGCAATGAGGGGCAGCAGCGAGCCGGGGCAGCGCTTTCTCCCGGGAGACCGCCCCTCCGTTCTTCTTGCCGGCATTTATGTGACAGCGCTGTTTCTTATTGGCCGTATGGCAGCGAAGCTATTGTCAAAAATCACTCTTCCAATCCCAATTAATTACGGTGAGGGGCCCATCCTTGACCAAGTGCGTAAGATTGCGGAGCTTAGATCGCCCTATCCGCCGCTTGGAGATAATCTGCCGTATAATATTGCAAACTACCCTCCTCTTTACCACCTGCTTGTGGTCCCATGGCATTGGATTATGGGGCCAAGTTTTCTAATAGGCCGTCTGATTTCGGGGACGGCCTTCATAGCGACTGCGGCTATGTTGTCGCAAATGGCAACCGCAATTGCCGGCAGCCGTCTGGCAGGCTTCATCAGCGCCCTCTGTTTCCTCTCGCATCCTGACATTTTAAGGTGGGGATTTTCAATGAAGGTGGATAGCCTGGCGCTATTCTTCAGCGTATTAGCATTGTTTCTCGCCATGCATGGATCGGGTCGTTGGCAGAGGGTGCTTCTTGTGGCAAGTATTACAGCTCTGGCCGGATTCACGAGGCAGACAAGCTGCTTCTTTTCTTTGGGGGTAATAGGCTCCTGGTATCTCCTCAAAGCAGGAAAAAAGATTTCACTGCTTTTTATGGTTCTAAGCTTGATTCTTATTTCGATGTTATACGTCTTTTTGTACCTACTTACAAACACAGCCAGTCATTTCCATTTGGTAATTGCTAACATCAATCAGTTTTACTGGGTTCAGTTGACCTCTCAGCTGAGGTTTTACTTTTTCCATGGTTTTTCTGTTTTTTTTGTGGCTTTGTTGGGGATCCCGGTGGCCAGCAGGCTATATCCGAAAATGAGGCCCTGGCTTCTTTTCTCTTGTATAGCAGCTCTCCCTTCAGCGCTTGCCTCCATCAAAATGGGCTCGGCTGTGAACTATTTCTTTGAGCTTCACACTGTTTTAGCTTTAGTGGGTGGCCTACTATTTGTTAAAATGCGTTGGCAACTTTTTCGAGTGCTGTTTCTTGTCTTGCTTTCTCTTCCAGCCAGCGTTGTCACGCCGCACAGTTCGGCGAAAAATGCCCGTGAGTCAACCATCAATCGTGCCAACGCTAAGAAGCTAATAAGAATGGTAAAAAGCAGTGCTGGGCCCATTCTTTCAGACGATATGATGGGGATCGAGCCCTATCTTGGAAGACCACTTTCCTACCAGCCCTTCGAGATGCTGCAACTAAAGTCGGCTGGTATATGGCAAGAGGAGGGGATTCTAAAATTAATTTACAAGCGAAAATTCAAAATGATTATTCTTAATCTTCCTCCTCGTCGCATGCCTCTGTTTATCGTCGATAGGTGGTCCGCCCGGCAAATTGCGCTTATGGCGCGATGCTACGAGTTTGGCGGAAGACTCTGCGGGCAGTTTTTGTTTTTCCCGCGAGGCGAAGGCTGCATTCCACCAAGCAGTATTAAATTTCCGCCATTGCGGCGGCTGTATCGAACCAAAGTAAGATTTGAAAGGCAATCTGACACATTCAGCTTCCATGATTTTTTAAGACATCGCGCAGGAACGCCGTATTTCAACCGCTTACATAAGAATGAGAAAAAGTTGAAAACAACATATAATCGAGCAACTGTGACCATCTTCTCAAAGGCCTATTGAATACCGGACGATTTTGCTACTGTAAGGAGAAGAAGAACTCCCGGCCTCATTATTGTTTGCGGCCTTTAAAGGCCGACTTTTGCCCCAAACTTCATGTGCCGCCACAACGCCGCCACAAAAGCTTACTGCGAGCCTTCGTTTAAAGCGTTAGCATCACTCCTACTGTTCTTCTCTATCGCCTTTGGCGCATGCTTTTACTATCTATTTGCGCGTCACACCGACTTTATCAGAGTCGAAGGGCAAAAGCTCATAATCTCCGATCTCGCTTATTATTTGGAACTGACTCGCGCTTTTTGGCAAGGTTACATTACCAACGTATACGAGTACGATTCACATCTGAAGGTGCTTTCGCGCCTGCTTGGATCGGCTGCGCACTATGCCATGCCGCTGGGGGTTAGTCCGGTTGCTTTGCTGCTATGGGCTCCTCTGGCCGCCTTAAACTCCTCTAACCTTGGGTTGGCCTATGCAATTTGGGTTACTTTCTCGTTCGCCTGCCTGTTAGCTGGAATCTTGGCCATTGCTGCAGGAGCTTCTAGCCTACCACGATCCGGCAAGCTGTTTGTGTGTGCTGCCTTAGTCTTGATCTTTTCATCGGAGACATTCGTCTCTACAGCAGCCCTGGGACAAACCTCAATTATGGCCGGCGGATGTCTCCTGATACTTGTCTTGTTAATCAAGAAATGCATGCCCAATAAGATTGGAACAGTCCCAGCGACACTCAGCGTTTGTTTCTTGACCCTGTTATTATCAATAAAGCCCACTTATTTAGCCTTCGCCTTTGTGCTGCTCCTGCTGCATGGTCTTTGGTATCAAGCGCTATGCTCAGTAATGGCACCCCTTTTAATCAGCGCAGCTCTGACGATACGACTGGGGCCGCATTGGCCAATCGACTATATAAGAACCTTACTGGTATTTTGCAGCGCGGAAGTCCCAGAAGGCTATCGGTCAGCGTTGATACCAGAGTCAATGAATTTGTTTTCTACGGCCTTCCACCAGGTACTGGGAGAGGATCTAAGTCTTTTAGTAACCAAGGTATGTTTTACGGTCGGCACCGGCTTGATCCTGGCGACGCAAAGCTTCAAACCGTTATTGGCTGATACACCCTTAAGAGCGCTTTCAAAGTTGGCTCCCTTTCAAGCTTTTATTATTATTCTATCTGTCTACCTCCTCTTTGCTCCATATGCCGGAGCATATGAGGACCTGTTGACAATAGTAATTATAGGGGTCCCTATTCTCTTCTTTGAAGACAGGCCAGTGGCGGCCAGCGGTATGGCTTCATTTGCTCTGGGCGCTTTGGCTTTAGTTCTCAACCATAATGTTTGGCCAAAAGCTACAAAGCCTGCGCTGCTGTTTTGGATATTGAAAGCCGCCTTTTTGACATACTTATGCAGTAGATCGTTCTCGGGAGCTACCTCAGCTAAGAAAAGCTTATACCCTCCCTCGTTTCAGTGAGTCTTACATAAGCGCCAGCTCCATAGTTAGCCACAGATCACGGGAAATACGGCTCAGGCATAACCTCCTCCCTTCCGCCCTCCAACATGCCAAGATACAGCAAACCAGCAGGCGCATGCGGTTCGAAGAAACGCTGGTATAGCCTGCCGCCCGGATTGGTTATTTCACCCTGAATTCAAGCTCATCCCCTCCCAACAGAACGCAGGGATCGGCGGGCGGCGTCAAGGCGGCAAGAGCCCTCATTTTGGCCTTATCAGCCGCAAGCTCAAGCGTTACGCTCAATTTAATCGTCCCTACAAAGGAATCAGCAAAATATGGATCGCTAAACTCCGCCTGCTTAAACTCATACACCAAATAAGTCCTGCCATCCGGGCAGGTACCCATCCCATCCGGCGGCCGAGGCGTCTTACGCTCAAGCATAGAACTTCCAGCCACGTAACGAGCGCCCAAAGGAAAATTCAGCACTGCAAAAAAAGGATCAGATTCGTAGTCCGTGCCGGGAACACGGAAATCCACAAAAACATCCACCGTGGAACCGGCACTAACGGGCGATTCGGTGAGATACATTTGCTGCACCGAGGGGACCTCTTCGTCCGTACTGCAACCCGACAAGGCTGATAAAAGCAATATAGCCGGCAGAAAAAAATACACCCTCATACCCCTGTCTCCCCTGAAAGATGCCCGTTTAGCAAAGCCTTTAATCTCTTAGGACCCGCCGCCTTTCCGGAAACGATCGATACTAAACGCCCCCGCACCGCTATACAATAACGACAAAGAGCAAGCTAACAGCAAAACATGCCACTTTGCCGGAAAATGCGGAAAAACACCCCGCCCCGGCTTGGTCAGCGGCCCCAAAACAAACTCCGGGTTCCAGGGCACAACCTTGTAAGTCTTAAAGACATAAAACGCTCCAAGTGCAATCAAAGAAGCCAACAAGGCGGCAAGCGTAGTCCACATACCGAGTATCAAGAGCACTCCCGTTACAAACTCCAAATACGGAAGCACAGCGCCAATCAAGGTAGCCATAGATTCCTTAAGCTCGCCGTATTCCTTAACCGCCTCCAAAAACACCCGATGAGAGTTTAATTTTTCGATAGCAGCCTGAATAAAATAAACCCCTATCGTAAGCCGTATGAGTAAAGGCCCATAATTCGGATCGCCAAGCGGTTCACTGAATTTTATTGCCATAACCTAGCTCCTCTGCACTTTTACTCCATGCCTCAAAAAGCCGGCCCTTGTCTAAGCCGGCCAGGCCACAATTTTCAGTCGCCTTCTACCACAGCTTGAAAAGTAGCAAATTGAGAGGCTTTAGAACATCCACATTTTTTGCGCCGGCAAAGGGCGCTTCCCCTGCACCCCCCTTTTCAACACAAAGGAAACCGCCTGATAAGACCTGCCACTCAAACCACCCCCCAAGCCGCGGCCACCGCCTGTCCAAACGAAACACCTCCATCATTGGGCGGGACAAGATGGTGCCAGGCTGGCTTAAATCCATTCTTCTCAAGAAGATTGATAGTTCTTTCCAGCAGAAATTTATTCTGAAACACCCCCCCCGTCAAAAGAACCCGCTCTTGGCCGATACTCTGCGCCATCTCCAAAATCCCCTGCGCCAGGCCGCAATGAAAACGAAGCGAAATCACGGCCGCCGGCCGCAAATCCATGGCGTCTTCTAAGAGCCGGTCAAGAAGCAAATCCCACTCAAAATATAATACCGCCGCAGCGTGAGCAATCCTGCTTGGATATGCTTCCAAATGAGTTTCTAATTCCCCCCGCGCCAGAGCTAAAGACTCAAGCTCCATGGCGGCCTGCCCTTCAAAGTTACAGCGCTGGCGCACGCCGCTAAGAGCCGCTACGGCGTCAAACAGCCGCCCTACACTGCTACAAAGGGGAGAATTAACGCCTTGCTTAAGCATCCGAAGAAAAATCAAGCGCTCCTCAGAACTAAAGGCTTGACTCAACCAATCAAGCACTCTTCCCCGAACTTGGCCTTGGAAAAGCTTCTCCCCAAACCTGGCAAAAAGGAGCCCCAAGGCCGCTCTCCTCGGCTCTTCGACGGCTTGCTCGCCTCCTGGAAGCCGAAAAGGTCTAAGCGATCCCACTCTCTTAATTTGAGCTTTTTCGTCCAAGAGCAAAAACTCGCCTCCCCAAACAGTGCCATCCAGCCCATAACCGCTCCCGTCAAAAGCCACTCCCAAAGCCGGAGGCCTTAACTCATTTTCCGCTAGACAAGCCAACACATGCGCATAATGATGCTGCACCCGCTTGGTACCCAAAGCCAGCGCCTCGGCATGCCTGGTCGAGTAATAGTCGGGATGCTTGTCGCAAACTACAAGAGCCGGTTTTACTCCATACCAAGCGGCAAGCTTCAGCGCTTCCTCCTCAAAGGTCTCGTAGGCCTTGGTCGATTCCAATGTCCCTAGGTGCCGGCTTAAGTGCACCACCCGGCCCTTAACCAAGGCAATGGTGTTTTTTAAGTGCCCACCCAGAGCTAATATCGAACTTCCCGTCACATTCTTACCAGCCGGTAAAGCAAGAGGCGCATAACCGCGGGCGCGTCTAAAAACCGTGCTTGAGCCCGCCATCACACGCACAACCGAGTCATCCAACCCATTTACAACCGGCCGGTTATGCACCAAAAAAAGATCAGCTATCGCTCCAAGCCTTTGCAGCGCTTCCCTTTCATCGCTGCAGATTGGTTCATCAGAAACATTGCCGCTGGTGGCAATCAGCGGAAAATCAAGCTCCCGCATAAGTATGTGATGAATCGGCGAATAGGGAAGCATTATTCCAGATAAGCCGATACCAGGCGCCACACCCCGCGATAAGAGCCGGGAATTCTCTTTACTCCTTAAAAGCACAATCGGCGCTGCGGCCGAAACAAGTTCTTTCAGCTCCTGCTCCTCAAGCTCACAAAGCTCCCGCACAGCCGTAATGTCCTTAAGCATCACCGCAAACGGTTTATCTTTACGGTTCTTTCGCCGCCGCAAAGTCTCAATAGCTTCCCCATTTCGCGCATCAAGCAAAAGCTGAAAGCCGCCAACGCCCTTCAGAGCCAAAATTTTTCCCTCCCGCAAAGCGCCAGCCGCCAGTTTAAAAGCCTCCCCCCTTTCAGCCAAAAGAGACCCATCAGCGGCCCATAGCTCCATATGCGGCCCGCATTCATGGCAGCTATTGGTTTGGGAATGAAAACGGCGATCCGCCGGATTACGGTACTCAAAGAGACACTGCGGGCACATCTTAAAAAGCCGCATGCTGGTGCGCACTCTGTCAAACGGCAATCCTTCAGCAATGCTGTAACGCGGCCCGCAAACGGTGCAGGTTATAAAAGGGTAAAGATAGCGGCGGTTTCCCGGATCAAACAGCTCCTTAAGACATTCTCCACAGGTGGCGGTATCCGGAAGCATGACCGCCTCCTGCTCAGCTTGAAGCGCACTATCCAAAATCTCAAACTCCCTCCGCTCACTTAAAGGAAGCGCTGAACGCTGAACCTCTTCAATACAGGCCAAGGGAGGTTTTAGCCGCGGGAGATCGCTCAAAAAGCTTTCAATCTGCTCCGCCTCCCCTTGGATATCAATTTCCACCCCACTTGTAGTATTTCGCACCCAACCGCAAAGCTCTTTTTTGCAAGCCAAGCGGTAAACAAAGGGCCTAAATCCCACCCCTTGGACAATTCCTCGCACTAAAAGCCGGACGCGCTCGTTGGCCATTTCTAGAGATTTGCAGCCTTCTTTGACTGCAAGGCGCCCTTGTCTTCCGCCTCTGCCACTTGCACTCCTTGGCTTAAAAGCCAATCTTTGACGAAATTAAGGGCCGCATTGAGATTCATCTGAGCCTGACTGGACAACCCCTCCCCAAACCCGCTGAACTCATAGCCGCGGATGGTCAATAAATAAGCCTTGGGCCTGGCGGCAAATAAATTTTTTGCCAGCGCCAGCAACTCCTCTGGTGCCATGCGATGGCTGGTAAAGCTTATGGAACTGCCAGCCTCAAGCGGCCTGAAATCAAACGCCCGCTCACCCTCAAAACTTGCGTCCACAAAAACCACTACCTCACTCTGCGCCACAGCCGCCGCGTCCTCCACTGTCAGCTGATAGTCCGAGCCGGCCGCTACTCCAGGCAAGCCCTCTTTTTCCAACTCCTCAATAAAGGCCGGACCAAGCCCATCGTCTTGCCGGCCGGGATTGCCATAACCAAGAAATAAGACTCTCATCCAGTGCCCAAAGCCAATAAACTAGAACGTATCCGGAAATAGGGCATCCGGCCCATTTCCGGATGCGCTCTATACCCTCAGCGTGCTATCGAATCCAAGACCATTCCCTTTTCGTCCACAAGGTCGATCTGCAACGACATGCCACCGGCAGCATGCGTAGCGCATGACAAACAAGGGTCGTAAGCCCGGATGACAACCTCCACCCGGTTAAGCAGTCCCTCATTCAGCGCGGCGGCACTTAAAAAGTGCTCCGCCACCTGAGCCACCGCCCGGTTCATTGGCTCATTATTATGAGTGGTAGAAACTATTAAATTTGCCATTGCCACCTGATCATCAGAGTTAACTCTATAATGATGAATCAATGTGCCACGCGGCGCCTCAATCAGTCCTACAGCCTCGCTGCGGCGCGCGCCCTTTAATACCAGTTCTGTACCCTGCAAATCAGGATCATGCAGGAGCTCGCGCATCTTTTCAGCCGCATGCAGGATCTCCACCATCCGCGCCCAATGATAGGCCATGGACATATTATTAGGCGCTCCGCCCGTCAACTCTTTAAAGACCTGCCTTTCCTTTTCAGCTAACGGGGTATCGATGAAATCGCAGGTATTGAGGCGCGCTAACGGACCAACCCGATACCAGCCCCCTTCAGGCCCAAGCGCCTTAATAAAAGGAAATTTCATATAGGACCACGGCCTGACTTCCTCCGCCAGGTAATCGCAGTACTTGGGGCAAGCAACTTGATCGAAGATCTTGGCACCGCGAGCATCCACAGCCCGCAACCCTCCATCGTATAAATCCAGCGCGCCGTCTGAACGCACCAATGACAAGTGATTTGATTCGAAGGTGCCAAAGGGTTCAAGTTCCTTAAGATGCTCCATGGTATAGTCGCGGGCAATCTTAACGGCCGCAAGCGACCACTCTACCATTTTGTCAATGTCCTTGAGGAACACATCACGCTCCGCCAAGCTCAAGTTCTTATTGACACCGCCGGGAACGGCCCCCGTACCATGAATCTTTTTACCGGCCGTGGCCTTAATGATTTCCTGCCCGAATTTGCGCATCATCACACCCTGAAGCGCTAAATCAGGATACTTCTTTGCCACCCCGATTATGTTGCGCACGGATGGATCGGCATCAAACCCCATCAATAAATCGGGCGAAACCAGATGGAAAAAGTGCAAGGCATGCGACTGAAAAATCTGCCCGTAGTGCATCAAGCGCCGCACCTTTTCAGCCGTGGGCGTTAAGCGATCCACCCCCACTATGCAGTCCATGGCCTTGGCAGCCGCTAAATGGTGGCTCACCGGGCAAATGCCGCACAGGCGCTGCACCAACACCGGAACTTCCCAATAGGGGCGCCCTTGAATAAAGCGTTCAAAACCACGGAACTCAACAATATGCAGCCGGGTTTGCTTGACGCGGCGATTCCCGTCCAAAATGATGGTGACTTTTCCATGGCCCTCCACCCGCGTCACCGGCTCAATAGCCAATCTTTGCTCGCCTAAACTTTCAGCCTGCGACATACCATCCTCCGCGCATCAAATCAGTCGTACTTGATTAGTTCATAAGGCAATTCCACGGGCCTATCCTGCAATAAGGCCTGCAAAGCATGCCAAATAGCATCCGCCGAAGGAGGACAGCCCGGCAGAAAATAATCAATCTTCACCACTTCGTGGCAAGGATAAACCTTATCCAACAAAAGCGGCAATTCAGGGTCGTTAGGCATAAGAGCCTGCGGATTATACACTGTCGGCCCGGATTTATAGGCCTCCTCCAGACATTCTTTCAACGGAATACTGTTACGAAGCGCCGGAATGCCGCCCATGGTGGCGCAGTCCCCAAGGGCCACCAGAATATCGCAATGCCGGCGGAATTCTTTTAAAACCTCGACATTTTCCTCATTGCAGCATCCACCCTCAATCAAACCAATCCGGCAGCGGCCGGTGAATTTTTTAATGTCATCTATGGGCGATTTATCAAATTCAACAAGCTCAATCAGCTGCAAAATGCGCTCATCGATATCCAAAATCGACATGTGACAGCCGAAACAGCCGGCTAACGAAATAGTCGCAACTTTGGGCTTTGACATTACACCCTCCTAAGGCTTGAGTACCGAAGCAGCCCGGCCTTCTATCTCCGAACCAATCGGAGCCTGGTCATAAAGCCGCTTGCCAATCGGCACAGCAAAACCAACCCGTTTCTTTAAAATCGCGCCAACCGGACAAACTTGGACCGCCTCATCTGTTAAATCCAAATTAGTATCCTTAAGACGGGCGGCGCTGTTAACCGCCAAACGTTTATGAATGCTTCGCCCCACAAATTCAAAAACAGTTTTGCCGTCCAAATCGCGCGAGGCCGCCACGCAGCGCCCACACAATATGCAACGGTTATGGTCAATAAGCACATCCGGATGCGAGGCATCCACATCCCGCTTCGGGAACAAAAACGGATACTGCGGCGCAGGGATCCCTAAGCGATACGCCACGGCCTGCAGTTCACAGTTCCCGCTTTTTTCACAAAACATACAAAAGTGATTGCCCTCGACAAACAACATATCCACAACCGCCCGCCGCCAGGCTCTAAGTTTCTCGGTATTGTTTTCTACCACCATCTTGGGTGCCACGGTCTGAACGCAGGCCGCCTGCGGACGGCCGTTCACTATCACCGTGCACACCCGGCAACTGCCGTGCGGAATCAAACCTTTCAAATAGCAAAGGCGGGGAATATATATTCCAGCCTCATCCGCTGCTTCCATAATGGTTTGCCCGGCATGGGCCTCAACCGTTCGGCCGTCGATAACTATGCTAATCTTGTCAACCATATCCCTCCTTATGCATGCAGCGATTTTCTTCCAGCTAACCTCTCGGCCTCAGCCAAGCACGCCTTGATATCGAACGATCTCTGAAGCTTCTCTTCATTTTCCTTAAGCAACTCCTCATAAAGCGGCCGGAAGTTCTTAATGCTGCTTACTATTGGATTAGGCGAGGTCTGCCCTAGGCCGCAGCGGCTAGTGGCCCGCATCATTTCGCCCAAGCCAAGCAAGTACTCAAGGTCCCCCCTTTCCCCTTTACCATTGATAATATGGTCCAGCTTTTGCTTAAGCAGCACATTACCGACCCGGCAGGGAGTGCAATAACCGCAACTTTCTTCGATAAAGAATTCCATAAAGGCCTGCACAACCTCCAACAAATTGCGCCCTGGACCAAAGATCATAAATGCGCCGCCGGTCGCCAAGTCATCAAAACATATAAGCCGCGAAAAATCTTTCTCTCCCACCATGACCCCAGAGGCGCCGCCCACCTGCACGGCAAGGGCCTCTTCACCTTCCGCTTTCTTAAGCACCTCGCGCAGCGAAATACCGAAAGGAACCTCATAAATGCCGGGCCTCCCGCAGTCGCCAGAAACACTTAAAAGCTTAGTGCCGGTGCTCTTTTCACTGCCAAAACCAGCAAACCAGCCCGGCCCACGATCCAAAATCCGCACCGCACAGCAATAGGTTTCCACGTTGTTTACGGCCGTCGGTAATCCCATATAACCCTTTTGCGCCGGGAAAGGAGGTCGGTTTTTCGGATCCCCTCTAAGCCCTTCACATGAACTGATAAGCGCAGTTTCTTCGCCGCAAATATAAGCCCCGGCCCCCATTTGAATACGCACATCAAAGTTAAAACCGGTCTTCCCCAAAATATCCCTGCCAAGCAGACCACGGCTTCTACGCTCCGAAAGAACATGCTCCAGCCAGGGCCGAAGATATGCATATTCTCCACGAAGATACATGAGCCCCAAATCTGCCCCGACCGCATACGCTTCAATCGTCATCCCCTCAAAAACCAAATCTGGAAATTCAGTAAGAAGAACTCGATCCTTAAATGTGCCGGGCTCCCCTTCATCGGCATTGCAAATAACTACTTTCTTGTCTCCCGGCGCCGCGCGGGTAAATTCCCATTTCATGCCGGTCGGAAAACCAGCCCCGCCCCTGCCACGTAGACGAGCCGCTTTTACCTGGTCTATAACCTCCACAGGCGGCATAGAGAGCGCCTTTTTAAGGCCGGCTTCCGGCTCAAAATCCCCGAATATCACAGGCCCTTTTTCCCGGATGTTGTTCTTCACCATGGCGCGGATGAGCCTATGGGCATTATTAGAATCGCCGTAGTTTTTAACCAAGCGTTGCGGATCGCCATGTTCTTTAAGCTCACGCAGGATATGACGCGCGCTTTCCGGAGTAAGACTTGTGACGACCACCTCATTAACCAAGGCCGCCGGCGCTTGATCACACATCCCGATACAAGGCGTATACTCCAAGGAAATCTTTTGATCGGGAGTACTCTGGCCAAATTCAATGCCTAATTCAGATGCCAAGGCCGAGGCTACTTCCCTACCTCCATGCATTTGGTCGATGATATCATTGCATAAACGGATTACGACTTTACCCTTGGGCTTTGTGCTGAAGAAGGAATAAAACGAAACCAAGCCTTCCACTTCCACCCGGCGCGCGGAGGTGTTTTTGGCAATGAAGTCCATGGCCGGCCCTGAAACATATCCCAGCCGGGCTTGTACAGTCCGTACAATATCCATAAGACGCCCCCGGTCATTGCCGAAAGACGCGCAGATCTCAGAAACAATGTTTTCCAACTCTTGCGACATAAAAACCCCTGACACGGTGGTCAAATATAAACACTTTGCAGCGCCTATGCTCATCCTAGCAAGGGTTCAAGGCATGAGGGAAGAGCCATTACCCGCTAAAGAAGCCTTGTAAGACCCCTTTTCTACAAGACAGCCACGCCGGCTGTTGCCACGTGGGCTGGTTCCAAGTTACTTAACGTCTATGTACACTCAGTTCGGCGCTGTTTTGGTTTTTATCGCTTTGGGCACGGCGTTTGTTTTTGGCAGCCTCCTCATCGGCTATTTTGTACGGCTCAGCCGCCATCATGAACGGAAACTCACGGTGTATGAATGCGGCGAGCCGACTATCGGCTCGGCCTGGATTCGTTACAACAGCCGCTTCTACAACGTGGCGCTTGTATACCTCCTATTCGACGTCGAAGTAGTGCTCCTTATTCCGGCAGCGCTTGTGTTCCGCCAAACGGCGGCAGAGGGGCCGGCCGTCCAAGCACTGCTTGTATTACTCCTCTTTCTGGCGCTCCTTGCACTCGGGCTGGCCTATGAGTGGTTCTATGGCAATTTAGACTGGATTAAGAAAGAAAAGGCTACTGATTAACTTCGGCTGTTTATGGAACAAAGCGCTAAAGGCCCGACCACACCCCAACAAATGCTCCGCGAAGCAATCGCCGACCCTCAAGACTTGAGGCGCTACTTACATTACCTTGCAACCATTCGCGCCGAGGGCTTATCCACCTCGGTAATTATTGCGCCGCTTGAGGCGGCGATTAATTGGGCCCGCGCCAGCTCAATCTGGCCGCTTACCTTCGGCCTGGCCTGCTGCGCCATCGAAATGATGGCTACCGGAGCGGATAAATTCGACTTGGATCGCTTCGGAGCGGGGGCCTTCCGCCCAACTCCGCGGCAAGCTGACTTGATGCTCGTGGCGGGTACTGTCACGTACAAAATGGCGCCGCGTCTAAAGCGCCTCTACGACCAAATGCCGGAACCGAAATTTGTCATGGCCATGGGCGCCTGCACAATCGGCGGAGGCCCATACTGTAAACACGGCTATCATGTAGTGAAAGGCATCGATCTCCTAATACCCGTCGATATTTACGTCCCCGGCTGCCCGCCCAGACCGGAAGCTTTGTTGGACGCTCTGCTAAGACTGCAGGACAAAATCTCAAAAAACCAGCCGTTTGCCGAGCGCTTTAATAAAGATACTAAAAACCAAAAAAAACCTTTATGACGCCAGCTGAGATTCATAGCCGTCTAAAAGAAAAGTTTCCCTCAGCCGTAGGCGAATGGCAGGAACCAAAAGCCGGCGATCCCTGCATTCTCCTTGAGCCGCAAGAACTGCACGAGGTGTGCCTTTTTTTGAAATCGGAGCCGGGGCTTGAATTTGACTATTTAAAGCTAATCACAGGGGTCGATCGCGGCGATAAGTTAAGCTCCGTCTACCATCTTTACTCCTACAAACACCAGCATGCACTGGTGCTGCGGGCTGATGTTGAACGGGCTGAGCCCAAGTTGCCCTCAGTAGCCGATATTTGGCCGGCGGCCGATTGGCTGGAGCGCGAATGTTTCGACATGCTAGGAATTGTTTATCAAGGCCACCCCGATTTAAGGCGCATTCTCCTCCCTCTGGACTGGGAAGGCTATCCGCTGCGTAAAGACTACAAACAACCGCAAAGTTATCACGGGATAAAAAATGAATAGCACCTTAGAACAGCCTGAGTCTTTGCGCACTGAGGAGCTTTTAGTAAACATGGGGCCCCAGCACCCCTCCACGCACGGAGTATTGCGGCTTTTGATTCAAACCGATGGAGAGCTGGTCCGCCAGGCCTGGCCGCACATAGGTTTTTTGCACCGCTGTTTCGAGAAGATCGCTGAGTCCGTGACCTACCGGCAGGTGGTGCCTTACACCGATCGCTTGGACTACCTGGCATCAATGAACAACGCCCTGGCCTATTGTCTAGCGGTCGAAAAACTAGCAGGCTTCGAGGTCCCAGAAAGGGCATCATATCTTAGAATCATCGCCGCCGAGCTTAACCGCATTGCATCGCATCTTGTATTTTTTGGTTGCTATGGGCTGGACATGGGGGCTTTTACCCCATTTCTTTACGGATTCCGTGAACGCGAGCTCATACTTTCCATCCTTGAGAAACTAAGCGGGGGGCGCCTCCTTTATCATTACCCGCGAATCGGCGGGGTGGCACGCGATATAGATCCTCAAATTGCGGCGGAGATCCAAAACTTTATTAAAGAAATGCGCCGCGTCTGGCCGGAATACAACCGGCTTCTAAGCGAGAATGCCATTTTTATAAAGCGTACCGCCAACGTGGGGGTCATCACCAAGGAAGCGGCCGTGGCTTACGGACTTACCGGGCCGTGTCTGCGTGGAAGCGGCGTAGCATATGATTTACGCCGCGCGCATCCCTATTCTCTTTATGAGCGCTTTGATTTTGAAATCCCCATCGGCCAGGGACTTAAAGGCACGCTCGGCGACTGCTGGGACAGATATTGGGTGCGCCTGCTTGAAATGCTGGAAAGCCTTAAAATCATCGAGCAGGCGCTGGCGGGGCTCCCGGAAGGCCAGATTACGGCCAAGGTGCCGCCCGTTATTAAGCTCCCGGAAGGGGAAGTTTACGTGGGCTGTGAAAACCCACGCGGTGAGCTTGGGTTTTATATCATTTCGGACGGCAAACCGCAGGCTTTGCGAATAAAAGTCCGCGCGCCATCCTTCAGCAACTTGAGTATCACCAACGCCATAGTGCGCGACGTACTGGTGGCGGATGTAGTGGCGATAATTGGTTCAATTGACATTGTGTTGGGCGAGATTGATAGATGATGAATTAAATCATGGAGACCTTCACTCAGCTCTATAACGGCCCCTACTCGTGGCTTCTATACGTGACGGTCATGGCAGTGGGCGGCGCAATTATGTTTGTCTGGGCGGCCGGCATGGCGGTCATTTGGACATATGGCGAAAGGCGTATCGCGGCCTTCATCCAAAGCCGCTTAGGGCCCAACCGGGTCGGCCCGTGGGGGATTCTGCAGCCGATTGCCGACGGCATCAAATTGCTGGCCAAAGAAGATGTGCGCACCAAAGTGGCGGCAAAGCTCCTTTACAATATGGCGCCGCTTTTGGTTTTTATTGGGGCCTTTATGCCTTTTGCCGCCTTGCCGTTCAGCGAACGCTGGGTGGTGGTAAACATGGATATCGGCCTTTATTACATTCTGGCTTTCGAAGCCGTTGAAGTAATAGGCATACTGATGGCCGGCTTCGCGCCGGGCAGCAAGTGGTCGCTTTACGGCGGAATGCGGCTGGCAGCTCAAATGCTTTCCTATGAGGTCCCGTTGGGGCTGTGCGTCATGGTGGTGATTATTCTGGCCGGCTCCCTGAATCTAGCCTCTATCGTGGAATGGCAGTCACATAACGCCTGGGGCTTCAAGGAACCTTGGATCTTAGGCTGGACAATATTCCGCTCGCCGGCGGCTTTCTTGGCCTTTATCATGTTTTACATCGGCGGGTTGGCTTCCACCAAACGGGCTCCTTTTGACTTGCCGGAAGCGGAAAGCGAACTTGTAGCCGGCTATCACACCGAGTATTCAGGAATGCGTTTTGCCTTTTTCTTTATGGCTGAATATGCCTCCATGTACCTGATTTGCGGCTTGGCGGCTGTCATATTTCTTGGCGGCTGGTACGGCCCCATCCCGCAACCTGCTGTACCGGAAGGTGTTTCGCTTGTAAGACGCTGGAGCGAATTTGTGGCCGCCGCCGGCGGATTTGGAAGCTTAGGCGGCTGGGTCTGGGGGTCGTTAAACGCCTGGGCCGACCCGTTGAATCTTAGGATTCTGGCGCACGAGGCGATTGGAGCTTTTAACATGGTGCTTAAAGCCTTTAGTTTGTATTTCATCATGATTTGGGCGCGCTGGACGCTGCCCCGCATCCGGATTGATCAGGTTATGCACCTCTGCTTAAAAGTTCTTTTGCCCTTTAGTCTTCTATGCGTCATCTTGGCGCTGGTTCAGGTGGCTGTATTTTGAGGAGTAAGGCTTAAGTACCATGGCAAATAAGCAAAGCCCGCTTAGGCAGTACTTTAAAGACCTATGGAACGGGATAATAACCACCTGGCAGGGAATGACTTTAACCGGCTGGTATTTGTTCAAGCCTAAAGTCACCATGCGCTATCCGGAGGAAAAACCGGTTATTCCCCCTAGCCACCGCGGGTTACATATTTACGAAGAAAATAAATGCGCGCTCTGCCTGGGTTGTGTCGCAGCCTGCCCGGTGGACTGTATTTCGATTGAGGCTTTGGGCAAAGGTAAAAATCGCTTAATCCTTAAGTTTGACATTGACTATTCCAAGTGCTTGTTCTGTAACCTGTGTTGCGAAGCCTGCCGCCCGGCGTGTTTGCACTTGGGCCCGGACTATGACTTAAGCTCAACCACCAGGGAAGGCTGCGTGCTGCATTTGGCACGGGTTAAAACAGAAGAGGAAATCGAGGCCCATAAGAAGATGCTGGCAGCCAGGGAGGCAGAACGCAAGGCTAAAGCCGAGGCATATCAAAAGGAACTTGAAAAAGAAGCTGAAAAAGAAAAGGACAAATGATTAGCTGGACTGGACCAAATTTGAGTTTTTGGCTAATCACCCTCATGGTGGTGGTTTCGGCGGCTTATGCCGCGTTTGCGCGCAGTATTCTAAAGGCCGCTTTTGCCCTTTTCTTCACCCTTTTCGGCATGGCCGGCTACTACGTACTTTTGGGTTCGGACTTTATTGCAGTTACGCAGGTTATTATTTATGTGGGTGGCATTTTGGTGCTCTTAATGTTCGGTGTTTTGCTTACCAATAAGACTTTCCCCACTGTGGGGAGCCGGAGCTGGAAAGCGCACGCATTGGTTTTAGTCCCCGCTATGCTTTTGCTTGTTTTGTTGGGGACGGTGATATTCTCTGCCGGCTGGCAGAAAAGAGCAGTGCTTACGGAGCCGCAAAGCTCGCTTGAACCACTTGGCCACTTTTTGCTTGGAAAGTACGCGCTGGCGTTGGAAATCGCCGGTGTGACGCTCCTTCTTTGCTTGGTTGGAGCGGCTTACTTGGTAAGAAGAACGGAGAAATGACGTGGAGCAGCCTCTAACCAGCCTCTTTAGCGCAAAGCCAATCGGGCTTGAAGGTTACTTATTGGTGGCGGCTGTTTTGTTCGTGCTCGGCCTTACGGCCTGCATGAGCAGAAAAAACGCCGTCGGCGTTTTAATTGGCATTGAACTGATTTTGAACGCAGCTGTTTTAAACTTTATGGCATTTTGGCGCTTTGCCGGCGCGCCGCTTGAGGGCGAGGCCGCTTTGGCCGGCCCGCTTATGGCCATATTCATTATAGTGCTTGCAGCCTGCGAGGCGGCGGTTGCTTTGGCAATTCTCCTTAACCTTTATTTTAATTTTGGCAGCGTAGAAGTTGATTATGCAAGCCAGATGAAAGAGTGAGGCGGATTTGAGTCTAAATCTAATTAAAGCGCTTACCGTTTTAACCTTCGCCCTGCCGGCCCTTGCTTTCGCCCTTGCGGCCCTAAGCCCAAGGCGCATTCTTAAACGAGTCGATCTATTTGCCACCACAGTGCTGGGGGCGTCTTTGGTGGCAGCGCTTATAGTTTTCATTTATTGCTGGAATTCTTCCTCTTATTTAATCTTCGATGAAAACTTCGCCTGGCTGCCCGTCTCAGGCGCCGTGTCCTTGAACATCGGACTCATGCTCGACCGCTTGACGGCCGTGATGCTTGTGGTGGTTACAGCGGTAAGCTTCTTTGTCTACCTCTTCTCCACAAAATATATGGAAGGGGACGTGCGTTATGGCCGATATTATTGCTGTCTTTTGCTTTTCAGCACTTCCATGCTCGGGCTGGTGTTGGCGAATAATCTCCTTTTTCTTCTTATTTTTTGGGAGCTTGTCGGTTTAAGCTCCTACCTCCTAATCGGCCACTGGTTTGAAAAAAAATCCGCCTCCACGGCGGCGGTTAAAGCCTTCATCACCACGCGCATCGGCGATATCGGGATGCTGCTCGGCCTGTTAATCGTATATCGGCAGACAGGCTCGATTCAGTATGCGGATATTTTTGCCGCCGTAAGCAACGGAGAACTTAGCAGCCATTGGCGGACCCTCGCCGGATTGGGAATTTTTCTGGGAGCCATGGGTAAAAGCGCCCAATTTCCGCTGCATGTTTGGTTGCCGGATGCCATGGAAGGCCCCACTCCCGTTAGCGCCTTGATTCACGCCGCCACCATGGTTGCCGCCGGGGTGTATCTCACCGGGCGGATGTTTCCCGTCTTCGACTCCGGCACTCTCTTGTTTATCGCCTACATAGGCGCCTTCAGCGCTTTTTTTGCCGCCACCATCGCTTTGGTCCAAGACGATATTAAAAAGGTCCTGGCTTATTCAACCATAAGCCAGCTTGGCTACATGACCATGGCGCTTGGAACAGGCGGTTATGTGTCGGGCCTCTTTCATCTAACTACCCATGCATTTTTTAAGGCCGGTTTATTTCTCGGCGCCGGCGCTGTAATTTACGCCATGCATCACGAGCAATCGCTCAGTAAATACGGCGGCCTTTGCCGTAAGCTTCCTTGGACCGCTACTTGTTATCTGCTCTTTACCTTGGCTTTGCTTGGATTCCCGGGGTTTTCAGGCTTTTGGAGCAAGGATGCAATCCTGGCCGACACTTTGACCTTTGCCAAAGAAAGCGGTCATATTTTTATTCCGCTGGCAGGCTTTGCGACCGTCTTTTTGACGGCTTTCTATATGTTCCGGCAGTACCTGCTTACCTTCACCGGAACACCCCGCGACGAACACGCCTTTCAGCACGCCAAAGAGCCCCCCTGGCAGATGTTGTTGCCGCTGCTTGTTCTGGCCCTGCTCTCTATTTATAGCGGCGGCTACAATGGGAAGTGGTTTAAAAATTTTAATCCCAAACAAAGCGGCTTTGAGCAGGTCAAAAATTTTGCCGAGCAAGGATACCAAAGCCCGCAGGTGATTCATCTTATGGCCGATGCCTCGGCAAAAGAACTTAAAAAAAAGCGCCAGGGAGCTCCTCCGGCTTTTGCGCCTGGCGGCCACAGCGCCCACAATTCTCACAGTTCTCATAATCAAGCCATGGTGCTCTCAACCGCCTTGGGACTGCTTGGAATTCTGTGCGGACTGCTTTTTTATTGGGAAAAGCGTGACGGCCGGAGCTTTCTCGATCCTTCTGCCGTGCGAAACCGAGCAAGCGGCTTGTATCAGCTCCTTTCCAAGAAATATTACCTGGACGAACTATACAGCCATGTAATAATCCAGCCCATTCACCGCTTGGCAGCTCTAGCGGCCACCTTCGACCTGAAAGTAATTGACCGGGCAGTTAATCTCTGCGGTTGGTTTGGAAAATTCATGGCGTATCTGGTGGAGCTTATCGACCGCATCGGGCTTGATGGCTATGTCATAAATGGAGCGGCAGCGGCCGCCCGCAGCGCGGGCCTCAAGCTCGCCCGAGTCCAAACAGGCATGCTTTCCCAGTATCTTTGGGCCTTGGTTTCCGGGGTTGTGGTTGTTTGTTTAATCTGCATCTGGGTGATTTGAGCCATGGAAAGTTCCGTTTTGACCCTCATAGCTTTTCTTCCCCTTTTAGGCATACTGGTAATCCTGGGCCTTCCCGGCCAAAGGCATGATCTCATCCGGGCGACAGCGGTTTTATTCAGTGCAGCAGTCTTTGTATTGACTCTATACTTATGGGCTGTTTTTGATCCCACGGCCATTAAAGCCGGCACAGCGTACAGCGTCTATGATGCCAAAACGTTTGTGGAACTCCCTTGGATTAGATCTTTTCACATATATTACCGTGTAGGAGTTGATGGGTTATCTGTGGTTTTAATTCTTCTGACCGGCCTTCTTTCGTTGCTGGCCGTGTTTTCCGCCTTTTCGATAAGCAAACAAGTGAAAGCTTTCTATGCGCTTTTCATGCTGCTTTTAAGCGGCATGATGGGTGTTTTTATGGCGCTCGACTTTTTCTTGTTTTACGTCTTTTGGGAGCTGATGCTGCTCCCTATGTACTTCCTAATCGGCATCTGGGGCGGTCCCAGGCGCGAATACGCGGCTATCAAGTTTTTTCTTTACACGCTCCTTGGCTCAGTGCTGATTCTTCTTGTGATGGTCGCTTATTATTTGAAAATGAGCGCCCTTGGCCTTCCGCAATACGCCTTCAATATCCCGGAGCTTGTGGCACGCCGGCCCTTTGCAATGGCAGGCACGGTGACGCTCTTTCAACAGCTTCTTTTCTGGGCTTTATTTATCGGCTTTGCCATCAAGGTCCCGATTTTCCCCTTTCATACTTGGCTTCCCGACGCGCACGTCGAAGCTCCAACCGCCATCTCGGTGATTCTGGCCGGTGTGTTACTTAAGATGGGCGGATACGGATTTTTAAGGCTTAATTATCCACTACTCCCCGAAGTTGCCTCGCTACCGGGAGTAATTTGGTTTTTGGCGATCCTGGGGCTGGTAAACATCATTTACGGCGCTTTCTGCGCCATGGGCCAGAGCGACTTTAAGCGCTTAGTAGCCTATAGTTCGGTAAGCCATATGGGATATGTGCTTTTGGGAATCGCAGTCCTTAAAGAGGAAGCAGTGAATGGAGCCACCTTCCAAATGTTCGCTCACGGCATAAGCTCGGCCATGATGTTCATGCTGGTCGGCGTGCTTTATGACCGGGCCCACCATAGGGAGATCCAGCGCTTCGGCGGTATTGCCGTGCAGATGCCCTCCTACTTCGCCCTGGCAGTAGTGGGATTTTTCGCCTCGCTTGGTTTGCCCTCGATGGTGGGTTTTATCGGCGAGATAATGGTGTTGCTTGGTTCATTTAGCTTCAATAAATGGGTGGCAGCCATTGCAACCAGCGGCATGCTGATTACGGCAGGCTATATTTTGCTCACCATGCAGCGTGTCTACTTGGGAACGGCCAAAGAGGAACACCGCGCTTTCCCGGATTGCAATAAGTGGGAATACATAGCACTTGCGCCGCTAGCGGTTTGCGCGATTTTATTCGGTATTTTCCCCTCGATCATTTTAAGTATTTACCAAACCTCAACACAGGCCTTTCTAAGGCTCTTCCAGGCTCAAGGGTAACCATGGAATTCAGCGCAGCAGTCCTGAATCTAAATGCGGTCTTGCCGGAGTTGGTGCTTTGCCTCTTTCTCTGCGGAGCGTTGATTTACGACATGTTCGTTCCACAGGCTGAAAGCCGCAAAGCTGCAGGCTCTTTAGCCCTAAGCGGCATTTTAACGGCCTTGCTGATAGTGGGGCTGCAACTTTGGCTGGAATTGCCCCACTATAATGTTTTGTACTTCGGCGGTTTATTGATACTGGATAAGTTGGCACTGGTTTTTAAGCTCATCATTTTTCTTGGCGCTGCAATCTCCTTTATTTTCTCGCTGCTGAGTGACGAGCTTAAGCCTTTTCGTTTCGGGGAATATGGGGCGCTTCTTTTAGGTGCCACCATCGGGGCGAGTCTTTTAAGCTCAGCCAACAACATTGTGATATTTGTGCTGGCCATTGAAACCCTTTCACTGTGTTCCTACGTGCTGGCTGGATACCTAAAACACGAGCGTTTTTCGGCCGAGGCCGGGCTCAAATATACTCTTTTCGGCGCCGTGGCGTCAGGGGTCATGCTTTTTGGCTTAAGCTATTTGTACGGCCTAAGCACAAGCTTGGATCTCACACGTTGCATGTCAAACCTGGCGCCAGCCCTTTTGCGGCAAAGAGATGCCTTGGCTGCGTATCTGGCCCTGGCGTTAGTGCTAAGCGGGATAGGTTTTAAGATCGCTATGCTGCCTTTTCATTTTTGGTGCCCGGATACCTATCAAGGCGCACCGACACCCGTTACGGCTTTCTTATCGGTGGTCTCCAAAACGGCTGGTTTTGCCGCGCTTTCAAGAATTCTCGCCCCTCTGATTGCTTCCGAACATTTTCCACGCTTTGTGCAAAACGGCTGGCCGGGAGGGCTTCAAATGCTTCTTGGCGTTTCAGCCATTACGACCATGACCTATGGAAACCTCACGGCTATTAAGCAGACCAATGTCAAACGCCTTTTAGCTTACTCAGCTATCGCTCATGCAGGGTATCTTCTTATGGCCGCGGCGGCGGTTCGGGAGCCGGCCTTCGAAGCCATGATGCTTTACCTTTTTATTTATCTC
>Ga0209101_1000963_pt1 | contig 22853 bp, 19 predicted proteins | sample ConPoolayeCmetaG_FD_185481 | JGI IMG/M metagenome (GOLD analysis project Ga0209101, IMG submission 185481) | Hot spring microbial mat communities from California, USA to study Microbial Dark Matter (Phase II) - Cone Pool mat layer C metaG... ...
GGACAAGAGCGGCAACAGAATCAACGACAACAACATCCAATGCCCCAGAGCGCACTAAAGTTTCAGTAATTTCCAAAGCCTGCTCTCCACTGTCTGGTTGAGATAATAAAAGATCATCTAGATTTACACCAATGGTTTCAGCCCGAGTTGGATCCAGAGCATGTTCAGCATCAACAAAAGCGGCTTGTCCGCCTCTTTTTTGGGCTTCCGCAATAACATGAAGTGCTAATGTGGTTTTACCGCTTGCTTCGGGACCATAGATTTCCACAATTCGCCCACGGGGAAGGCCACCCACACCAAGCGCCAAATCAAGAGCTATCGAACCTGTTGGAATAGTTTCAATATTTCTTTCAGAAGCGCTTCTTTCTCCGAGCCGCATTATAGAGCCTTTTCCATATTGCTTTTCAATTTGCTCCATAGCAAGCTTTATTGCTTGTAGCCTCTGAGAACCGCTTTCTTTTTGGGTAGAAGCTTCAATCGTTTCACTTTTCTTTCGAGCCATTTCTATAGACTTTATACCACCGATAGTTTTAAAATACAACATTATATCTTGATATCACCACCGATGATTAATTACATCTTTTGCCCACAGTGTAAAATTGAAACAGAAAAATCTCAAGTATATCCATAGTGTCCGAACTGTAAAATCACTTTTTATAAAAACTCAAAACCTACAGTAGGTGGCCTCTCTATAAAAAACGACAAAGTACTTCTTGCGATTCAGGGAGAAGAGCCATTTAAACGAAGCAGACATTATCAGGGGTTTTCTGGATGGGGAGAGCATCCCGAGGATGGAGTAAAAAGGGAATTTCTTGAGTGACCGGTACCCCTTAACTACACATAGTTCCTGTGTGCTTGCAGAAGCTTTAAGGGGCTGGAATGGTTTGAGACCAAAGATTGCATCAGAAAGAGAGATTTAGACAAAGAACCTGCACCCTAAAACCTCATTAAGGGAAGCTGTCTAGTTTTAAAGCAGGAGTGGTTTATATTAAAGACTTTACATGTAAGGTAAAAAGGGAAATTTGCCTACCTATTTACTTTTATGAATTAATTTAGTCGAGAATTTGAGAGGTTTAATACCCCGGAGAGTTTGTTGACGCCATCCATCAAACCATTTTCCAATACAACAGCAATCTTATTAACACAACCTTGAAAATGCCACAACCGTTTTCAAAAACAAACACTTGTATTAGAATTTGCTTCTACTAAAAGTAGTACTTGACACGGTACCTGAAAGTCAATTATCCGCTGTGGTAGTTTATGTTTGATTAGCTTTTTCCATAACTGATAATTTCAGTTTCGGTTTGATTTATTAAGGAATCAAGTTTATTAATTAGCTCTTGCGCCTTTTGATAATCTTGTGAAAATTCAATTCTCGGAATTGTGTAGATCTTTTCCTTATCCAAAAATAAAGTGATTGCAAAGACAGGCTCATTGCTCATAATAGGGGATAAAGAAATTTTTACCTGTTTATCGTTCATCTTACGATCATAGTAAGTATATTGCTTACCCGAAATGATTTTAAACCCCGTATTAGCGGAGCCATCAGGTGAAGCGCGAAGAGCAAGTGTGATCAAAAAATTCTTCATTTTTTGAAAACTAATGATGTTTTTAGTTTCTACGACACTTACTGACTTCATAAAGTTTGCTCCTCTACCGCTCTAATCAAATTATTAACATTTACGATATTTTTTAAAAGTAGACTCCACTTCAGGGGGATATAAACACCTTTTCTTCTCATCTCTACCATCAATGCCAAGGCCGTTTGAATGGGTGTTTTTTCTCGCCCGTTTAGATCAGATACTTTACCTGCCATTTCTAATAGAAACATTGGATTTTTAGCAAAATCCAGCCCACTATTTTGCGGTAGTAAATTTAGATACTTAATAATCTTGTTTGCATCAGACATAGAAAATTGCCCCTCCATCAGAAGGCTTAATAATTCAGCTTCACTTTCATCGAACCTAAGATAATAACCCCTATCAAGCCACCAAATAGCAATACTACCATCGTTTTCTTTTACAATCCTGATATTGCCTTTGTGGATGTCGGAATGAACTAATCGTTCCCCCGTTTCTATTGGTGTTTTAATTTGGCGGTTAAAATCCTCCCAGACTTCTTTCACAATTTCTTTTAGCTGGGGACCTCCTTCGCCTCCCTCCAAAAGAGTATTAAGATTTTGTCCGGGTACGTAATCTTCAATTTTAATATACATTGTCCCCGTGGGAGTCATGTTTGGCACTTTTATTGTAATTCCGCCACCTGAAGATATATTGTTGTGTAAACGCGAAAACTCTCTATCGTCTCGCTCATAATCAACAGCTCTTATGTCCTCGATCAACCAACCCTCCAAGTCATCGATTAGAACTTCTGCCAATTTAACCCCTTCGCTATCCTTATATTTTCGAGTATTCAACAAACCTTTAGCAACTTCACGGGAAGAGGTTATGCTCTCTCGAATAAAAGATATAGCATTGGGAACAAGAACTTTAACAACTTTTTGAGATCCGTCTCGCATTTTGGCTGCATAAACAGTATATAGAGAACCACCACCAATAGTTTCACTCAGTTCCTCTAAACTGTCCCAAAAATTACGAAGTTCGGGTGTTGCGCTCTCTTTTAGTGCTTCGCGCCTTAGAGTTTGATAAGCCGTATATTTAAGTTGCCCTCTTATTGAATCATAAACAGTGGAAAATTCTTCTTCATATTCTGGAGGAATTTCCACATATTGACCAATCAGTTGTAAAAATCTAACACCCACAGAACCCATGCTTTGGGCCATTTCTTTAACTACCATCATCGGGGAAACTTTCTCTTTAAGAGAATCTCTTTCTTCATATTCGACAAGTGCATTAAAACGAGCTTTGGCTGCTTCAATAGACAAAACAGCTCGAGTTATTAAATCACCTCTCTTCTCCGGCTCTAATTTTGGAGAGAAAGCCAATAGATCGGACATTTGTTGAGTATTGGTTTTGTACTTTTCTAAACGTTCTTTAGCCTCTAAGTATTTTTTATAATTATTTTGCCTCTCCCATTGAGTTTGAGATTCTTGAACAGATCCCTGAAGAAAACGAATTTTCTCCTGAACCTGTTTATTTCTCTTTTCTACTAAGATCTTTGCCGCTTCGTCATTATTTCCCGGAGTTTGAGGTTTTACTAAAACATTTTTTCTTAAGAGTGCAGAAATAGGTTCATAAAGTTGAGCTGGGTCTATAACATCTAACCCAACCCTTGTTATCTCCGACAATAACTTCCTAAGCTCGCTATTTTCATCTTCAGCCAAAATTTCAGCCATCAACATATTATGCAAGGATCTCCTGCCTTCGGGAGTCATCAAAACACCCTTCTGTGAAATAAGAATTTTCCTCAATATCAAATCAATCTCTTCCTGTGATACTTCTGAGAAGAACATATTAACAAAGTTTTCAAAAGGAACAAACATATGTCGAGCACCTCCAGTAAGCTCAATTGGCTTTTGAGAGCCAATTTCTGGTAATTCAACTCGATAAGGTCTAGAACTCGATCCGGCATAATGTTCGTACCAATATTCTGCTAAAAGTTTTCTCAGTTTGGTATCATCGTTTTTTGACTCAACTGCCGCCTCAAGAAACTCAACAGAGTGCTCAGTCAAAAAATATTCAAATAAAGAATCAAATCGCGCTACTACGGCAAGCTTGTCATTACCTTCCTGCGTGGTATTTTCTAAAACCTCATCAAGAACTTGCTGTGCTCGTTCGAGCTGTTCTGGTGTTCGGACAAAATACTCTTGGTAGTGGTCAACGACTTCAAAATTCATACTCCCCATCTCATTCAGTTCTCGTATAAAATCAGTTGCTTGATCAAAATCCATTAACTTAAGCATTTTTAGCTCAAGTTGAAGACGTAACCGTGCAGCATTCCTTCGATCGTCAAAAAAGTCTATAAGTTCATGTACTTCCCGCAAATCTTCTATAGAACTTTCAGAATAAGCTCTATTTGAAATAGATTCTGTAACATGAATTATCAGAGGGCTTAAAAATGCTGCCTGATATTCATTGATCCCCATCAAATTAGACTCCGGATCTCTGTAATACATCTTTCCAACACCCATGAGTTCGTAAGATAAGCTTCGAATAGCTTGTAACTGCTTTTTTACTGATCGAAGAGGTTTAATTTCATTTTCAGAATAAATATCTCGAGCTGACTGCAGAATAGAAGCCTCTAAAACAACTCCCCAATCTAAGTCCCAATTTCTCTCTTGATAATCCGTCCACCCGCTTCCGCCATGTGCAGCCAAAGAGGTGATTCTTCCTAAAAGCAAAAGTTGCATATTTTGGGAATAATCTTTGGGATCTATACTATTAACCAAATCCATGAAATCTTTATAGGAAACATTTTCACTGCCTCCTACCTCAAGGGCAGAAATCGCCTCAAGCTTCAATAGCAATTTAAAATCTTTCTTGGTTAAGCCCAGTTCATCAACCAAAAACTCAAAACTGCCACCATTTTTAGTAGTCTCTTCAATCTTATTTCTGGATTCTAGGGGCAGGAACCTTGAATTAGCGACTACCAGCGCGCCTAAATAGGTTCTATTTTCTGGCGTAAGCTCTGAGTTTGACTCCAAGTATTTGTCAAGAACGGTTTTTGCCCAGTGAGCGTCTTTGTAATTCCTACTAGAAAGGCCAAACTTTTTAAATAGGTCAAAAAAGTGTTGTGCACCGTATTCTTCTAGAAATTTTGTTAATGCTTCCTCGTCTCTGTAATCAATTGATTCAAGAAGGCTATCAGATTCTGGATAAGACGTGCGCAAAAAATCAACTTTTATTACTCGCTCCATTTGCTGTCTTTCGGCATATCCCAAATTACCATAAACCCTTGCGGTAATATAGCCTGGGGCTTGATCCATCCAATTATCCAGCACTTCTTGGGGATTAGAAGAACGACGTGCTTCCATTTGAGCGAATTCTTTATATAAATCAAACAGGCGAGGCAACACTTCGGGTGCGTATCTCCTTAAAGCCTCTGGTGTATTCGTGTCATAAAGATGGGGATTTTTCTCTTTGATAGAATCAATATAAGATTGTTCTACCAAATTCTTTGATTTTCCTAGCCAAACTCTAAACCAGAGCCTTGCCTTTTCATTATCTTCCGAACCTAGTATTACTCCTATTTGATCTACTAGTTGAGCAGCTGTGGAGAAGTCAATTTTTCCATTTTCTTGGGAGCTAAAAATATAATTCTCTCGAGCAAATTTAATTAGCAAATCATGGAAAAAGACGTCTCCTTGATCCCATCTAATTTCATTAGCATATTTCCAAAAGACCCTCTCCGGAAATTCTCTCTCCACCGGTTTATACCCTAGGTCCTTGATAAACTTTTGTTCTTGTATAAATCTGGTAAAAGCGATTAGGTCGCCTGGGGTCCTAATAGTTCCGTTCAGAGTACCCGCATAATCGAGATGGTGGGATTCCTTTCTGTAACCCTGCCTTCTCATAAATTTAGAGGGAAGTTGCAAAGATGCAAAAGACCTATCGGCAACCTCGGTGAGTAGCTGAATCTTTAACCATACTCTTTCTTGATTTGATATTTCAGGCAGTGCTTTGGTTATCCGCCTATCAACCTCTCTATCGGTAGCAAAAATCAAATCGGTGTATCGAATTATAGTATTTGCGTCGGGAGATAGCTTTTTCTTTTCTTGATCAGAGTACATTTGATCAAAAACTTGCGTAAGGTGAGCGTGATATCGAAGTAAAGTTCTAGGGGTCATCCGCTCAAGCTTTTCCTCAAATCTGTCTATATCCGTTATAAACATTATATCTAGAGATTTAAATAAACTTGGTTTTTCTGGTAATTCTCGCAACAATTTTGACTTTTCAGTTCTTTCAGATCCGCTATGCTCAAAATCCACAACCCTCATAAAAGTACGCTGAATTGATTGTCTGTCCTTCGATAATCCGTGTGTAAAATCTGTTCCATTTTCAAGTTCGCTTAATATGGCTAAAATCGTCTGATAAGCGGTGGGGTCGTATCCTGCCTTATTTAGTGCGTCGGTAGCTCTTGTATCAGCTTCATATTCATGAACTCTTGGGAGAGAAGCTCTTTTAAGCCCTTCATTTATAGTTTCTGGTGTTTGCTCATCATAACATATGAAAAGGTGTTCCTCTCCAACATGTGTTGCCTCATGGGCTAAAATACCTGCTACACAATCTTCATCCGGTAAAACATTTATGAACGCGGTTGAGATATAAATCTCGTTGCCTAAAGCAAATGCGTTTATCTGGGTAGAATTGATTACATGATATGTAACTTCTTTGCCCTTAAGTAAAAAACGAAATTTTTCTCCGATTCTTGTTACTTCCCTGACGGCCTCGTGATCTTGGGGAAGTATTTCGTAGGTTTCGTGGAAAAAGTCTCGAACATCTTGAATTTGCTGCTCTAGTTTTGCGCGCGCATGGGGTGGAATTTCTCTTTTTCTACTGCCATACGAAAGCTCAACACCAGCCGATGGAGGAATCATCGGCTCATGAGCTACTTTAAATCTAGTTTCCTTAACAGAAACTGGTGACCTTTCCATTACATCAACAGGCATATCTTTTAGTTAAAATATAATCCAAGTGGTTTATATTGTGCAATGAATTTATAATTCAAGGACATTTGCGACATTCCTCTTTCCCCAACAAAGTATTCCAATGGACTTTTAAGACCTAATGAACGATGGGGCCTTTTGGTATTGTAGCAGATCAGGTATTTATTAAGCTTCTTCCATTATCAGTCTGCCAGGCTATTATTTCTCCTGGGTAAATACTCTTAAACCTTAAGTAAAATTACTTCATATTAGCACTTGTTAATCTCTTTTGAGTCAGGATTATGATATATTCTATCTTCTTTCTGGAAGAAGAAATTGTTTCTTTTTTTGTCTCAGGTCTTCTAACATTCTTTGGTCTTGTTGAATAAGGAATAAGAGATGAAAGTTTTCCTCTTTGATATTTGAGTCTTTTTCTCCAACAATAAATCAACTTTCTGTCAACAACAAACGCTTCCTTAGTAGCTTTCTCTCCTTAAGTTTTGTAAAAACTTAATAATCTTCATTCTTTGTGTTGCTGCTTCATCTTTATCAAACCTTCTAAGAGAAGAAATCGTATTAATCACCCCCTTTTAATCCTCTTATTCTACTGGAGATAAAGTATGATTTTCCTAGTACTCCTATTTTCCCTCTCTTAAGCTGATTCGTTGATTATTCATCAATGTCGCAAATGTATGTTAACTTATTCAGATAATCATTAACAAGTAGATAGAACGCTAATTACCGCAAAATCTGCGAAGTTTAGATTGGTCGCAATTACTGAACGAAGCTAGAACCTTTTTTGAACAGAACTCAGATTGATTGCCGCGCTTCTCGCGGCAGAAACGAAACTGAACGCTCGGGCGGGCAAAAATAAAGGGGGTTGTGGGGGAATGAATTTTTGCCCGCCCTCGCTTTCCGCAGCCGCCAAATTTTGTGCCAGTGGAACTGGCGCGCCGCTCAAAAATATTATTGATGATAACAATTCAGTGATACAAAACTGTGAACCCAATTTGGATTAGTAAATTTCCTGAATAAATCTTGTGGATTACCCAAAGTCGTTTCAAGTTCTTGTATCTTGCCCTCGATTTCTCTGCTCGCCTTTTCTATGATTGCCTGCTCACCTGTTGGAGCAGAATTTTTTCCAGAAGAAATAACATCGCGTTCGTGTTCCAAGTATCTTTTTACTACTCTTATCAGAATAAATTCTAAACTGGAAAAATATAATATCGCTTCGTATATATTTCTTATTTCAACTTCACTAAGATTTTTTTGCTTTCGCCAGACATTATAAACTTTATCAAGATTTTTCAATAACCCGGACAGGTCTTTGCTTTTTACGAAACCTCGAAATTCTGATATTTCAGGGACATCACACCCGACTCTTTGAAGAATATCAACAGCTTCAAGCATTTTTTGAAATCCGTCTTCATATTTTTCAATAAAATCTTGTTCAGACGCCAACGACAATTTCCTTTGATGGTATTCATCAGTAACAGATTTTCTAAATTCCTCGACGACACCTTCTGCCCTGTAATTATTTGATCGCTTTGCAGAGAACACCTGATATGCTATGCCGCCTTCCCATAATCTTTTTGCTACTCCAGCATAATCATCGCTTTCTTCAAATGAAATGTCATAACCTTTTTGGGCGAACGCTGTTTTCAAAGACTTAAGAAATATTTTTTTATCTCTTTCGGTTTGATATCCGGGGATTTCTTCCACCATTTCTATGTAGTATTCAAGCATTTGTCTGGGCGTCATATAGCCGCCATGACTTTCATTGCGTGGATATTGTGTATCCGAAAATGCAACGTGGTCGGAAAAATCAGTGAAAGTATGTCTTTTGTCTCCCCAGAGTAGGATATTTTCGGAGTGCGACGAGCGATTTAAAATTTTTGGATTCGGTGCAAAAACTTGCTCCGCTAATTCTTGGGCATAAACATCTAATATCTCTGAAACCTGTTCAGGGCTATCTATCGTGGGATAAATTTCATTGCTTGAATAGGATGCTCTAATTGTCGAAGGTGTTAGTCGTAATATGTATCCTTGCTGATAACCGTGATTATCAAAAAGAATACTCGCAACGGCTTTCGGCGAATCTTCATCTGTCATTTCTGATAATCGGTCAAATTCATTTACCGCTTGTTTCCTTTCTGCGCCGCCAGTAATAATGTACCGACCAGTGCGGTGGTGCATTCTTCCGAAATCACCGCCCTTTTTCCCACAACCTTTTATTTCAAGCACGAATTGTTTATTTCCAACTGTAATAATTACAGGCTGTATTTTTCCATTTTCAACAACCATTAAAACACCAGTGCGACCAGTTTCATCGCTATGGTAATCGCTTTGATAAAGCAGGTAATATTGTTTCTTTTTCCCTATATTGGCGATTTTATTTTCAATGTGTTTGGCAACTGCATCGATATTCTTACTAGCAGCCAAATCTTCAATTTCATTTTCACTTAAATCATAGAGATCTCGTTCTCCGGTTACTAGAATTTCACCTTTTTCAAATCGCACGCGTAAATCTTCAGGCAACAAATCAAATAGTGGACTTCTTATAATCTCCGGCCTATCTACGGCTTGAAATCTCGTCGAAAGAAGGTTTACTTCTTTATCTTCGCTTCGCCCAACAAAAAAGAGACCCTCGGTTTTTATCTGTCTTTTAGATTGAAAATATCTTGATCCGAAAACGGTCCTTATTCGCCCATCAGGCATTTGATAAAACCCGACAGCAACGGGATTAAGAGCATTTTGCTCATTATGCTTAACTCTGGCTAACCAAGACGAAGCTCCTTCTGCAACCTCTCTTTCAACTTCTGCCTGCCTTACTGCCGTTTCTGCTCTTATTCTGGCTAAATCTTCTTGTTCCTCTGGCGTATAAGCTAAATTTTCAAGATTTTGACTAATAAAATTTGCACCTCTTCTCCAAGGTGGTAAGACGATAAGAATTTTTTTAAGTGCAATTCTTGTTTTTTCCTTCTCTTCTTCACTAAAACCCTCAGCCCTTGCTTTTATATCTTCCAAGTACGGCACGATATCTAAAAATCCAATATCTCGTGCTGGCATTGTTTGTAAAATTTCAACAGCATGATCAAGATTCGGACGTTTTCTTGCAGATTCTTGAGGAGGAATAAATGTTGGCTCTTTATCCATATTATCCATAGTTAGCTAATTAAATCCTCAATTGAATCGCCAAGAATCTTGGCGATTTTCGTCATAGATTGAATGTTTAACTTATTAACCATGCCGCTTTCGACCTTCATAAGCGTTGTATATTTTACATCCGCTTTCTTGGCTAAGTCACTTGCGTTAATCCAAGTTTGGCGCGTAATTTCATTTTCACCGATTGTTTTTCCACTTGTCATATAAATAAAGTTTTGGTAGTATTTTGGTGAATGAGTATTTTGTTTTCAATACTACCAAAGCAAATGAATCGTACAAGGTAACTAGATATGGGACACTTTAAGTGTCTTTAGTAAATATTCTTCAGGTATATCAAAGTTTAGGGAAAAGTGCAATCTTTTGGTATTGTAATAGTTGATCCAAGCCTCTAAAGCTATGTTCAATTCTTCCAAAGCAAGGTTTCTTGTATCTGTCTCTTGGTAAAACTCCTCTTCACATCTGTCCTGTGAGATCTTTCAATACAGCCATTCTGGTCAAGTGTGTGAATCCAAATGTACTGGTGTTTAATTCCAATAGATGCAAGATATTCTACAAACTCTTTCTGAAATTCAGCTCCATTGTCAGTTTGAATTAGCTTAATACTATTTCTTTTCTCTCTAGCCTTGACAATTAGCCTTTAACAAAGTCAATTGAGTTAGGAATGTTAAACCTTGAATATGCATATACAAATCTCCATTTAGAAACTACATCAAGAGCTGTATGCTGAAATCTTTTTTCTTCCATTAACATACTTGACATCAACCTGAACAAGTTCTCCCGGACGTTTTGCCTGATTAAATAACTTAATCTTTCTCCTTTTCCTTTTGTACCCGGTAAGTATTAGATTTCTCCTTTCCCACCAGTTGTATATTGTTTTTGGTGAGCAGGGAGGGACTTTGCCTTCCCTAATATCCATTCCTAATACAGGTAATAATGGCTTTTCTTTGGATTATCCCTCTTCCATTCACATACTTCAACTACAACACTCCAAGGTAGTGTCTTTAATTTTCTTGGTTTTCTTGATTTGTACTTAATGGTTACTAGTTTCCTTGGATTGTATTCCCTCTTCCATCTGTAAAACGTTGATTTACCAATACTAAAGAGCTTGCATGGATATCTAACGTTCTTTGGTTCCATACTCCTCTCTGCGTCCATTACCTTGAGCTTGGACTGTTCCTTTTCGCTTAACTCAACTAGATTAAACCTTTTCGTCTTGTGACACCCCCTTCCTAATATACTTTAAGTTTAATCAGAAAGTGTTCCATATGTGTTTGTACAATTCGCGAATTTAATCAATCTAAATTTAGGGAGTAAAATTGTTGTGTGCGCACGAGAGGGCGGGGCATACACAACTCCATATTTTTTTGCGGCGTATTTCGCAAAGCGAAATACGAAATTCGGCGGCGGCGGAAAGCGAGGGCGGGCAAAAATTCACCCCCCACCCCCTTTATTTTTGCCCGCCCGAGCGTTTAGTTTCGTTTCTGCCGCGAGAAGCGCGGCAATCAATCTGAGTTCTGTTCAAAAAAAGCTCGAGCTTCGTTCAGGTTAGATTGGTCGGGGTGGGCAGAATTGAACTGCCGCCGGACGCACCCCATGCGCCCATTCTACCGTTAAACTACACCCCGAATCTTCAAAAAATATTAGCTTGCCAGCTATCTGATTTTTAAAAAAGCAATATATTGCGATGTTATTTTATCATTTTCAAACATTTGGTTCACTCGAAATTAATTTTTGGGGTTTACACCGCTTCTTAAACAATGCTAAATTAAATGGCAAGGAGACAATGAAGAAAAGTTTATTCCTTCTTGCATTTTTAGCCTCTCTTCTGCTTTTATCGCCAAAAAAGACCTTAGCTTCAAATCCAATCCGTATTACGGGCTTCGACTATCCAAGAAACCAGCAACCTTTTTATAATCCATTTAAATCAGAAGATTGGGGAGAAGATTATGTTAGCGAAATAGTATCAGCAATAAACAATCCAAATAATTTTGGAGGTAGTGGCGCCATTGTGAACTGTGGAGTTTATTGGCTGCCTTTTGTAAATACAATTTTTCCAAATTCGCTTGTTAATAGCGGGCAAAAAACAGCAGATGTCTTTATTGCAGGTTCAATAACCTCAGAATTATCAAGCACAGAAGCCATGGAGCTTAAAAATTTTCTCCAAGCCGGCGGAGTGGTTTTTATTAGTGGAAATTCACCGGGAACTATTGGTGCAGATTATCATTCTTTTTTTGAGTTGCTTGGTGTCAATGATAGATTTTCAAGTGAATATGACGAGTCAGAAGAAATAGGCATTAGCCATACACCAATAAGTACACCGATCACGAACGGTGCTTTCGGGCAAGTTGGTCGTTTGGGACATTTGCCATTTAGAATATTTAATCATTCTTCACTTATTCCGGTTGCGAAAGCATTTGAAGAAGGCGGGTTTTTTACAGTCCTTTCATTCCAGACTGCTTCTACCGGACTAAGTGAGAATTTTATTCTATTTGAAAAAGGTTTTGGGGGTGGTTATTTGTCAGTTGCCGGAGAACCAATTTATATAAGCGACTACAACTATGAAAATGTAAGGTATTTTTTGAATTTAGTAGGATATGCGTGTGAGAGGAATAGTGGCGGAGGTGGAGTTGGGGGTAATATAAACCTAAACGTCCCAATACTTAAACAAACCGATCCTCAATGGGCAGAAATGGAATACGATAGTGGCAACAACCAGAAGCTTTGGTGTGGTGGTGACACTGGGAACAATATCGCACAATGTGGTTGCGTACTTACTAGTTCTGCCATGGTCTTGCAATACTTTGGAATAGACAAAGACCCACTTGGACGACCAACAAATCCGTTAACTCTAAACGAATACCTCAAACAGGGCCAAAAGTGCTCGAATTTAGGTTGTGTTTCCAAAGGATATGCATACGGCAAGGTTCTGTGGAACGCGATATCTGTTTTTTCCGCCGATGCAAACAAAGTCTTTGGGACACAAAAGATTGTTTTCTCAAGAGGCGGAAACTACAGCTACCAAGCAACACTTGAAGATATAATTGCTGAAAGACCGGTTATCTTGCAAAACTCAGCAGAGACACATTGGATCCTAGCCACAGGCTCAACTGCAGACACATTTACAATAAACGACCCTTTGTTTAACCGAACTACTCTTGCAGACGTAGCATACGGAAACACTGCAAAACAGATGAGAACTTACAAAAAAACAGCTAGTGATTTTAGTAGTTTTGAGGCAACTTCGAAATGGCCTACCCAGCTTTTGGTTACAGACCCAGACGGTAGACGTGCTGGTTTTGACCCACAAACTAACTCTGTATTAGAAGAAATACCAAACTCGTTTTATTTCTTTGAAAGGGCGCACGCTGGAATCGAAAACGCAGACGATCCAGCACTAGATGGAACATATAGTGTAATAATTAATACCCCGGAACACGATAAATATGACGTCCAAACGATAGCACCACTAGGTACAAAGTATAGCTTCGCAGTCCATGCCACCGACAGGGATGCTGGAATAGACTTCAACATTTTCGAGGCAAACCAGCCCGGCACAGATAATATTTACTCTTTTAATTACAATCCAGAGCCAATATCTGAAACAAAATTTAGCATGGAAATATCAATAGATATTTTGCCCTTGTTAACAAAAAATATAATTTTATCTAGGCTAAGATATCTAATACCAGTGGGTATTTATTCTTCCAACACTTTCGATGCCAACAGAATTGATAAATCTACGATAAAGTTTGGAAAATCAGGAGCAGAGGATAGTCTATCATTTTGCTTTCAAATTAATTTGAATAATGATGAGTTCAAAGACATAACTTGCCTATTTAAAAGCTGGAAAACAGGACTTGGCAAAGATGATAGTCAGGGAATTTTAACTGCTAAGACAATTGATGACATTTCTGTCAAAGGCTCAGATATAATTAAGGTATTTTAATTCAGAAACTATAAATCAGTTGCAACTTTGCCAAATCTTCCGCTTGCTGTGACGACATTACAATAAAGTAATTGTCTCTCTTTCTATAGATACGTACTTCACTCAACCCGCCTCCGCCAACCTCTTTAAAAACCCAACCATCTTGTAGTAATACATTTTCATAGAAATTGAAAAAATCATCAATAATATCTATTGGGTATGATTCTGTTGTTTCTATATAATACCCCCATTTTTCTATCGCGGTTTCTTCCTGATCTGGAAACAACTGTTTGCCTTCCTCTAAATTTCCCCACTCCACTTGATCCCAAAGCGGGGGAAAGCTTTGATTTACTTCTTTCTCAGTTATAGCAGGCGATTGAGAAAAAAAAGCATCTCTCGCCAATCTAGGCGATTCAGGGGACCTGTAAACTATTAAAGTAGCAGCTCCTCCAATGACTGCCAGCAAAGCAACCACAAAAAAGATTGTAAATATTGAAAAACCACTTTTTATATTCATTAGTTCAGTTTATGCACATTAATAATAAACAGTCAAACTTTTAATAAGAAATAAACAATTTATTGCAAAAAACAATACAATTAAAGGCTAAATTTAAGCCCAACAATATCTATTTATAAAATTAATATCTTATATTATTAAAAAGATGAGCATAATAGAAAAGAATAAGAAAAACAAAGCACTTGCAAGGGAAAAGCTTTATTTGTGTTTTAGAATACCCGAAAGACATTAAAAATATAGCATCCGCTATTAGAAACATTTACGCATTTACAACACCGAACTTACGCCTAATGTCTTCTTAAAAAGTGCAAAAATCGATTTTTGAGTTACTTTACCAATATAATATCGTTTGCTTTTGCGCGCCTGCGTGTTTTAATATAAAAGATAGAAAAATCATGAAAATCGCAATACTTTCAGATTCTCACGACCACATTGAAAACCTTAAAAAAGCCATTTCGCAGGCTAAAAATGCAAATGTTGAGGCTTTGGTTTTTTGTGGAGATATGTGTTCCCCGGCAACAGCAAAAATCTTTGCTGAATCAGCTCTTCCCATTTATGCTGTGTTTGGGAACTGCGATGAAGATCAATACCAAATATCACAAGCGGGCGGAGAAAATCTCAAGATGACAGGGTTAGCAGAGGAATTTCATCAAATAGAACTTGATAAAAGAAAAATAGCGATATGTCACTATCCAAAACTTGCCGATTTGCTTTCAAAAACTCAAGAATATGATGCAGTATTTTTCGGCCATACTCATCAGGCAGGTATGGGCACACACGGGAAAACATTAATTCTTAACCCGGGAGCTATTTGTGGAATTAAAGAAGGCGAGTATAAAGAGGCAACGTTTGCAATTTACGAAACCAGTGACAATTCCGCAGAGCTAGATATAATTAACAAGATAGAAACCAAGTAAAACCCCTTACCAAAAGGTAGGGGTTTTACTTTTAAAGCCTAAACAAAACTTAAATTTCGGGAGCTGAAATTGAATCCCATGTTTCTTTGTTTACAAATTTAGTAAGCTTAGACCCATCAACTTCAGCCTTTAAGGCATAACGAACTTGAGTGCTCCCGTCTTTAGTCTTTCTTTCGTACTTGGTTTTTTTGACTTGAGACGCAGAAACTGTAACTTTTTCTCTTTTTTTAACGTCGTAAAACTGAATATCCAAATTTACTCACCCCCTCTACTAACTTTCTGGAGGAATTATCCTCCATTCTATGTGTAGTCTAGACTATGCATAACATAGTCTAGTATGCCCAAGCTTGTCAAGCACGAACTAGCCTCAAAAGATTTATTCTCCCGCCTGAATAACGTATAATGGCTATGTTATGGGAGAAAGCAAAAAGGTAGAATTTGCCACTTACATCAGAAATTTTATATTTGGTGTTGAGGATAGTTTAGTTTCAACGGTTGGGCTCATTTCCGGCATTGCCGCTGCAGGTGTTTCCAAAGGAAATATTTTCCTCACAGGAATAATACTTATTTTTGTAGAGGCTTTTTCAATGGGAGCAGGGAGCTATCTATCTGAAAGCTCGGCTGAAGAGTATGCAAAAGCAAAAAAATCATTTTCCATTCAAGGCGCGCTTATTATGTTCTTTTCGTATTTTGCCGCGGGGTTTATTCCCCTTTCGCCATATTTGATATTTGAAATTAACCTAGCTCTTGTTGTTTCAATTATTTTATCCTTACTGGCCCTTTTTATTCTGGGAACAGTCAGCGGTCAAATATCAAAAACAAACCATTCTGCACGACATGGGCTTAAAATGCTAACTATAGGCGGGCTAGCAATTGCTGTGGGGGTAATTGTGGGAAATCTGATGACACATTAAAACTAAATTATCTCTTTGGAGACTGTTTTTGTTTTCTGGCCTTTCCTCCGGTTCCAACCATCCTTCTTTCACGAACTCTTGCATCGCGAGTAAGAAGGCCGGCCTTTCTTAGAAGCGGTTTAAACTTTTCTGGTGATTCTTTAGCTAGAGCTCTTGCAATGCCATGCACTACTGCCTCAAGCTGTCCTTTCTTACCGCCACCTAATACTTTAACTGTTGCGTAATATTTGCCAACAGTTTTTGTCAATTCAAAAGGTTTTTGCCAAAGCAAAGCCATAACTTTCCCCGGGAAATACCTTCCAATAACCTCCCCATTCACAAGATTTTCTTTTTTACCTCTAAACAACCTCACTCGGGCGACAGCGCTTTTTCTCCTGCCGACAGAATATGTATAATCAGCTTTTTTTGCTATCTTCTTCACGTTATCTTAAGCCTCCTCATCCTAGCAGAACGCAACCTATTATCAGGAAGCATTCTAGCCACAGCCATCTCTATTATTCGAGAAGGGTGTTCTTTTATTAATTTTTCAGCTTTTATTTCCTTAAAACCTCCCGGGTATCCAGAATGCTTCTGATAAATTTTTTGAGAAGACTTTTTGCCAGTAAGAATCAATTTGTTTGAATTCTTAATTATAACCGAATCGCCAACATCAATGTGTTGTGTATAATCTGGCTTGTGCTTACCCATAAGCAAAACTGCCGCTTTGCTTGCCAAACGCCCCAAAGCCATACTGCTCGCATCAAGCTCATAAACTTGCCTTTTGACATCTTTTTGTTTTACTTGATATGTTTTCATTTCTTTTTTCCTTCTGCTTTGACTTTTGTTTTTACTTTTTCTTCTTTAATCGGAACTGGTTCCTCGCTCCAAAATATGTTTACCATGTCCGCATTATCCCCACGTCTTGAAGGAAGAAGTGCAATCTTTGTAAAACCAGAGCTACGAGAAACAGCCAAAGCTTGGTATTTTTTAAAAAGAGCCTCTGTGGCTTCTTTATCATTACCAAGGACAGCCAAAGCTTCTCTCCGCGCAGAAAGAGTTCCTTTTTTGACTAATTTCATTAACTTATCAAGTTCTGGTCTTAAGGCTAATGCTTTTGCTTTGGTTGTTTTAATCTTCCCATGCAAAACCACAGCCCTAGCCAAGGAACGAAAAAGAGCCTTTCTGCTTCTCCGATTCCTTCCCAGCTTCTTGCCAAACACTTTTTTATGCATTAAGCACCACGCCTTTCTCTTTTAAAGCCTCATTAATTATAACTATAGATTTTTCTCCTAAATTGCGTACTCTAGCCAAATCATTTTTATCGGCACGCACCAACTTCTCAACAGTGTCAAAGCCACTCTTTACCAATGCATTGGCAACTCTGGTTGGAAGACCGATTTCTTCAACTGATAGCTTGCCCACAGGCCCAAGACCATTATCGCTTACAATTTGTTCCTCCTGCGCTTTCTTAGGGCTGACCATTTGCTCAAAGTAAGAAACAAGTATTTTTGCGGCTTGAGTAAGAGCCTCCCTTGGTGTTATGGTCCCATCGGTCCAAATTTCCAAGATTAGCTTGTTATAGTTAGTGAACCTGCCAACACGCGTCTCTTCTACTTTGTAATTAACTCTTTCAACTGGCGAAAACCTAGCATCTAAAACTATGGTACCAACCCCTTCTTTCTCACGTTCATCGGAAGAAACATAACCATATCCAGACTCAACAGTCATCTCTGCATCAATTTTTCCTCCCGGAGCCAAATTAGCAAGTACGAGTTCTGGGTTTGCAACCTTTACATTGCCGGGCACTTCCAAATCTTTGGCTTTTACTTCCCCTGCGCTGTCAACCACTAGCTTAACTTTGACAGGCTCTTCCCCTGAATAGTTAAACCTAACACGCTTAAGGTTAAGAAGAAAATCCAAAACATCTTCTTTCATGCCTTTCAAAGTTGAAAACTGGTGCTGAACACCCGCAATTCTTACGCTTGTTATTGCGGCGCCCTTAAGGCTTGATAAAAGAACTCTTCTAATTGCCGTACCAATAGTATCCCCGTAACCAGCAGCAAGTGGTGTTATTTCAAATTTGCCATAATTATCTTTTTGTTCTTTATCGTTTATTTCAAAAATTGGTTCCATATGTATCACCTCCAGCCCATAGTATACATTATCTAGAATAAAATTCTATAATGTCTTGATCTTCTACTGGCTCCGAAATATCTTCTCGAATTGGATTTCTAATAACCTTGCCTGCTCCACCCTTTCTTTTAAGCCATGACGGAATTTCCTTACCCTCTTTTACAAGATTTCTAACCTTAGGAATATTTAAAGCTTTTTCCGTTAATGCTATAGTATCTTCCGGTTTAACCCTGTAGGACGGGATGTTTACCTTCTTGCCATTTACTAAAACATGTTTATGCCCTACCATCTGCCTTGCCTGAAAGCGTGTTGCCGCAAAACCGAGCCTGTAAACCGTATTATCAAGCCTTGTCTCAAGAAGCTCAAATAGTTTATTAGCAGTATTTCCGCGAGTTTTCAATGCTAAGCTAATATAACGTTTAAATTGTTTTTCGGTTAGGCCGTACATCCTTTTAACCTTTTGCTTTTCGCGAAGCTGTTTCCCGTACTGGGAATTCCGTTGGATTCCTTTTGGCCCATGAACACCCGGAGGGATATTAAGTCTGGTCAGTTTTACCCCTTTACCAAAAAGGTCCACGCCTTCACGTCTCGAAAGTCTATCTTTTGGTCCAGTATATCTAGCCATTTATTACGCTCTCCTTTTCTTTTTTGGTCTTGGGCCGTCGTAAGGTATAGGTGTAACATCTGCAATCAAGCTTATTCTGACACCCGCCGCCTTTATAGCGCGAAGGGCTGCATCTCTACCCGGTCCCGGACCTTTTATAAAAACCTCCACTTCCTGCACATCTTTTTCGTTTTTAGCTCTTGTAATAACTTCTTCAACAGCCGAAGTTGCGGCAAAAGGAGTAGCTTTTCTAGTTCCCTTAAAACCGCTTTTTCCGGCAGAACCCCAAACCAAAGTATTCCCGGCCATATCAGTAACCGTAACTACTGTATTATTAAAACTAGCAAAAACATAAACTTTCCCAGTCATTATTTCTCCTTTTTATCAGCCGACTGCATTTTAGCAAGGGCCTCTTTTCTAAATGATCCGACTGTTTTTCTTTTACCTCTTTTTGTGCGAGCATTACTTCGTGTTCTTTGACCCCTAACTGGCAACCCTTTACTATGCCTGATACCTCGATAACTTCCAATCTCACGCAATCTCTGTATATTTTCCCTTACAGATCTAATTAAATCCCCCTCTGTTGGGTATTTCTCAAGAACAGAAGAAATTGCAGAAATCTCCTCAACGCTCAAATCCTTAACTCTTTTTTGGTAGCTCACACCAGATTCTTCTAAAACTTTTTTAGAAGTACTCCAGCCCACACCTTTGATTCGGGTTAAGGCCCAATCTATTTTGGCTTGATCTGGTAATTCTACTCCTAAAACTCTTGCCATGCTTTTTTATTAAATTTTTAACCTTGACGTTGTTTATGCTTTGGATTGGCACACACAACGTAAAGTACACCTCGCCTTTTAACTAGCTTACAATCTTTGCATATTTTTCTGATAGACGAACGCACCTTCATATTTTTAGCATTTACAGTTTTGCTACAATCCTGCCTCTATTTTCATCATATGGCGTCATCTCCACTTTAACCTTTTGCCCTGGCATCAGCCGCATAAAACCTCTTCTCATCTTGCCAGACGGAATACCAATAATTTCCCGACCGTCAGACAACTTCACCCTAAACATAGTATTGGGCAGAATCTGCAGTATTTCACCATCAAAAAACACATTTTTCTTATTATCCATGCCTCTACCTAGTTAACACAACAGGACCGCCCCGTACTACGGCGACGGTCTCTTCAAAAAGCGCAGATATTTTACCATCTTTCATGCGTATTGTCCAACCATCCGAATCAGTCTTAACGTCACAAGATCCTTGGGCATACATTACTTCTATAGCCAATACTGTACCTTGTTTAAGCTCAAAATCTTGACCTTCGTAACCGGTATAACAAGGAACCATAGGGTTCTCGTGCAAAGATCTGCCTATACCATGTCCAACCAACGCCCTTATTGGCGTTAAGTTAAGCTCTCTTAACGTCTTTTCAATTGCTTGAGAAATATCTCCCAGCTTTTTCCCAACTTTAGCCGCTTTTATTGCATTTTTTAAGCTTTTTTTGCCTGCTTCCAAAAATCGTTCTTTATCTTTATCCTGCCCTATCAATACTGAAAAAGAAGTATCCGTATGAAAACCCTTATAAAAAAGGCCGATATCGACACTAACAATGTCGCCATTTTTAAAAATTATGTCTTTTTTAGGAATGCCGTGCACTAAACCATCGTTAATATTTATACAAGTTGCCCAGCGGTATCCTGGAACCATCATAAAACTTGCTTTTGCTCCTTCTTCGGATATTAGATTCTGAGCCATTTTTTCTATATCTAGCGCACTAACTCCCTCTTTAACAGCATGCATAAGCCTTTTTTTAACCCCTGCAAGCTTTTTCCCGCCTTCTGCCATCAAACTAATATCCTCCTGTGTCTTTAGCTGAAAACTTTTCATAATTTAATCTTCAAATCATTGTGCAGTTACTAGTTGCCTGATTTCTTTATAAATCTCATCTACCTCTCGCTCTCCGTTAACTTCAAAAAGTTTACCTTCCTTCCGCAGTAAATTAACCAAAGGTTCGGTAACTTTGTGATAAAGTGCCAACCTTTCTTTTATAGCTTCTGGTGCGTCATCTTCTCGTCGTATTAATCTCTCTGGATTAATCCCCTGCGGCGGGGGGTTAGTCAAAAGATTGTAAACCACACCTGTTTTAGTATCAATTCTTCTCGCCTCAAGTCTTTTAATTGAAACCTTATCGCTAACTTTTAAATATATTGCTTTTGTAATACTACTTCCATGCTTAGCAAACCATCCACTTATATATTTGTATTGGACTATGGATCGCGGGTAACCGTCCAATATAAGATTGTCATAGCGCTTGTTATCCGACAGTATTTTTGCGACTATCTTAAATATTTCATCATCGGGCATTAACTCCCCTCTCTTATTAACAATTTCGTTAATTCGAGGGTCATTTTTAGCTATCTTACGAAGCTCTTTGCCTACATCAAGATAAAACATGTCAAACTCATTTGCCAGACGTTTTGCTTGAGTTCCTTTGCCTGAACCCTGCGGCCCCATTATTAAAATTATCATCGCAAAAGTGTTTCGTATTTTCGCATAACCAACTGCGCCTCAATATTTCTGGTAATTTCTAAAATCACAGCTACAACAATCAATATACCAGTGCCGCCAATCACCAAATCAGGAATGCCAACTGCAGTTGAGATAAGCGCTGGCAATACCGCTATAAAACCCAAAAAAACTGCACCAGCGGCGGTAATTCTATTAAGGACATATTTTAAGTATGCGATAGTCGCAGACCCGGGTCTTATTCCCGGAATAAAACCGCCATTTTTTTGCAAGTTTTCGGAAATACGCTCGGGATTAAAAACAACCGACGTATAAAAATAGGTAAAACCCACAACAAGCATAAAATAAGTAGCATTATAAAAAACACTGTTTGGCTGAAAGGCAGAACCTAAACCAACTGCAAATCTTGAGATTTTTTCATTATCCACGCTCCCCAAAAACTGACTTATCAAAGATGGCATAAGAACTAATGAAACTGCAAAAATTATAGGTATAACACCGGCTTGATTAACCCTAAGAGGCAAATACGAGCCTTGCTGTGCGCCTTGTATTGCCCTTCTTGCATACTGTATTGGAATTTGACGAATTGCTTCGTTAACATAGACAATCAACCCAATAACGACTATTGCAGCAAGCAAAAATATGCCTATGTACAAAATATCTTCGGCTCGAATTGTTGTGAGCGTGCGAGTTAAAGATATTGGTAGCCTTGCTACAATGCCTGCAAAAATTAAAAAGGAAACACCGTTACCTACTCCATATTCTGTAATCAGCTCACCTATCCAAATTGAAAGCATTGTGCCGGCAGTCATAGTAGCAACTAAAGCCACAATGGAAAGAGGGCTAAGCACTGTTATTACTTTTTGTGATGTAAGAAGCAGATACATGCCAATAGATTGAAAAACGGCAAACGGGACAGTTAAAATACGCGTATACTGATTAATCTTCTCCTGACCGTATTCGCCTTCCTTGGACAATTCTTCCAGTTTCGGAACAACAATCGTTAAAAGCTGTAATATTATAGACGCATTAATATAAGGGGTAAGCCCCAAGGCCATAATTGAAAAATTTGCCAAAGTTCCACCAGAAAAAATGTCCAACAAAGATAAAAGCGGGCTACTTAAAAAAAGGGCCTGAAGAGACGTTCTGTCAATTCCTGCGGCAGGAATATGAGCAACAAGTCTAAAAACTATTAAAGCTAAAGCTGTAATTACTATTTTCTTGCGAATTGATGGTGTTTTAAAACTCTTTGAAAAAAATGTGAGTATTTCGCCAATCATCTTTATTCTACTTTTCCTCCAGATTTTTCTATTTTTTCCTTAGCCGAACCAGACACAGGCAGGCAGACTATTAACTTTCTTTCTAACTTACCTCCTCCCAATATCTTAACACCATATTTTTTAGCATCAGAAAGACGAAAAATCCCAGCTTTAGACAAAGTTTCAATATCTACTTTCGTTCCATCTTTGAAAATGTTAAGAACATCCAAATTAATCACTAAAGGCTTTGGTTTTGGTCTGAATCTGTCTTTTCCACGAACAAAGGGGAGTCTGTGCAAAAGAGATTTTCTTATTTTTACCCCTTCAAATAAAACCCCTACAGATGCTCTGGCTCTTTGACCTTTA
>Ga0209101_1000964_pt1 | contig 22823 bp, 20 predicted proteins | sample ConPoolayeCmetaG_FD_185481 | JGI IMG/M metagenome (GOLD analysis project Ga0209101, IMG submission 185481) | Hot spring microbial mat communities from California, USA to study Microbial Dark Matter (Phase II) - Cone Pool mat layer C metaG... ...
GGCAACTACCAATGGCACACCTTCTACGGGTCGTCTGCTTGGGACCAGGGCAACGGCATTGCCGTAGATGCGAGTAGCAACGTCTACGTCACGGGCTATAGTGGCAACTGGGGTAGCCCGCTCCACGCGCACAGTGGAGGTGCCGAAATCGTTGTGCTGAAACTGACGAGCGCGGGGGCGTACCAATGGCACACCTTCTACGGGTCGTCCAGTGACGATCGCGGCAACGGCATTGCTGTAGATGCAAGCAGTAACGTCTACGTCACGGGCTATAGTAACGCCACCTGGCAGGGAGATGGCGGCACCAACCCGCTCCACGCTTACAGCGGATGGTACGACATCGTCGTGCTCAAACTGACGAGCGCCGGCGCGTTCCAATGGCACACTTTCTACGGGTCGGACAATGAGGACAGGGGCTATGGCATTGCCGTAGCGAGTAGCAACGTCTATGTCACGGGCTACAGTTACGCTACGTGGCAGGGAGATAGCGGCACACCCCCGCTCAACCCGAACAGCGGTTACGACATCTTTGCGCTGAAACTGAAAAGTACCTTGGTGGAGTATCGGTATCTGTATCTGCCGTTGATCCTGCGCTAGTCCGTTACAGACAGCGTATTGGGATGGCTGCCAACTTTTGATTTGGCGCCGCCTGCGATGGTCTATCGCGCGCCGCTGGAGGCGGTGGCGGGAGTTTGCACAGGGTCTGGTAGCAAAGCGGTGCCTGTGACGTGCACCAATCTGACGAGTTGAAGCCGTGTGCAAGAGACCTGTCAGGTTTCCAAAACCTGACAGGTCTCTTGCAATTCGTGGTGGAATCCAAAAACATAACCATGCCTGGTGAAAAGTCCCTTGACAGTCCCTTGATGTCATTTCGAGAATACAAACCGCGCGGCGGTGTGTTCAAACCGAGAAACTTGTCTTGCCCAACGCCCAAAGCCCGAAGATCAATCTTCGGGCTGAGCAGCCGAAGGACGCTTAAGCGTCCTTGAGCTGTTCAGCCCTGTCGTTTACGACGGGCAAGACGGGCAAGTTTCTGGGTAGCGGCGGTTTCCCTCGGCTACGCTCGGGACAAGTTTTGCCGCAAGAAATCTCGTTCGTAGGTGCAAACGAGACTTGTCCAGGACTTTCGCTTGTCATTTCGAACGGAGTGAGAAATCTCGTCGTTGTGGTCGAGATTTCTCGCAAAAACCGCTCGAAATGACACTTGAGCGAAAGCCCTGTTGTCACTTCTCGAAGTGACAATTTGCCGACTTTGCACACGCCGGCAGAATACAAAAGACACTAGACAAGCCAGAACAAATCTCGTATAATTCGTTTCGAATCTTGCACGTACATTGCCGTACCGCCAATGACCGACCTACCAACACTGTTGTTTCTGGTTTGCCTCGTCTTTTGCGCCGCGCTCGAGCAGACAATCTCCGGGTTTGGTTTCGCGCTGATCGTCATGCCGCTCGCCACCTTGATTCTGGGAATCAAGACCGCGGCGCCCCTCGTCGCGCTGACCGGGTTAACCCTCTACACAATCAACCTGCTGCGCTATCGCCAGGCGATCAACTTGCACGAAATTGTTCGTCTGGGTGTTGCCGCCGCCCTCGGCGTGCCGCTTGGCGTCTGGGGTCTCGTCAACCTCCCCGAAAGCCTCATCAAGTCGCTGCTCGGCTTTATTCTCATCGCGTACGCGCTGTTCAATTTCGCGCGTCCTGTCACCCGCCAAATCCTTTCTCTGCGTTGGGGCTATCTGGCGGGCTTGGTCACCGGTTGTCTCGGCGGCGCGTACAACACTCCAGGTCCACCCCTCATTGTCTACGGCACACTACGTCACTGGCAACGCGAAGAATTCCGCGCCATCTTGCAGACCCTGTTTTTCCTCACCGGCGCATTGACCGTCACCTCGCATTGGCTCGCGCAACTCTTCACGCCGACGATTCTGACCCTGTATCTTTTCATCGCCCCCGCGCTTGTCGCTGGCATTGTGATCGGCGCGCGCCTCGATCGGCGCATTGATCACGCCACCTTTCGCCGCATCGTCGTCGGCATGATTTTTGTGTTGGGGCTTTCACTCGTCATCGGAGGACGTTGACGCGATGAAGAAGATGTATCTCCAAGTTTCTGTCCCGCGCATCGTCCTGACGCGTCTGCTCGCGCGATTTTCGCGCGCGGCGTACTTTGCGCCGACCTCTTGTCTCCATCTCGTCACGCTGCCCGATCCCCCCTTGCCCGCGCCCGATTGGGTGCGCGTCCGCAATCGAATGTGCGGCATTTGCGGCAGCGATCTGCATCAGATTTTCGTTGATGCCGGTCTCGATGTAGCGCCGGTCGCGTTGCCCTCGCATCAGCGGATTTATCTGGGGCACGAAATGGTCGGCACGATTAGCGAAGTGGGCAGCGCGGTGCGCGATTTTAACATTGGCGATCGCGTGGTGCGCTGGGGTCGCGCCGACGATTGTCGCGCGCGCGGGCGCGCCGAACTTTGCCCGGCGTGTGCGCGCGGCCATCGCGTCCTGTGCGAACTGGCTTCCGAACCGCGCGCGCATCATCCGATTGGCGGCGGCTTTGGCGATTCGTTCATCACGCCGGCAAGCACGCTCTTGCGCGTGCCAAACGATCTCTCGGACGAGCAGGCAACGCTCATCGAGCCAGCCGCGGTGGCGATTCACGCGGCATCACGGCGCATCGCGCAGCCCGGCGAGCGCATCCTCGTTCTCGGTTGCGGCGTCATCGGCTATTTGCTGATGCAAGCGACTCGCGCGTTCGAGCCCACGTGCGAAATCACCGCGCTCGCGCAATTCGAATGGCAAGCCGACCTTGCGAAAAAATTTGGCGCGCAGCATACCATCCTCGCGCGCGACGATGGTTACGCTGAAACCGCGCGCATCACCGGCGCAAAAATGTACGGCACGCGCGGCAATCGGATGTTGCTCGGCGGATTCGATGTCGTGTTCGATGTTGTCGGTATCGCCGCGACGCTGAACGATGCGCTGCGGTGGACACGCGCCGGCGGCACAGTCGTTTTGGTCGGCGTGAACTTGCATCGGATGCAGCTCGATGTCACGCCGGTGTGGTATCAAGAGGTGAATCTCATCGGCGCAGTGGGGCACGACGTAATCGAATGGAACGCTGAAAAGATTTCGACGTTTGAATTGGCGATGCGCTGGATGCAAACCGGCACGTTGAAGACGGACGGCTTGGTTACTCATCATTTCCCGTTGAACGATTACCGCACCGCGTTCAACGTGGCGATGGATAAACGGGTGTATCGGTCAGTAAAGGTGGTGTTTGATTTGAATAATACGTAATACGCAATACGCAACACCTAAATTCATCGGAGGGAGGAAACAATGTCAACATCTACCCGCTCCACGCGCCGCGAACGAATCGCGTGGTACCTGTACGACTTTGGCAACTCGGCGTACGCGTCCGTCGTGTTGCTCGCGGTTTACTCCGCGTACTTTCAGAGCCAGGTGGTCGGCGGCGCGGAGGGGTCACGGCTGTGGGGGCTGGCGATCTCAGTGGCGATGATCTTGGTCGCCGTCGCCGCGCCCATCCTGGGAGCAATCGCCGATTACTCCGCCGCGAAGAAACGTTTTTTGTTCTTCTTCACCACGCTCTCCGTTCTGTTTACCGCGCTCTTGTTCTTCACCGAAAAGGGAACGATCGCGCTCGCCATCGTTCTCTTCATCCTCGCCGAAATTGGCTATCGCGCCGCGCAAGTGTTCTACGACGCGTTGTTGCCCGAGATCGCCGCGCAAGAAGAAACGGGGCGCATTGCCGGACTCGGTTGGGCGATTGGCTCGTTTGGCGGCATCGTCATCCTGCTGATCATTCTGCCACCGATTCTGCTGACCAAGAGTGATGTGTTCGTCGTGCGCCTCTCGCTCGTCATCACCGCGCTCTTTTTCGCGCTGGCGGCAATCCCGATTTTTCTCTGGCTCAAAGAACGCGCGCAGGGCAAGACGTTGCCGCCCGGCGAAAATTACCTCAGCATCGCGTTCAAGCAATTGAGCCAGACGATTCGCGCCACGCGCGGCTTTGGCGAGTTTTTGAAATTCATGCTCGCGTTCCTCATCTACAACGAAGCCGTCATTATGGCGCTCGACTTTGCCGGCATCCTGGGCAAGTTGTTGTTCGGCTTGGATCAAACCGGCTTGATTCTGTTCTTCATTCTCGTGCAAGCGACGAATGTCATCGGCGCGCTGGCGTTTGGACAATTGCAGGATCGCATCGGCGGCAAACGCGCGCTCACGCTCGCGATTTGGTTGATGGTCGCTTGCGTCGGCGTGTTGTACTTTGCCCAGAGCCAGATGCACTTTTTTGCGATTGGCGTGTTCGTCGGCATGGCGATGGCAGGCATTCAATCGGTGAGCCGCGCGATGGTCGCAACGTTTTCGCCACCCGGCAAGAGTGGCGAGTTCTTTGGCTTTTTCGCGCTGACGGGACGCACGTCGTCATTCATCGGACCCGCCATTTTTGGTTGGGTAGCAGCCGAAGCGACGCTGTGGTATCACGCGCAAGGACAATCGCTCGCGCAGGCGGAACAATCGGGTCATCGCCTGGCGATTTGGGCGATCGCGGTGTTCCTCCTCGTGGGTTGGATGCTAATGGCATTTGTGAATGAGCAAAAAGCGCGTGAAGCGGCGATTCGTGAAGCGTGATGCATCAAGCAATACGCAACACGCAATACGCAATACGCAATACGCAATACGGAATACACGACCATGACCACGCTTGCTCAACCTGTCCTCATCACCGGCGGCGCGGGGTTCATCGGCGCGCATCTCGTCGAGCGGTTGCTCCGCGAGGGCAATCACGTCGTCGTGTTCGATGTGCCGAGCGCGCCCATTCCCGATGCGTGGCACGCGCGCGCCCGCATCGTTTACGGCGACATCGCCAATCGTGACGATGTACGCGCGGCGATGCAAGGCGTCGGCACGGTGTTTCACACCGCCGCCATCGTTAGCGATTGGGCGCCGCGCGACGCCTACGAACGCGTGACCCTGCAAGGCAGTCGCTATCTGTTCGAAGAAGCGGTGCGCAACAAGACACGCGTGCTGTTGCTTTCGTCCGGTTCGGTGTACGGTGACAAAATCGGACGCATCGAATTGCGTGAAGATGAACCGCTCGGCAAACCCATCGGCATTTACGGCGAGTACAAACAAAAGCAGGAGATGCTCGCGTGGGAATTTCATCGCACGCAAGGAATGGCGTTGACAGTCGTGCGCCCGTTCAAGGTGTTTGGGCCCGGCAGCAAGCCCTGGGTGCACGAGGTTGCCAAGAATTTGTTGGCGGGCAAACCAACGCTCATCAACGATGGCAACTATAACGCGGCGTTGATTTACATTGACAACCTGGTGGACATTCTCTTGCTGGCGGCGTCACTGCCGCAAGCGCAGGGCAGATGCTACAACGGTTACGATGGTTCGCGCATCACCTTGCGGCAGTACTTTACCGATCTCGCGCGTATCATCGGCGCGCCGCCACCGCGCGCAATGCCCGGCTGGTTCGCCCGAATCCTGGCAATGGTCATCGAACCGACGTGGAAGATTCTACGCAAATCTTCGCGACCACTCCTCACGCGCGACTCGTTGCGAATGGTCTCGTCCGACTATCGCGTCAGCGCCGAGCGCGTTTTCAACGAACTCGGTTTCACGCCGCGCGTCTCGTACGAAGAAGGAATGCGGCGCATCGAGGCGTACTGGAAAAGTTTGCACACCTGAAACCGCAGTTTTTTATCCACGAAGGACACGAAGGAACACAAAGGAAAACCTTTTTCATCCACGAAGGACACGAAGAAACACGAAGGAAAGTTCTTCTAGAGCAAGGAGATTCCCTATGGTTGAGTTGTTTCTGCGAGAGGAGGTCTATGCCGTGATCGGCGCGGCAGTGGAAGTACACAAAGAGTTGGGTCCAGGATTCCTTGAGGCAGTCTATCAGGAAGCGATGGAAATAGAGCTGGAAATGCGCGGCATTCCCTTCGAGTCGCAAAAGAGTCTAAAACTCTACTACAAAGGGCGGTTGCTCAAGAAGGAATACACACCCGATCTATTGTGTTTTGGAAAATTGATCGTTGATTTGAAGGTAATGGATCGTCTGAGCGGCAAGGAAGAAGCGCAGATTCTGAACTATCTCAAAGCCAGCGGTTTGAAAGTGGGACTGCTGATCAATTTCGGGAGTAGCCCCAAGTTAGAGTGGCGGCGGTACGTGAGATAGAGCCACGTCCGCGAAGGACACGAATGAACGCGAAGGAATGAAATCTTCGTGTCTCTTTGTGTTCGTGAATGAAAAACGGTTTTCCTTCGTGTTCCTTCGTGTTCTTCGTGGACGATTCAAAAATTTCTCTTCGTGTCTCTTCGTGTTCTTCGTGGACGATTCAAAAATTTCTCTTCGTGTCTTCGTGTTCTTCGTGGATGATTCAATTAGGAGATGAACCTATGAACGAAATCACCGTTGGCGAATTGTTGATGCAATGTTTGCAAGCCGAAAACGTCGAGTTGATGTGCGGCATCATTGACGGCTCGCACATTCCGTTCGTCATGCACGCGCCGCGCTACGGCATCCGTCACGTCAACTGCCGGCACGAAGAAGCCGCCGTTCACATCGCCGAGGGGTACACGCGCCTCGCGCGCAAACCCGCCGTCGTCTTTGGCAGCCCCGGACCCGGCGGCGCGAATATGCTCGCCGGTCTCACCAGCGCGCACGCCGAAGGTCATCCCATCATTGCGATTGCGACGACGCGGCGCCGACTCACCACCGACCCGGACCGCGGCGGCGCGTGGCAAGCAACAAATCTCGTCGAGATGGCAAAGCCAATCACCAAATTCAGCGCGATGGTGCGGCAACCCGAACGCTTGCCCGAAACGTTGCGCGCGGCGTTTCGCGCGGCAATGACCGGGCGACCGGGTCCCGCGTTCGTCGCGATTCCGGACGAACTGCTCGCGACAAAAATCGAAACGAGCAAAGCGCCGCCGATTTTTCCGGCATCGCGCTATCGCGTGACCAATCTGGGCGTGGGCGATTTTGACAACATCGAGCAAGCGGCGAAACTGCTGGCGAACGCCAAACGTCCCTTCTTGCACGCGGGCAAAGGAGTGCTGTGGGCAGATGCCGCGCGCGAGTTTGTCGCGCTCGGCGATCATCTGGCGGCGGGGATGAGCACATCGCTCGGCGCGCGCGGCGTGGTGCCGGAAGATCATCCCCACTACTTTTTTCTCTTCGATATGCAAGCCACCGCGCTCGCGCGTAATGAAGCCGATGTTGTGCTGATCGTCGGCTCGCGCCTCGGCGAGTACGATGGCTGGGGAATGCCGCCGGCGTGGGGCGATCCATCAAAACAGAAAACAATTCAGATTGACATTGACCCGTACTCGATTGGCTTGAATCGTCCGGTGGATGTTGCTATCCTTGCCGATGCGAAAGCCGCGTTGACTGCGTTGCTTGCATCGGTGAAAAACAAAACCGCGCCGCGCGGCGAAATGCCCGATCTCGAACGGTACCGTGAACTGACCGCGCAAACGATGGCGGGCGGGTTTCAGTTCATCAGCGCGGAACCGCAACGCGGCGTCAATCCCGGACAAATGGTCGCGGCGGTGCGCGAATTTTTCGCGCGCGATGCAGTTACGGTACTCGACGGCGGCAACACGGTGTTGTGGGGCGTTGCCTACAATCAAATTTTTGAGCCGCATAGTTTTTTGTATTCGGTCAAGATGGGTTATCTAGGCACTGGCTTGCCGTTTGCGATTGGCGCAAAACTTGCCGCGCCCGCGCGCGCGGTCTATTGCATCACCGGCGATGGCGCGCTCGGTTTTAACATTATGGAGTTGGAGACCGCCGTGCGCGAAAATCTGCCGGTCATCGTCATCGTGGCGGTGGACGAGGGCTGGGGAATGGAACGGAGCGCGTACAATTTTCAGGGCGTCGCGCCAGAGCAACAAATCGGCATCACACTCGCGCCGCAAACGCGCTACGATGTGATCGCGCAGGGGATGGGATGCTATGCCGAGTACGTTGATCACATTGACCAGATGATTCCGGCACTGGAACGCGCAGTCGCATCCGGCAAGCCAGCGTTGTTGCACGTGGTCGTGGATTCCGCCATCAATGCCGATCCGCCGGGCTACAAGCAGTTTCGTTACATTCGCACGTTGTAGGAGGACGAAGGACGAAGGACGAACGACGAACGACGAAGGACGAACGTCATCGGTCATTCGTCATCCGTCCTTCGTCTCTCTTTGAGGTAACGTATGCCAGAGCCACACACCTTTCCCCAGCGCGGTCTGCCCAAAGACCAAATCCTGCAAACGATGCGCGTGGCGCGTGCCAACGATGTGAAATGGCACGACGGCAAAGTGTTCTCGCTCGTCTTTCACGCCGGCGATGAAATAAACGATTTGCTCAAAGAAGCGTACACAATGTTCTTTGCGGAGAATGGACTGAACCCGACCGCGTTTCCCAGTTTGCGCCGCTTTGAAACCGAAGTGATCGCAATGGTCGCCGCGTTACTCGGCAGTGATGGCAGCGTCGTGGGGAATATGACGACCGGCGGCACGGAAAGTATTTTGATGGCGGTCAAGACCGCGCGCGATTATTTTCGCGTGCGGCGCCCGGACATTCGCGCGCCGGAGATGATTCTGCCGGCGAGCGCGCATCCTGCCTTCGACAAAGCCGCGCACTATTTCGATGTGCGCGTCATCCGCACACCGCTCGACGCGCACTATCAAGCCGATGTGGACGCGATGCGCGCGGCAATCACGCCGAACACGATTCTGCTCGTCGGCTCCGCGCCGCAGTATCCACACGGCATCGTTGATCCGATTCCGGCGATTGCCGCGCTCGCGCGCGAGCGCGGTTTGCTTTGCCACGTGGACGCGTGCGTCGGTGGAATGATGTTGCCGTTCGTGCGTCGGCTAGGGTATCCCGTCACCGATTTCGATTTCCGCGTGCCCGGCGTCACCTCGCTGTCGGTGGACTTGCACAAGTACGGCTATGCGGCAAAAGGCGCGTCGCTGATTTTGTATCGCACGCGCGAATTGCGGCGCGCGCAAATTTTTGTGCACACGGATTGGGCAGGCGGCATCTATGCATCACCCACGATGACCGGCACGCGCCCCGGCGGCGCGATCGCGGCGGCGTGGGCGATTCTGAATTATCTGGGCGAAGAGGGATACACGCAGATTGCCGATGTCGTGATGAAAACGACAATCAAGATTCGCGAGGGCATCCACGCGATAGACGGGCTCTACGTGCTGGGCAAGCCGGCGATGAGCGTGATGGCGATTGCGTCGGACAAACTCGATGTGTACGAAATCGGCGATGAGATGACGCTGCGCGGCTGGCATCTCGATCGTCAACAATTTCCGCCATCGCTTCATCTCACCATCAACTATGCGCACGCGCACAGCGCGGACGCGTTCCTGCGCGATCTCGCCGAAGCCGTAGCCATCGTCAAAAAGCCGAGCGCGCGCAAAATCGTCAATCGAGCCATCGTGAAGACAGCACGATTTGCCGCGCGCGTTTTGCCGGAAAAGATCGTCAGCAAGATTACCGCACGCGCCTCATCGTTATTTGGCGGCGGGGATGGATTGCCGCAACGTTCCGCGGCGATGTACGGGATGATGGGCACGTTGTCGAACCGCGGGGATTTGAAAGAGTTGGTGTTGGATTTGGTCGAGGGATTTACAATGCGGTAATCATCATCCGCAATCCCAGCACAATCAATATCACCAGCACGATGTTGCGAAACCGCGCGGGATTGATGAATCGGTCGAGCGCAAGCCCGGCAACCAGTCCGATGAAAATTGCCGGCAGAATGAACACAAAATTTTGCCAGACGAACGGGGTGATGTTTCCACTGACCGCGTGACTTGTAATCGTCATCGCGTCAATGAACAGAAAGAACGCTTGCAGATTCGCTTTGAATTCTTGCGGCGACCAATCGCGACTGTGCGCGTACATAATCACCGGCGGACCCGATGTGTTGTACGCGCCGCCCAAAAGCCCCGCGACGAAACCGACGCCAAAAGTCAGTGTGCCTTCTTTGACGCGCGGCAGTTTCGGTGTGAACAACGCATAGAGCGGATAAATCACCAACACGATTCCCAGTATCGTCAACACGATGCGTTCATCCATAACGCGCGCGCCCGCAATCCCCAGGGGAATCGCGATCAACGCGCCCGCGAGCAAGCGCCAAACCGCTGTGACATTGAGCGCCTCGCGGTAACGCAAAAACAAAATCGTTTCCAGCGTGCCAGCAAGCAGCGCGACCAGCGGTTGCGCCGTGCGGATTCCCAGCGCCGCCGGCAAAAAAGCCATCGTGACCAGCGCAGAGCCAAAGCCGGTAAACGACTGCGTGAACGCCGCGAGGAGAACCGCGCCAAAGACGATGAGTGTCGAGTCCAAAATCGTTCATACTCCTGTGGTGTGAATAGGCAAAGCCGCGCGCTTTTATACTGCTCACGGCAATGAATTGCGTTTTGCCTGATGACCAAAGACGGAGGACGAAGGACGAAATTCGTCATTGGTCGTTCGTCATTCGTCATCTCAAAAGCGCAGTTTGTGCTCGTGCGCGGTATAGCGATGATTCGAGCATCATCGGCAGCAGCGCGTACCACGCCGTCGCGCGCACCACGTCGTCCACGCGCACGTGCTCGTCAACCGTGTGGACAAGTTCTTCTTCGCCCGGACCGAACCCAACGGACGGAATCTGCGCGACGCCTGCCCAGTACGCGCCGTTCGTCGAAAAATTCCACTTGCCGGTCGTCGTGTCCCAGCCGAGCGCGCGCGAGGTTTCGAGCGCCGCGCGAATCAACGGGTGCGCTTCGTCGAACGTCCACGCCGGAAAAATTTGTTCGTACTCGCGCGCATAGCCGTTGTATGATGGACGCGTGTAGCGCAGAAATTCGATCTCGAAATCCGATGATGGTAACAGCGCGCGCATCTGCTCCAGCGCGTCGCGCGCGGTTTCGCCGCGCGTCAGGCGACGATCCAGCACGATCGCGCACAGGTCAGGCACCGCGTTGAGCGATACCGCGCGCGATTCGATGTGCGTGACGACAATCGAGCCGCGTCCGAGGAAGGGATCGTTGGGCAAGCACGCGTCAAGGTCGCGAATCGCGCGAATCACGTCTTGCATCTTGTAAATCGCGTTGTCGCCCAGCCACGGCGCCGCGCCGTGCGCGCTGCGTCCGCGCGCGGTCACGCGCATTTCGCAGCGTCCCTTTTGCCCGCGATAGACGCGCAAATTCGTCGGCTCGCCGATGACGACGAAATCGGGACGGATGCGCTCTTCCTCTACGAACACGCGCGCGGACAACCCCTCGCACCATTCCTCGATCGAGCCGAAATAGTACGCGGTGAATCCATCGAGCAGTCCCAGATCGCGCGCGATAGCCAGTCCGTAAATCATCGGCGGCGTGGAGCCCTTTTCGTCCACCGTGCCGCGACCGTACATCACACCATTTTCGATTGTGCCGCTGAACGCGCCATACGTCCACGCGCGCGCGTCGCCAACGTCCACCGTGTCGAGGTGCGAATCGTACAGCAGAACGCGCGCGCCATCGCCGATGCGCGCGACGAGATCGCCGTACGGCGCATAGTGAATATCGGCAAAGCCAAGCGCGCGCAACTCGCGTTCGACGCGCGCCGCGACCGCGCGGATGTCGCCGTCGCAACTCGGCAGCGTGACGAGATCACAGAGGAAAGCAATCATCGCGTCGCGATGGCGCGCGACGCGAGAGCAAAGAGTAGCGAGTTCGTTGTCAAAGTGACGGGGAGTAAGACAGTTGTTCACGCGTCTAGAGTCCACTGAGCGGTATCTCTGTGACAACGTTGCTTGTTGACACAGGTGGTTCGCGTCACGCGCAAGATTCTATTGAAGAACACTGGCTCTGTCAACGTCGGGCGATATGTGCTTGAGTTTTGACAGGGCGGCGTTTGTCTGTTAGATTCTAGTTGTGTAGTCGGGTAGTCGGATAGTCGGGTAGTCACTCACCCAATCACCGAATCACCCAATCACCCAATCACCCAATCACCCAACACCTATGCCACTCTGGATTCTCGTTCCTCTTCTCGCGTTCGTTGCGACGATTCAAATTACGCTGTTGACGCCTCTTCCGCTTGTCGGTGTCAAGCCGGAACTTGCGCTGATGCTGGTTGTGACGTGGGCGATGCTCGCGCCGCTCGGCGAAGCCGCGGTGTGGGGATTCATCCTCGGCGTGTTTCTTGATCTAGCCTCCGGGATGCCGTTTGGAATGCACACCCTCGTCCTGACACTGCTGGGGTGGTTGATTGGCTGGGCGCAGACCACTTTTTTTCGCGGCAACCTGCTCGCGCCACCCCTCGCGATGCTACTGGCGACGTTTGCGTATCACGTTGTGCTGCTGGCGCTGCTCTCGCTGTTCAACACACCGATTGATTGGCTGGCATACCTCGGGCGCGTCACGCTCCCTGCTGCACTTGTGCATACACTGGGCTTGCCCTTGCTCTATTTTCCTCTGCAACGATTGGCGCGCTGGCGCTATCCGCAGATGCAGGTTTCTGCAGATATGTAGCACAGAAACCCACGCTATTTGCTTCTCCCTGTCAAGCCGAGTATAATTCCATTGGTGAACGATTCCGAGTATCGTTATTCGTACGCCCAAACGCTTGCCGAAGCGGAAGAACAACCGCGCCGCAATTTATGGCTGCTGCGCGCGTTGATGCTTGGCGCGCTGATCATCCTCGTCCTGCAACTGGGCAACATTCAAATCGTCAACAGCGAATCCCTGCGTCGCGCCGCTGACCAGAATCGCTTTCGCCTGGTCAGCACGAGTGCCCTGCGCGGTGTCATTTACGATCGCACGGGTAAGATTCTCGCGCGCAATGTTCCCTCTTTTCACGTTTCGATCGTTCCCGCTGATCTTCCGCGCGACGCGCGCGAACGCGTCTTTGAACGTCTCAGCGCGCTGCTCGATGTCCCGCTGGATACGGTCATCGAATCGGTCGCGACGGATCCGCTCGCGAGTTTGCCGAGCGATCTGGGACGTATCGTCACGCCGCCTCGACGCAAACCGGGCTTGCGTGAACTTGTCGCCAGAGGTCAACGCGATCCGTTTACCCCGGTCCTCATCAAAGACAATGTGCCTCGCGAAATAGCATTTTATCTCGAAGAGAATCGGCTGGATTTTCCCGGCGTGATAGTGGGAATGAAAGCCATCCGCGAGTACGACGCAGGCGCCTTGTTCGCGCATATTCTGGGGTACATTGGGCCCATCCCGCGCGAAGAGTTTGAAACGTATCGCGCGCGCGGCTATGCGCCGACCGATTCCATCGGTTTGACCGGGCTGGAAGCCACTTTTGAATTGGAACTACGCGGCATCAAAGGACGGCGGTACATTCAGGTTGATGTGACGGGACGCGAAATCGCGGTGCTGGCTAGCGAACCACCCATCTCAGGTCACAACCTTGTTCTCACGGTGGATTATGAATTTCAGAAAAGCGTCCATACGATTTTGCAAAAAGGTCTCCAGCGCGCGCGCGCGCGACAGGGTGTGGCGATCGCGCTTGACCCGCGCAACGGTGCTGTCCTCGCGCTGGTCAACATTCCCAGTTACGACAACAACTTGTTCGCCACAGGTATCTCTGCCGAAACTCTCACTAAACTCATTCAAGACCCTCTGCGTCCCCTCGTCAATCACGCGATCACCGGGCAATATCCACCGGGCTCGGTCTTTAAGATGGTACCTGCTGTTGCCGCATTGCAAGAAAAGGTCATAGACATCCATACCCGCATTGATGCTGGTCGCCCGGGAATCGTTTGGGTGCCCCACAAGTATTATCCCGACGATCCAGCGCTTGCCCAACCTTTCTACGATTGGTACAAACCTGGTTTTGGTCCCCTGACACTGCGCGAAGGACTGGCGTGGTCGTCCGATATCTTCTTCTATAAAATTTCTGGTGGTGAACCACCGACCTTTGACACCGGGCTGGGCGAAAAACGTCTCGCCGCGTATGCGCGGCTGTTTGGCTTTGGTGAACTGACCGGCATTGATCTGCCCGGCGAAGCCAGAGGACTGGTGCCCGATCCTGAATGGAAACGCAAGACGATTGGCGACCTCTGGACGATTGGCGACACGTACAATATGAGCATTGGGCAAGGGTACGTTCTGGCAACACCGTTGCAGGTCGCGAATATGACCGCGGCGATCGCGAATGGGGGCACACTCTATAAACCACAACTGGTGCACGATGTGCGCGACACGGAAGGACGCATCAAGCGTGTCATCGAGCCGCAGGTCATTCGGCATATTCGCGTGGATGCCGCGCATCTGGCGAGCGTGCGCGAAGGAATGCGCGAAGCCGTGACGCGCGGCACCGCCACCAAAGCCAATCTTGCTGATGTGAACGTTGCCGCCAAAACCGGCACCGCCGAGTTTTATGGTCCCAAAGTGAATGGCTATCTGCCGACGCATGCGTGGTTCACTGCCTTTGCACCGTACGAAAACCCGGAGATTGTCGTCACGGTCTTTGTGTACGGCGGCGGCGAGGGTTCCGAAGTGGCAGCGCCTATCGCCACAGATATTTTGCGCGCCTACTTTAACTTGCCTGCCAATTCACCTCTGGTCACTACTACTGCGCCTTCGGCTGCACCGCCGGTCATTGTGCCGCGTCAGCCTGCCACCGGCACGTCTTCGGCATCCCGCTATGTCGGTAAATTGCTGGGAGTGGATAACTGGAACAATGAACTCCCCGGCATCTTTGGCACAGTGCTGGATGTGACCGGTCGCGGTGTGCCCAATGTGCGCGTCGTTGCGGACAAATGTGACAACGCGGCGGTTTTTGCCGCGACCACCGATGTATATGGCGCGTTCAGTTTCAACGGGTTGTACTGGAAAGATTCATCGCGCTGGTGTGTGCGGACCGTCTCGCCGGCTACCTCCGAACCCCTCGTGGTTGACGTTGTACCCTACCGACGATACACGGTGCAATTTCTACCAACGCAATAGATGTGTAACTCACGCCCTCCGGGCTCGGGAGAATCTGCAACGAGGTTTCTGTTTTGACGATGTTGACCGCTGGCATTGACCTTGGAACTAAAACCACCCGCGTCATCGTTCTGGACGACGACAACCTTCTCGCGCAGCGCGCGCTCCTCACCGGTTGGGAGCCGCAGCACGCCGGCGAGAACGCGCTCACCGCCGCGCTCGCAGACGCGCGTTGCGCGCGCGACGATCTCGCGCGCATTGTCGCGACCGGCGCAGGGCGACAGGCGTTTGCGCTCGCGCCACACAACGTCACCGAAGTCACCGCCGCCGCGCGTGCGCTCGCCTTCTGGCATCCGCGCGTGCGGACCGCGCTCGACGTGGGCGCGGAAGAAGCGCGCGCGTTCAAAATCGCGGCGAATGGTCGCGTGCTCGATTTTGCCGTGAACGAAAAATGCGCGGCAGGCGCGGGCGTCTTCATCGAGACGATGGCGCGCACACTCGAAGTGACGCTCGACGAGATGAGCGCGCTCGCGCAGCAAGCCACCGGCGCGGTGACACTAAACTCGCCATGCACCGTGTTCGCCGAGTCCGAAGTCGTCTCGCTGATTCACGCGCAGACGCCGCGCGCAGAAATCGCGCGCGCGGTGTTCGCGTCCATCGCCGCGCGCGTCGCGTCGCTTGCGCGGCGCATCGGCATCGAAGCAGATGTGGCGTTAGTGGGCGGTCTCGCGCGCAGTGTGGCGTTTGTGGCGGCGTTACAACGCGAGTTGGGAATGGAAATACTTGTGCCGCGCGATCCCGAGTACATCGGCGCGCTCGGCGCGGCGCTCGTCGCAAGAGAGTCACAATGACCCAGGAATTCTGGCGCTGGAAAGAATCCACCTGGCGCGCGCCCGATGTAGCGTGGCAAAACGGCAAAATCATCACAGCGGGCGTGGATGTTGGCTCGGTCAGCACGCAAGCGGTCGTGATGGTGGATGGCAAACTGTTCGCGTACGCCAATCGGCGCACCGGCTTTAGCAGTCCCGATAGCGCGCGTCGCGCGATGGAGAGCGCGCTCGAAGGCACCGGGCTGACCATCGAGCAGATTCACTACATCGTTGGCACCGGCTACGGGCGCGTTAACGTGCCGTTCGCGCACAAGACGATGACCGAGATTGCGTGTCACGCGCGCGGCGCGCATTTTTTGTACGGCGCGTCGGTACGCACGGTGCTGGATATGGGCGGACAGGATTGCAAAGCGATCAAGATTGATGCGCAGGGTCGCGTCGTCAACTTTTTGATGAACGACAAATGCGCGGCAGGCACAGGGCGCGGCTTGGAAGTCATCGCCGATTTGCTCCAGGTGCCCATCGAAGAAATGGGCGAGTTGTCGTTGCAGGTCGAACGCGAACCCGAACCCGTGTCGAGTATGTGCGTCGTCTTTGCCAAATCCGAAGCGCTCGGTTTGTTACGCAAGGGCTGGAAGAAGAACGAAGTGCTTGCCGCGTACTCGCGCGCGATGGCGCTGCGCGTTGCCGCGCTGCTGCGACGCATCGGCATCGAAAAAGAATTTGTAATCACCGGCGGCATTGCGAAAAATATCGGCATCGTGACGCGGTTGGAAAAAGAACTTGGCATCACCGCGCGCAAACCGAATTTCGATACGCAGATTGCCGGCGCGGTGGGCGCGGCGTTGATTGGAAAGAAGATGAAAGAGGAAAGATGAAGAAGATTGGTTACCTGTGCACTTACGTTCCCGAAGAACTCCTCCACGCGGCGGGGTTTTTGCCGGTGCGGATTATGCCCGGCACCACACCGCCCACGCGCGCGGACGCGCATATGCAAAGTTACACCTGTTGCTTTGCGCGCGGCTGCCTTGACCTTGCGCTCGCCGGCAAGTTGAACGATCTCGCGGGCGTTGTCTTTACGCACACCTGCGATACGATGCAAGGACTCGCCGACATCTGGCGCGAGGTGTTTCCGCATCTGTTCGTCGAAACGATTGTCACTCCCGTCACGTTGAACAGCCCCCACGCGCAACAATATCTCGTCGCCGAGTTGCGCCGATTCACCGCTGCGCTCGAAAAACATTTCGCCGTGCGCGTCACCGACGAGGCGTTGCGCGCGAGTGTCCGCGTGTACAACGCGCGCCGCCGCGCCCTCGCCGATTTTTACACGCGCCGCGCCGAGTTCAGTGCGGTGGAATGGTGCGATGTGATGAATCGTGCCTTGACATCACCTCCTGAAGCAGTCGGCGGTCAGTGGTCAGCGGTCAGTACTCAGCAATCGAAAATCGAAAATCAAAAATCGAAAATCGGAGTTGTGCTCCTGGGCGCGACGATTGACGAACCGACCCTGCCGCAAATTCTCGACGACCTCGGCGCGCGCATCGTCGCGGACGATTTTTGTAACGGTGCGCGGTATTTCGATACGCTGGTTGCCGAAGACGGCGATCCCATCGAAGCGCTGGCGACGCGCGAACTCGCGCGCGCAGCGTGTCCCTGCAAACATCGCGCGCTGGACAATCGCATCGAGCGCGTGCTGAAACTCGTGAAAGAGCATCGCGCGGACGGCGTCATTTTCTATCACAAGAAATTTTGCGATCCGCACGCGTGGGATTATCCGCCGCTTGCCGCCGCGCTCGAGCGCGAAAAAATCCCGCACCTCCTCTTCGAAGTCGAGCAGGTGGCACCACCAGGACAAACGCGCGTGCGCGTCGAGGCGTTCCTCGAAATGCTCGCCAGCGCGTAGAACGCAATACGCAATACGCAGTACGCAATACGCAATACGAGGTCACTATGTCCGAACGACGCTACAAAAAATTACGCACCGCGCCGCTACTCAAAACACTTTTGGAACGCCACTATCTCGCGGCAAAATATTTTCACCCCGGCAAACCGATCGCGTGGGTGACGAGTGGCGCGCCGGTCGAAATCGTGCGCGCGCTCGATCTCTTCCCGGTCTATCCCGAAAACTATGGCGCGCTCTGCGGCGCGCGCGGCGCCTCCGCCGATTTGTGTCAGGTCGCCGAAGCGCGCGGCTATTCCCCCGATTTGTGCGCGTACGCGCGCAGCAGCGTCGGAATGATGAACGATGCGAAACGCGCGCCGCTCGGTGGATTGCCGCGTCCCGATGTGCTGATCACGTGCGGCAACATTTGCCGCACAGTACTCAAGTGGTACGAAGCCGCCGCGCGGCACTATGGCGCGCCGCTCTTCATCCTCGATACGCCCTTCATCCACGCGGACGATGGCGAACCGACGCCGCACGCGGTCGCCTATGTTGCCGCACAACTCGAAGAGATGATCGCGTTCCTCGAAAAGGTGACACGGCGCAAACTCGCGCGCGAAAAATTGTTCAACGTTCTGATGTTATCCATCGAAGCGGTGAATCTGTGGCGTGAGGTGCGCGAGATGTGCCGCGCGCGTCCTTCGCCGCTGAACGCGCCCGATTTGTTCTTGAATATGGCGCCGATTGTCACGCTGCGCGGTACCAAAGAGTGCGTCGAGTTTTACCGCGCGCTCAAAGACGAAGTGGCAGAGCGCGTCGCGCACAAGGTGAGCGCGCTGCCAGAAGAGAAATACCGCCTGCTGTGGGATAACATCGCCATCTGGCATCACCTCTACAAGTTCTACAATCACTTTGTGGATTACGGCGCGTGTTTCGTCGTGGATACGTACACCGGCGGCTGGGCGATGCGAATGAACGAGCAGGGCGATCCCATCGAAGGACTGGCGCGCACGTACACGCAGGTCTTTCTCAATCAAAGTTTGCAGGTGCGCGCGCGCGATATGATTGACCTTGTGCAACGCTTCGATGTGGACGGATTCGTGATGCACTCGAATCGTTCGTGCAAGCCGTACTCGGTGGGACAGTACGACATTCGCCGCATCGTCACAGAGCAAACGGGAAAGCCGGGGTTGATCATCGAAGCGGACCACTGCGACCCGCGCGCGTACGACGACGCAGCGATTCGCGCGCGTATCCAGATGTTTATGGAAGGGTTGCAGGCGCGTGGGTGATTGGGTGAAAGGTAGGGCTGAATCGTCGCGCGTGCAGCGTGATTTCCGATGATGATGTGAGGACAAAATGCGTGACTATCACGTCGCCGTGATTCCCGGCGATGGAATCGGACAAGAAGTAACGCCCGAAGGCGTGCGCGTGCTGGACGCGGTTGGCGAGTTGACCGGCGCGTACAAGATGCGTTACGAGTATTTTCCCTGGGGTTGCGAGTACTATCTCAAGACTGGTCGGATGATGGCGGAGGACGCGCTCGACATTCTCCGCGAGTTTGATGTGATTTACTTTGGCGCAGTGGGATTTCCCAGCGTTCCCGATCACATTTCGCTGCGCGGCTTGCGCCTGCCGATTTGTCAAGGGTTCGAGCAGTACGTTTGTCAGCGTCCCAGCGTGTTGTTGCCCGGCATCAAATCGCCGCTAGCCGATAAAAAACCGGGCGACATTGATTTCGTTGTGATTCGCGAAAATACCGAAGGCGAGTACGCCGGCGCGGGTGGGCGCGCGCATCGCGGCTTGCCCATCGAAGTGGCGGTGGAAACGGCGGTGTTTACGCGCGTGGGTGTCGAGCGCGTGATTCGATACGCGTACCAACTGGCGCAGCAACGCCGCAAGAAATTGATCAACGCGACCAAGTCGAACGCGCAGCAGCACTCGCTCACGTTCTGGGACGAGATCTTTATGGAGGTGGGCAAACAATTTCCCGACGTGCAAACCGAGCGCGTGTTGATTGACGCGCTTGCCGCGCGCTTTGTGCTGCGTCCCGAATCACTCGACGTGGTGGTGGCGTCGAATTTGTTTGGCGATATTCTCACCGATCTCGGCGGCGCGATTTGTGGTTCGCTTGGCGTGGCGCCCAGCGGTAACATCAATCCCGAACGCGCGTACCCTTCGATGTTCGAGCCGGTGCACGGCTCGGCGCCGGATATTTTCGGCAAGGGGATTGCGAATCCGATCGCGATGATCTGGTGCGGCGCGATGATGCTGGAATTTCTCGGCGAGAAACCGGCAGCGGATTTGATTGTGCGCGCGATTCGCGCTGTGACTGCTGAAGGCAAGGTGCTGACACCCGATCTCGGCGGCAGCGCCAGGACGCGCGAGGTGACCGATGCGATTATCGCGCACGCGCGACAGCTGAGCGCGCGCGGTTGAACAAAGCGTTTGTTCTCTAGTGGGACAATCTGCGCGCGGCGTGTTTGCATCGCGCGATGATTGGCGTATAATTCGAGTGCGGCGTTTTTCACTTTATCTGAATTGAGCGATTACAATGGCAAGTAGTTTAGCGCCCTCCTCCGAAACGATGCCGATGGAATTGGGTGAAGCCGACGAATTGCAAATTCGTCTGCTGATGCAACTGTCTCCAGCAAAGCGAATGCAAACGTTGATGGAATTGCAGGCGCTGTGACTGGACAGCGTCCGCGTGCGCTTGCGTCGCGCCTATCCGCATCTATCGGATTACGAGTTGACGTTGCGGATGTTCGAACGGCTCAAGCAAAATGGTTGACTGCTAGAGCCGGAATGAACCGCGCACTTTGATTTCGACTATGTGACCAACTGGGCAGTGAGGTTAGGGGAAGAGGTGGTGCGTTCTGGAAAAACGTACGGGCAACTGCAAGTGCACCAGGACGTTGACGCGCTCAGGGGCAGTCGTTAGCGGCTGCCCCTGAAATGTTTTCCTCCCACACGTGGATTACTTGTTCCAGTGCTTCGGTGTCAAGGAATGATCCGGCGTTGGACCAGGTTCAAACACTCTTCCATCCCCTTGTGCTACCCTCTCTAACAACTCGGGCTGCTGGACAATGATGACTGAACGCTGGCAAGTAATCATACCGCCTTTACGCAAGAGTTGGAGCGAGCGGCTTATGACCTCTGGTACCGTACCGATGTGCGATGCCAGAACTTGATTCGAATACTCACGCCGAACAACCGGTTGAGTGCCTCGTGCACTCAAATTGAGCAAGAGTTTGGCAGTCCGCGCCAGCGTCGAACGGAAGGACAGGTCTTCGCACTGGGCAATGAACATTCGCAGCCGACGGGCTAACACGGGTAAGAGAGCTATTCCTATCGTGGGATAATTTCGCAAAAGGGATTGAAACTCGGCATAACCGATGTGCCAGGTCAGACACTCTTGCATTGCAATCGCTGTGGCCGGGTTAACTCCACCATCCAGCACAGTCACCTCATTGAACATAATGACAGGATTTATCTCAGCGAGGATGAGTTGTTGTCCCTGGGGACCGAGTTTCGTCAGGTGCACATGACCTTCCAGCAGGACAAACATTCCAGCCCCCTCTTCGCCATCACGGTAAATGATGGTTTCTGCCGGAAAAATACGTATCTGTCCCGCATTCACAATCGCGGCGCACTGGTTTTCGGTTAGAGATTGAAAGTGTTTAACACGGCGAAAGATCTGAATCAGAGATTCTTTATGGTAAGAGTAACTCACCTTACACTCCTTCGAAAATACATTTGTCCACGAAGGTCACGAAGGAACACGAAGAAAAATCTTCGTGTCTCTTCGTGTTCTTGGTGGATATTTTCATCCGTTGTGGCGGGCGCATGCGCCCATGAACAACTCCTTCGAAAATACATTTGTCCATGAAGGTCACGAAGGAACACGAAGAAAAAAATCTTCGTGAATCTTCGTGTTCTTGGTGGATATTTTCATCCGTCGTGGCGGACGATTATGCCCGTGCCCCCCTTGGAACAGATATCTTCAACAGTCAAAAATTTTCATTTTCCAGTGGTGTTGCGTCGTTTTTCTGTTCAACCGACTCGGTAGCAGAATGGACGCTCTGCAACAAGTGGGTTTACACGCCAGGGCTTGACTTCACTCATCTCCCTGCTTCCCCTTACTCCGCCACGCGGGGAGAGAAGAGGGTATGAAGGGGTGGGGCAATATCTCGCGGGCAGCGTGTCCACTTGTCTTTCAATGGCACGCCAGTTCAAAATGAAAGTTTGTGCCCATGCTGAGTAAGAGGATTGTAACACAGAATGAGAGTATTCGGTAATTCGGGAGAGATGACTTGACCGCAGAAAAAGAGTAGATATAGGCACAGATACACCACTCACTGGAGGTCTTATGTCAAACTCACCCGCACTTGTTGAGGTTCAGTCCAATCTCTTGACTCCGCCTTGGACGGACTTGTGTCAACTCCTTGTCAAGTTGATCAAACACCTATGGGTGAATCCAAGCGAGTTCTTGATCACGACCCATGCCCTTGCCATCGCAGGGTGGGCCGTGGGACTCTGGACACCTCCGCCCCACGTTGCCTGCCCCCTCGCGGCGCGGTCCCAAGAGATTCTACCGAGACCGTAGCGTGATCGTTATGGCGCTGATCCATGTCGCATGGCAACTGAGCTACGAATGAGGTCGTGGACTACTTTCGGGCACATGCTGACGCTGCCTCCGCTGCAGGCTTTGCCCCAGGGCAGGTCATCAGCGTCGGGCAATACTGGGAGCGGCGACGGGCTTTGGGCATCCTCCCCTTCTGGTTTTTCTTCGTCGGAATGGTCTGGCAACTGATCCGTTTGGCGGTGATTCAAGGTACAGATGTGATTATGGATGCCACGACCCAACGCACGTGGTTTCACGACGACCCCGAGGCGGGCTGGAGTTTTCCCAAGCCCTGGAAGGGCTCGGTGTGGGGCTAAAGTCCATACGCTGGTGTGCCGGTGGGCGCAATTGCCCGTTATGTTTCTAATCACCTCCGCCAATCGGTAGGAGTGCTTGGTCGCTATCTCGTTACTCACCTTGGCAGTGGTCTTTTTCGGTTTCTCCATCAAGATCGTGCGAGCGGATGCAGGCTATTTTACGACGCCAATTTTGAATTTCATTCATACTGTTCTGGGGGCGGGGTTCATGATTGA
>Ga0209101_1000966_pt1 | contig 22795 bp, 17 predicted proteins | sample ConPoolayeCmetaG_FD_185481 | JGI IMG/M metagenome (GOLD analysis project Ga0209101, IMG submission 185481) | Hot spring microbial mat communities from California, USA to study Microbial Dark Matter (Phase II) - Cone Pool mat layer C metaG... ...
TACTTGGAGTGTCCGGCGGAAAACGCGATCTCCGTTCGGTTAGTTCGACGTGCCCTGTTTGCGGAAGGTGCTCTCAAAACTCGTTCTAAACTCGTTCATTTGCCTATTGACTTTTTACCGCAAGTCTCCGTCATCTGCCCCACTGCACTCTGAGCGATGCGCCATTCGCCGTGAGTTGTGACCAGCGTGCAGACGAAAAATCGTACAACCACACATCGTCGTCACGCAGCGTAACCAGTTGGCGCGCATCGGGCGACCAGGCGGTTTGCATCAAGATCAATCCTTCGTCAGGATTTTGCGGCGAGGGAAAAATTTGTTGTTTATTGCCGCCGGTACGATCCATCACCATCAACGCATAGCGACTGCGCTCGCTATTGCTGGGTATGTGCGCCACGCCAAAGGCAATACGACTTTCGCCGCGCGCATCGAGGGGCGACCACACCGGCCGCGCCCACATCCCGGTGGACTGTGCCAGCGCTGCCGCCACCGTTCCATCGCGCGCGAGTGCCCACACCTCGAACGTGGGATCGTCATTTGTCACCGCAGGATTAGCCAGTGGCGCGTGAATGGTGGTCGCGATGAAACGACTATCGGGCGACCAGGTGAGAGAGGGCACCCATACCCAATCCCCCGGCGCGCGAAAAGGAGCAAACGTTTTCAACACGCGACGCGGCGCGGGCACCTCCGCGGTCGGCACGGGGCGCCCAACCAGTTCGATGATGCCCACCTCATTCGGAAAAGCGTACGCAACAGCGCGTCCATCGGGCGCGTACGCCAGATGCATCCCCCACCAGGCGTACGGCGCAGGAACGCTGGGCAACCAAATCGGCTGCGCTGCGCGCGTCACCAGATTGGCTTCGCCGGGTACAAGCGCCAACTGCCACAGATCGTTGCGCGCCTTCCAGCCCGGCGCGCCCGGCGTTTTCTCGCCCGTCGAGTATATCACCATCCGCGCATCGGGAGCAAGCGTCGCCGCCAGCACATCGTCCACCGGCAAACGTCGTGGCGCTTCACCGATGACGAGTGTATCTATCAACCAGAGTGAATTGAGCGCGCGCGAATTTTCGTCCGCCGCGCGCGTGAACAGCAGATAACGCCCGTCGAGCGCAAGTGTAAAGACGCGTCCATCCAGATCGCCTGTTGTCGTGAGAGCGCGCTTGTCCGCGCTCGAATGGCGCATCACCCACGCGTTACCGTGCGCCAGGTACACAATAGCACCCGACGTAAACGCAACAGGCGGCAAGCGTCCTTGTGTACCAATCGCCAGAATCTCGTCTTTCGGTGGAGCAATCACGCGCCGCCCCACTTCGCGACGCGTCACGTACCGCCCATCTTCGTAGGTCAACGTGTAGGTGATCGCGACCGTGCCGTTCTTGCCCAGTTGCACCACGCGAATCTGATTCTGCGGGTACATTTCATCACGCACTAGTTGCCGCGTGAATGGTAGCGGTTGCATCACTACTTCGGTTTTGAAGGTGACACGCGTAACGGTGAGCGTCGTACTCAAACCGACTTCGGCAAACGGCGGTGGCTCGACCCTGTCATTCTCGCCCAACACTATCCCTTGCTCTTGCAACACTTGTTGCACAGTCGTCGCGGTCGTCTCGATCACGCGACGCTCGCCGTCCACCCACAAGACCACACGCCTGGGCACAGGAGCACACGCGGGTAGGACACCGAGCAGAACTAACAGCCCGATGCACAGCGCACGCCAGACAAACGCTGCCGAACCATCGCTCGATGATCCAGTGTCATCGTCGCGTTGCATTCGATCAGGAATGCGCTTGCCGAGCGCGCACAAAACTTTTCTGCTGGCGACAAGACGATGGGAGGCACACACATCAAGTTTATCACAAGTCAAGGTTGCTGCCAAGTCAATTAACGACCCGAACCGGAACCGCGTGTGTGTTGACAGGCCCTCCGCGTCACGGTATAATCGCGCGCGACACGCGGCAGAATGAGCGTGGTATGCGGTCACTTGCCAGCGTCACAGGAAAATCGAGGTGAACCAATGAGTCGCATTACCAGCGTGGTCAAACGCAATGGAGCGGTAGTGCCGTTCAATGCTGAACGCATCACGAACGCGATCTACCGCGCCGCCGTCGAAGTCGGTGGACGCGATCGCACGATTGCTGAACGGCTGACCCAACAGGTCGTCCAACTGCTGGAACAACAAACACCACCTGACCACATTCCAACCGTCGAGGAGATTCAAGACCTCGTCGAAAAAGTGTTGATCGAAAACGGTCACGCGCGTACCGCCAAGGCGTACATCCTCTATCGCGCCGAACGCGCGCGCTTGCGTCAGGAACGCACGGGACAAATGCCGCGCGCCTCGGAAAACATCCCCTGGGAAAAACTGTGGCGCGCGCTCGATTGGGCGGTCGAGCGCGGTCTCCACACCGTTGCCGGCTTGAACGAACGCATCGCACGCGGCGAGTTTCCGCAAATCGTGCAAGAAGCCGAAGCGCTGTACGACGAAGAACTCAAGAACGCGGTCGCACGCATACTGGAACGTCGCGCTGATCTGAAAATCGTCATCATCACGGGACCCTCGTCGTCGGGCAAGACGACAACGACCATCAAAATCGGCGAGCGGCTCAAACGTGCCGGCGTGGAACTCGTTGCCCTCAACGTGGACAATTACTTTTTCGATCTGGAATTGCACCCCAGAGACGAGTTTGGCGATTACGACTTTGAAACGCCGCAAGCCCTCGACCTCGATTTGATTAACGAGCATCTCAAACGTTTGCTGGCTGGCGAAGAGGTGCTGATTCCGTTCTACGATATGAAAACCGGCAAGCGGTATCTGAATCGTACGCCGATGCAGGTGCAACCCCATCAGGTCATTTTGATTGACAGTCTGCACGGCTTGTTTCCGGCGATGACGCGCGATATACCGAACGAACGCAAGTTCAAGTTGTACCTCGAACCGTTGTTGCAGATGAAAGGACCCGATGGCAAGTATGTGCGCTGGACGGATTTACGGATGATGCGCCGAATGTTACGCGACGCGGTGCATCGCGCCTACGATCCGCGCCGCACGCTGTTGCACTGGCATTACGTGCGCAACAGTGAGTTGCGCAACATCATTCCGCGCATCAATGAGGCAGATTACATCGTGAACACAGGAATGGCATTCGAGTTGCCGCTCTATCGCCCGCGTCTGCTGGAGCAGTTTGCACAGTGGGAACAAGAACTAGAAGGCGATCCGTTGCGCGAGGATGCCTATCAGCGCGCCAAACGTGTGCACGCGCTCTTGCGCGCGGTCACGCCAGTGGAGGACGATTCACCAGTACCGCCTGACTCGGTGCTGCGCGAGTTTATCGGAGGCAGTGTGTATGCGTACTGACAATCGCTAATCTCCAATCTCCAATTCTCAGGGAGGAGCCTATGCCAAAGACGCCACTCTGGGTACCTACCGAAGAGCGCAAACGTCAGGCTAATCTTACACGATTCATCAGCCTGGTTAATCGCAAGTATGATCTCACGCTCGCATCGTACGCCGACCTGTATCGCTGGTCTATCGAGCACATTGCCGATTTCTGGGCAACGGTGTGGGAGTTCGCCGACATCAAAGCCTCGCGCGGATACGCTGAGGTGGTGGATGACCTGCACAAGTTTCCCGGCGCGCGCTGGTTTCGCGGCGCGCAGTTGAATTTTGCCGAGAATCTGTTGCGCTATCGCGATGAGCACGTCGCGCTGATCTTTCAAGGCGAGACGCACCAAGCCGCGCGAATGACCTACGCCGAACTGTACGCGGCAGTGGCGCGCGTGGCACAGTCTTTGCGCGAGGTGGGCGTTGCGCCGGGCGATCGCGTGGTGGCGTATATGCCCAATCTCATCGAGACGGTAGTGGCGATGCTCGCCGCGACGAGTGTGGGGGCGGTGTGGTCTTCGTGTGCCAGCGATATGGGCGCGGCGGCAGCGCTGGAACGCCTGGGACAGGTTCAACCCAAAGTACTGTTTACAGCGGATGGCTATTTTTACAAAGGCAAGGTGTTGCCCACGCTGGCAAATGCCGCCGAGGTGGCGCGGAATATTCCATCGCTCAAGCGCGTGGTGGTCGTGCCGTATTTTCAAGATCATCCCGATATTGGCAATGTCCCGCACGCCGTGCTCTATAACGATTTCGTTGCGCGCGCCAGCGACCGCGTCATTCACTTTGAACAGTTACCATTTGAGCATCCCGTTTACATTATGTTCTCTTCGGGCACGACCGGCAAACCCAAATGTCTGGTGCAGAGCGCCGGCGGTGTGCTCATCAATCACTTGAAGGAACTGTTGTTGCACACCGATTTGAAACGTTCCGACACGATAATGTACATCACCACGTGCAGTTGGATGATGTGGAACTGGCTATTGAGTTCGCTGGCGGTTGGTGCAACGATAGTGTTGTACGATGGCAATCCTTTCTATCCCGATGCCGGGGCAATGTGGAAATTGATTCAAGACCAGCGCATTACGATTTTTGGATGTAGTGCCAGTTACATCAATTTGTTGCGACAGCACAACGTGCATCCGCGCGCGCACTACGATTTATCGTCGCTGCGCGAAATTTCGCAAACCGGTTCGCCACTTTCAGCAGAAGGGTTCGAGTACGTTTATCGCGACATCAAAGCGGATGTGCATTTCAATTCGATTTCGGGAGGCACGGACATTAACGGTTGCTTTGCCGCTGGCGCGCCTACATTGCCGGTGTATGCCGGCGAGGTGCAAGCACCCGCGCTGGGAATGAAAATCAACTGCTACGATGAGCAGGGCAATCCCGTGCGTGACCAACAAGGCGAACTGGTGTGCGAGGCGCCTGCGCCTTCGATGCCGCTCTACTTTTGGGACGACCCCGATGGTGAAAAGTACAAAAAAGCGTACTTTAGCGTTTACCCGAACGTGTGGCGGCACGGCGATTACATCGTCATTCACAGCGACACGGGAGGCATCACCTTCTATGGTCGTTCAGACGCGGTGCTCAAACCGTCGGGGGTACGCATCGGCACGGCAGAGATTTACAATCAACTGGAGCCGATGCAAGAAATCGTGGACAGTTTAGCCATCGGACAAAATTGGCGCGGCGACCAGCGCGTCATTCTCTTTGTGAAACTCGCGCCGGGCGTGCAACTGACGGACGAACTCACCACCCGTATCAAAAAGACCTTGCGCGAACGCGCCTCACCGCACCATGTGCCCGCGTTGATTTTCGCTGTCCCCGACATTCCCTACACGTTGAATATGAAAAAAGTGGAGAGTGTCGTCACGAACATCATCAACGGTCGCGCGGTGCTCAACCGCGACGCGCTGATCAATCCCGAATGTCTGGACTATTACTACAACCTGCTACCACAGTTGCAACAGTGAACAAGTCAACGGACGAGGGAAAAGCCCTCGTCCGTTGTTTTTCGAGTCACAGGGCTTGCAACCAATCCAGCATCCGCTCCAGCGTTTCGATGACCTGCTGCACCTCCTCGGCTTGGATCGTCAAGGGAGGCAAAATTTGATTGACCGATGGGTCGTGATTCGCGTAAATCGTGAGCAAGCCGAATTGCAGCCCGGCGAGCGTGAGCATTGGTCCGAATGTCGGTTGCGCGAGTTTGAGTCCCATCATCAAGCCGCGCTGGCGCACCTCGACGATGAGATTGGGGTAACGCGTTTGCAGTTGCGCGAATCCCGCGCGGAACAACTCTGCCATCTGACGCACGTGCGGCAAAAATTCCGGTTCTTGCAAAATGTTCAACACCTCCAGCGCGGCATAACATCCCACCTCCGCGCCGCCAAACGTCGAGACGTGAATGAACGGATTTTCGTGCAAGACGCGGTTGAGCGGCTCGCGGTAAATCGTTGCGGTGATGGGATAGATGCCGCCGGACAAACCTTTAGCGGTCACGAGAATATCGGGAATGACGCCGTAGGTGTTGATGCCCCACACCTCGCCGCAGCGTCCCAGCCCGGTTTGCACTTCGTCCATCATCATCACGACGCCGCGTTGATCGCACAATTCGCGCACGCCGGCAAAATAATTTTCCGGCGGAACGACAATGCCCATTGTCGCCGGAATCGTCTCGAACAAGACGCCGGCGGTGTCATCGTCCATCGCGGCGGCAAGCGCGTCCAGATCGCCAAACGGCACCTGCACGAAACCGGGCGCGGTTGCACTGAACGGCGCGCGATACTGTTCATCGCCGGCAGCGAGCGCCAGGCCCGTGTGTCCGTGATAACCGCCGCGCGCGGAAATGATTTTGGTGCGCCGCGTGTGCCCGCGCGCCAGTTTGATGGCAAGGTCAATCGCTTCGCCGCCGCTCACGCCGAACACCACGCGTTTCAAATCGCCGGGGCAGAGCGCGGTCAAACGTTCGGCGAGGAGCGCGCGATGCTCGCTGACAAAGTGATGATTGCCGATGTCGAGTTCATCGAGCGCGCGTTTGAGCGCGGCAATCACACGCGGATTGCGGTGTCCCAGATTGAACACGCCGCCGTTGCAATGACAATCAATCAAGCGGCGTCCTGCGAGGTCCCAAATGTACACACCTTCGCGCTTGCCGAAAATCAGGTCCACGCCAAACTGTCGAAAGAATTCGACCTTGCCGCTGGAGACGTAACGCGCAAAACGTTCGGTAATGTCTACTTTGGACGATTGACCGATGAGCGACATTGTTTACCTCGCAATCTTTTCCGGCAAGATGTAGGGATATTCGCCGCGCAAGATGCGCGTCCGCAAAAAGCGATCTATTTTGCGCAGCGCGAGATACAACGACCAGATGAGCGCGTCCTCGCGATAATAATCGCGCACCTCTTTTTCGGTGAGTGGGGGCAACGTCAAGTCGCGTGCTTCGCCAGCGAAGAAATCGTTGACGACGCGAATTGCATCGGGAATCAAATCGGCGCGCTGTTCTTTGTACAAGTTGGCAACCAGATCTACCGCGACGCGATGAAAATCGTAATACCGATTGACGACCTCTTTGAGGAACAAGAGGCGCAGAATCCAGACGAGGAACGCGGGCGCGCTCCGCAGGAACAGTTCCGTATCGAGTTGCTCGACGCCGTTCACGCGAAAGAGCGGCGTGCTGGTGTCCACATAGAGCACATCGTCGCCGACGAACACCCAGTTGGAAATCTGTCCATCTATCGCCACTTGCCAGCGATTTTGTTCGCGATTGAAATCCCACACCTTGCGCGCCTCGCGCAACACGCGACGCAGCACGGTGCGCATTTCGTCGCGCGTGGCGCGTTGCAGAATACGATTGCCGATGGATTCTGCCGGCAATTTTTGCTGGACGATGTAGAACACGGGGCGCTCTCTGGCGCTGGTGACGACGACGTAATCGTGCGCCGGCAAACGAATGCCGATCGCGTCTTCCAGCAAGCGATTGTACTCGACAAATACCGCGGTGTACCGTTCGACTTCGGCTTGCGAGTCGAAGAGGGGCAAGCGTTTGAAAGCCCACTCGCGCAACCCTTCGGCATCAATTTCGAACACGGTGCTGATTTCGCCGTAACCCAACACGCGCGCGGGAATCGCGCTGCGTTCGGGATGTTGCGGGTCGAGTCCGCGTTCAAACGCCTGGACCAAGTCACGATCTATGGCTGACATCGGGCATCCGTGCTTGCGCGTCAAACTGCTGCCAGGCGCGCGCGTACAGCACGCCGGGATAGGGCTTGTCCGCGCGCACGCGCTCGCGCCAGCGCGCTTCGGCTTGATCGGCTTGTTGGAAGCAGCGCGCAGAAAATTCGGCGCGCTGGGAGGGCGCACACTTGAGCGCAGCGGTGATGAATTGTTGTTCCAACTCGTCGCGTTCGTCGCGATAACGCGCGAGGTGGATCGCGTAATCGCGGAGCGTGGCACGGTGCAATGCCTCGTGACGCCAGAACAGCGTGGCGGCGTCGTACTCGCCGGTCGGCATCGGTTCATCGAGTGGCAAAGCGTTGCCCAGCCACACCGGTTTAAAGATGCTGGTGCACGGCGCGGCGGTGCCGGTCACAAAGTGGGTTTGCGCATCGCGCGCCAGATGCGAGACCAGCGAACCGGTCGTGCCGGTGCTGCGCACGGGTCCCCAACCAGCGTGCGCGCAAACGGTGAAGGTGGTGATACCGCGCGCGGGCGTCCATTGCGGATCGGCGGTGCCGTGATCGCGCAGCGCGCGCAGCATCGTCTCGACAGTGATCTTGCCGCGTTGCGCGTTCAACACATCGGTCGTGCGGCACTGGCGTTCGTTGCAACGGCTAAAGCGCGTGAAGAGAAAATCGGAATAGCAACGCGCAAAGTGAAAATCGCCTCGGCCTTTGCACCAGCCCCGCTCTATCGCGTACGCCACCAGATCGGGCGAGGCGAGATCGAACTGGTTGCCAATCGTGATACCGTTCGAAATCGTCCGAATGTCTTTGACGCGTTCAGCCGCCCAGTGTTTGCCAGCGGTTTCGAGCACCCACGCTTCGTACGGATCGGCGATGAGGAAACTGTTGTGATAGTAGGTGGCGTGTTTGAAACCACAGTTGCCGCCCTGACCGTACTGCGCGAGCAAGTTCGTGATGACATCCAGCGCCTGGCGCGCGGTGCGCGCGCGTTCGAGCGCGAGGCGCAAAAGATCCATTCCGATCAAGCCCGGCGTTTTAGCGTACGGAATTTTGGTGAACACGGCTTCGTTACCGATAGCGACACCGTGCTCGTTTGCGCCCATCTCCGCGCCCCAGATCCAAAACGGTTTGGCAAGCAACACCTCGTACGTTTGCTCCACCTGGGGAATTTCGATGTACGTACATTTCACTGTGGCGCCGGGCGCGTGGCGCGCAGTAGGAATGCGGAGAAGATGATGCGCCTCGTTCGGTTCGCGATCCGAATTCTTGCCAAAAAGTGTTACGCCATCGGCAGTCACATTGCCGAGTGCGACCATCGTGTCACACATTTTTGCCTCCGCAACTACTCACGACTGCCGACGGGTAAACGCCGACCGTCGCGCATTTTTTTGTCCCTCATTGGATTGTGCTATCAAGCCGCTGGACGCTCGCACGCCGATTCCCAGGCGCGGCGCAAGGCAATCAAATCGTCAAAGACCCAGGTCGGCTGGATGGGAGAATGTTGCAGCATTTCACGCGTGGTGATGCCGGTCAACACGAGAATGGATTTTAACCCCGCGCGATGTCCACCTTCAATATCGGTCTCCAGCCGATCGCCGAGTGTGGCAGTGACCTCAGGCGAGGCACCCATCGTCTCGACCGCGAGGTCGAACATCGTTCGTTCGGGTTTGCCGATGATGATGGGCGATTGTTCGCTGGCGGCCTGGAGTGCGGCGATGATGGCTCCCGTGCCGGGCACAATGCCCTCTTCGGCAGGATAAGTTGTGTCGGCGTTCGTACCGATGAACAGCGCGCCGCGACGAATCTCGCGCGTCGCGCGCTTGAGTTTCTCGTAGGTCAAGTGCCAATCAATTCCGACGATCACCGCGTCGGCGTCCTGCTCGACGATGTCATAGCCTGCCTGCGCGAGGACACCTGTCAACCATTCGCTACCCACGACAAGAATGCGCCGCGCGTGCGGCGCCAGACGCGGCAAACTCAACGCGGTGGCGCGACTCGAGGTGAGGACGCGGTGCGCTTCGATGGGCACCCCCATTCGCGCCAGCCGCTCCACCACATCCGTCTCGGGACGCGCCGAGTTGTTGGTCACGATCAGATAAGCGATGTGACGCGCGTGCAAAAAATCGAAAAACGCGGCGACGCCGGGCAAGGCTTGACGCCCACGCCACAGGACACCATCCACGTCAATCACCAGGGCACGGAGATCATCCAGACGCATCGTCAGTACACCAACAGGTTATGAATCAACGCCTGGAGCACTTGCAAAAGAATCAGCGCGACGATGGGCGTCACATCCATCATTCCGATGGGCGGAATCACGCGCCGTAGCGGCTCGAGAATCGGTGCAGTGATCTGGTCAAGCAGGCGCGCCACCGGGTTGCTATAGCGATCTATGGGGAGCCACGACAAGATCGCATTGGCAATGATGGCAAAAGAGAGGAGTGTGAAAATCAAGTCAATCAGTTGGATCAGCGGCATTTGTTCTCCTGTTACTGATGAAGATGGATTACTCAATCTCTAAGCTCTACTAAAAATCGCGCGCCCGATGCGTACCATCGTCGCGCCCTCGGCAATCGCCGCTTCGAAATCGTCGGTCATTCCCATCGAAAGATGTTGCCACGCGCGATCGGGGAAACGCGCGCGCAGTTCGTCGCGCAGTTCGCGCAGCGCGCGAAAGTAGGGGCGCGCCTCGTCCGGCTGCGCGACGATGGGCGCCATCGTCATCAAGCCCTGCACGTCGAGATGCGGCAGTGCGAGAATGGTACGGACGGCGTCGAAAAACGCCGCGCGCGGTTCGGGAGCAAAACCGTACTTGGTCGCTTCACCCGCGATGTTCACTTCGAGCAACACCGGCATCGTCTTCTGGAGCATTGCCGCGCGCTGGGCAATTTTCTGCGCCAGCGATACCGTGTCAATCGAGTGAATCACATCGAACAACAGCAGGGCGTCTTTGATTTTGCGACTCTGCAGGTGACCAACCAGATGCCAGACGATTGGCGATGGGACGGGCAGGTGATTAGGTGATTGAGTGATCTGGGAGTTGATCGCTGGAATTTTCTGCGCGGCTTCTTCAACGCGATTTTCACCGAAATGGCGAATGCCGAGCGCGTACGCGGCAAGCATCGTCTCGACGGAACAGGTCTTGCTGACCGCGACAAGCGTGATTTCGCGTGGATCGCGTCCTGCCTCTTCTGCCGCGCGCGCGATCCGTTGTTGAACGCGCTGTACATTTTCGGCTAGCATCGCAACGCATTATACCACAACAGGAACAGGGTGCAAGCAAATGAATGCTGGAGTGGAGAAATAGGGGCTTGACAGCGCGCTAGCATTGTGCTATGCTCCGCGTCGTGCGTTTGAAAGGTCCACAACGCAAAACGGAGTGAATCAACCGATGCGTAAAGAACGTGTAACCGAAAATGTTTATGTCTTCACCAGCGAAACATACGCGCAAGCGAATGCGGGCGCCATCGTCACCAGTGAAGGCACCGTTGTTATTGACACTTTACCCTTTCCGCGCGAAACGCGCGAAATGTTCGAATTTTTGCGTAGCGTCAGTCCGCGCGGCATACGTTACGTCATCAACACCCATCATCACGCTGATCACGTGTACGGCAACTTTATCTTCGAAGAGGCAGACATTATCGCCAGTGAGCGCTGTCGCGAGACGTTGCGCAAGTCTGGCGAAAAGAACCTTGCCGAAGCCAAACAACAAACCCCTGAACTGGCCGAGGTGAGACTGCGTTTACCCAACATCACGTTTCTCGACAAAATGACGCTGCATCTGGGCGACAAGGTGATGCGTTTGCTACCTCTACCCGGACATACCCTCGATGGTATCGGTGTGTACATCGAAGGGGACAAGATTCTCTTTGCGGGCGACGCGGTGATGCCACTGCCGTACATCTATTGGGGCGACCGCGTGATGTTGCAGGATACCCTGCGCGCGATCAAAGCGATGAACCTCGACAACATCGTACAGGGTCACGGCGAGGTCTTGCTCAAAGGCGAACTGGATGAAATTCTCGATGCCGGCATCGCCTATCTCGATTGCATCTACGAAAAAGTCAAAGCCAAACTCACGACACGCACCTCCAAAGAACGGATGCTCAACGAAATCACTCTCGAATCGTGCGGCTTTTCTCCCATCGCGCTCGATGGGCTGGTGAAACAACTCCATCGCAGCAACCTGCAGCGCGTCTATCAGACCTTGACCTCAAAGACGCGCTAGGGTAACGCAAGACAACCATCCTTCGTCCTTCGTCCTTCGTCTTTCACTAAAATGAAACGCATTTTCCTCCTGACCACTGGCGGCACTATTGCAATGTCACAACCGCGCGCGATGAACGGTGCGGTGCCTACCCTGACCGGCATTGATTTTCTCAAGGCGTTACCACACCACCTTGCCGATGTGCGCGTGGAAGAATTTTGCAACGTGCCCAGCGCGCATCTGACGCTGGACGATGTGTGGCATCTCTCGCGCCGCGTCGCCGCGCGGGTCGCGCAAGACGATGTGGACGGCGTCGTCGTCACGCACGGCACCGATACACTCGAAGAATCGGCGTATCTGTGCGATGTGACGATTGACACGCCCAAGCCCATCGTGTTCACCGGTGCGATGCGCACTGCTAACACCGTCGGCTACGACGGTATCGCCAATCTCAGCGCCGCGATTCGTGTCGCCGCGTGCGATGCCGCGCGCGCGTGTGGTACGCTCGTCGTTATGAACGATGAAATTCACACGGCGCGCGAGGTGACCAAACAACACACCACCGCGCTCGATACTTTCGTCTCGCTTGACGGGGGACCACTGGGACGCGTCTATGCCGATAGCGTGACGGTGACGCGCCGACCCGCCTATCGCGAGTTTATCCCTGCCACACGTCTGGAAACGAACGTGCATCTCATCAAACTCACGGTGGGAATGAGCGAAGGACTGCTCGAGTATCTTGTGGAAGTGGTCGGCGCGCGCGGCGTGGTTCTGGAAACACTGGGCGGTGGACGTGTTCCCCCCTGGTGGCTCGCGACCATCGAACGCGCCATCAATGCCGGCGTAGCCATCGTGATTACCTCGCGCGCTGGCGCGGGGCGCACGGTGGATGAGTATGGCTATGCCGGCGCGTACCGCGATCTGGCGCGTCTTGGCTGCTGGTTTGCGCACGGCTTGAACGGGCAAAAGGCACGCCTCAAACTGATGGCAGCACTCGGCACAGGCAACGCGCGCGCGTATTTCGTTTGACAACTCGGCGCACTTGCGTTATACTTGCTTCCATCAAACGCGAGGATGGGAACGAGTACGCGAGTACAATGCACAATGACAAATGACCAAATGACGAAGGACGAATGACGAAGGACGAACGACAAAGGACGAAGGACGAAGGACGAACGACAAAGGACGAAGGACGAAGGACGAACGAAAGGACGAAGGACGAAGGACGAACGACAAAGGACGAAGGACGAAGGAGCGAATGTCATTGTCGTTGTGTCAGGGGAATCACGCCTAGCGAGTTCGGGATGGTGCAAGCCGAACGCGTGAACCTCGCGGAAAATCCTCCCGGAGCGGCGCATTGAAAGCCAAGTCAAAATAGCCAGAAATGCCAAAGGTGCCAAATTTGCCAAATGAGTTTTGGCACGTTTGGCTGATGTTGCAAATTTGGCACACTTGGCAAGTAGATGGCGACGGAGTCGTTCTCCGTTATCAACACGCGGGGATGGTTGTCCCCGGCAAAGTGAGTTTGTTAGTTGGGTCGTTAGATCGTTGCATCGTTGATTTGTTGCGTCGTTGATTCGTTACATCGTTGAATCGTTTGATTGTTAAAGTGAACAATCCAACAATCTAACGATCCAACAATCCAACAATCTAACGATCCAACAATCCAACGATTAAACTAACAAACTAAAAAGGGTGGTACCGCGGGAGACAAAACGCTCTCGTCCCTTTGGGGCGAGGCGTTTTTGATTTTAGATTGCAGATTTTCAATTTCCGATTTGAGCACAAGGCGCATAGTTTGAAATCGGCAATCTAAAATCGGAAATCCAAAATGGAGTTGAGATGACTGAACTACTTTGCCAATCCGATGCGTACTTGAAAGAATTCGATGCGACAGTGCTTGCAGTAAGCGGCAATCAAGTCGTGCTGGATCGCACGGCGTTTTATCCGCGCGGCGGTGGTCAACCGAGCGATCACGGCACACTGTGGGCAGATAGCGACGAGTATCGCGTGCTCGAAGTGAAAAAGCAAGGTGGCGAAGTGTGGCACATCCTCGATCGCCCCGCCACCTTCAGCGTGGGCGCGCACGTGCGCGGGCTCATTGATTGGGAGCGCCGCTACAAGTTGATGCGCACGCATACCGCGCTGCACATTCTTTGTGGCGTAATGTGGCGCGATTATCGTGTCAGCGTCACTGGCGGCGATATGGAGCCGCTCGCCGCGCGGATGGATTTTGAACTGGAACATCTCAGCGCGGATTTCGCGCGCGAGGTGGAAGAAAAAGTGAACGCCGAGGTCGCGGCAGCGCGCGAGGTGCGCATCAACGTCTTGCCGCGCGAAGAAGCATTCAAAATCCCGGACCTGATTCGTACGAAAATCAATCTACTACCGCCCGACATTTTGCAAGTTCGCACCGTGGAAATCGTCGGTCTGGATTTGCAGGCAGATGGCGGCACCCACGTCGCCAACACGCGCGAGGTGGGGCGCATCAAGATTGTGGGGCACGAGAGTAAGGGGAAAATCAACAAACGCTTGAGGATTGCGCTAGATTAGCGCGCACGGTGTAGCGTACGACGTAACCGTTCAGCCCGCTCTGTCATTGCGAGCGATTTCTGCGAAGCAATCTCCAACGTTGCCCACCGCAGATCGTAACGCGGAGATTGCTTCGTCGCAAAAAACGCTCCTCGCAATGACACCTGAATGGTTACAAAAAATCTTTCGCCTCAACGGGGAGGGGGAGTCAAAGGACGGGGTAGTGGCGGGTGGCTTCGCCGCCCGCCACCACCCCGTCATCCCCCTTCTCTCGCCGCGACGCAGAGAGAGAAGGGGGCAGGGGGATAAGAGGGGGATTGCTCAAGAGCACGACTGCGAAATTTATGGCTCGAGCGGATTTGCCCCGAACGGAAATGTACCCACTATGTCAAAGCATTGGATATCATCTTAAATCAGCAATACGCAATCGGCAATCTAAAATCTTAAATCTGCAATCTCAGGGAGTCACTATGCCATTCCAACCCGTTCCTGCCAAAGTAGATTTTGTCGCTCAGGAAAAACAAATTCTGCAATGGTGGAAAGAGACGCGTGCGTTCCACAAGATGCGCGAGTTACACAAAGGACAACCGCGCTGGTCGTTCATTGATGGTCCCATCACTGCAAACAATCCGATGGGCGTGCATCACGCCTGGGGACGCACGTACAAAGATGTCTTCGGTCGTTACAAGACGATGCGCGGTCACGAATTGCGCTACCAGAACGGCTTTGACTGTCAGGGCTTGTGGGTCGAAGTCAATGTCGAAAGAGATCTGGGTTTCCAGACCAAGAAAGACATCGAAAACTATGGACTCGCGCCGTTCGTGATTCTGTGTAAACAGCGCGTCCTCAACTTCGCCGCCATCCAGACGGAGCAATCTATCCGTCTGGGGATGTGGATGGACTGGGACGATCCCGAAACGCTGCGCTATCTGCGCGACAAACTCGGTGAGAATCCCGGCGCAACGATCACCATCACCACTCCGAGTGGCGCGCAATTGAGTGGCACTGTCGAGTACGTCATCAGTCAACTGGGACTGTTGCCGTACGGCGGTTCGTATTTCACCTTCAGCGACAAGAACAATTATGACATCTGGAGTTTTCTCCGCAAGTGTCACGAGAACGGCTGGCTGTACAAAGGCACCGATGTAATGCCCTGGTGCTGGCGCTGTGGCACCGGCATCAGCCAGCACGAAATCGTTACCGAAGGGTACGTCGAAAAAGAGGACCCCAGTGTGACCTTGCGCTTTCCTCTCGTGGATCGTCCGGGCGAATCGCTGTTGGTGTGGACGACGACACCGTGGACGCTCACCTCGAACGTCGCGGCAGCCGTCGGTCCCGATTTGACGTACGTCAAAGTGAAACAGGGAAACGAGGTGCTGTACCTGTCGAAAGGGACGATCAGAATGCTCAAAGGGTCGTTCGAGGTGCTGGGCGAACTCAAAGGTGTGGAGATGCAAGGATGGCAGTACAGCGGTCCCTTTGACGATTTGCCGGCAGCGCGCCTGCCCGGCGGTTGGTCGGAATCAGGAATGCGCCGACTGTTCGCGCACATCAAAGAGTCTGCTATTGACGCGCATCGTGTCATCCTGTGGGATGCGGTCGGCGAAGCCGAAGGGACCGGCATCGTGCACATCGCGCCAGGATGTGGTGAAGAAGACTTTGCGCTGGGCAAGCAATACAATTTGCCGATTCTCGCGCCACTCGACGAAAACGGCATCTATGGCGATGGCTTTGGTTGGCTGACCGGCAAGAACGTGTCCGAAGTGACTGAACCAATCGTCGCGGACTTGCGCAAAAAAGGTGTGCTGTACAAATTCGAAACATACACGCATCGTTATCCCGAATGCTGGCGCTGCCACACGCCGCTCGTCTTTCGGCTGGTGGATGAATGGTTCATCTCGATGGATGGCATTCGCCAACCGATGATGGACATTGTGAATCAAATCAAATGGATTCCTGAATTTGGTAGAGAGCGCGAACTCGATTGGCTGCGCAATATGCACGATTGGATGATTTCCAAGAAACGCTACTGGGGCCTGGCGCTGCCTATCTGGGAATGTGAGCAGTGTGGACATTTCACCGTCATCGGCAGTCGTGAAGAATTACAGGCGCGTGCCGTCGAGGGCTGGGACAAATTCGAGGGGCACACACCGCATCGTCCGTACATTGACGAAGTGAAAATCGAATGTGAGCGCTGTGGCGCGCGCGTCTCACGCATCAAAGATGTGGGCAATCCTTGGCTCGATGCGGGCATTGTCTCGTTTTCGACGCTGGGGTATCGCACACAACACGACTATTGGCAAAAATGGTTCCCCGGCGATCTCATCAGCGAATCGTTCCCAGGGCAATTCCGCAACTGGTTCTACTCGCTCCTCACAATGGCAGCGGTGCTGGAAAACAAACCTGCCACGCGCGTCGTGCACGGTTATAGCACGCTTCTGGCGGAAGATGGACGACCGATGCACAAATCGTACGGCAACGCGATTGAATTTAACGAAGCCGCTGATACGATCGGCGCGGATGTGATGCGCTGGATGTACTGCTGTCAACGCTACGAAACCGATATGCTCTTTGGGTATCACGTCGCTGACGAAACGCGGCGCCGATTCTTCTTACCCTTGTGGAACGTGTACAACTTTTTCGTGACGTACGCGAATCTGGACAAGTGGACGCCTGCCGTTGGCACCGAGCCGCCAGCGCGCAGCGATCTGGATCGCTGGATTCTCGCGCGCCTGCAACAGGTCATCGCCGAAGTGACCGTGCAGATGGACGAATACATCATCTACAAAGCCGCGCAGGTCATCGAGAAATTTGTGGACGATTTATCAAACTGGTATGTGCGGCGCTCGCGCCGGCGTTTCTGGAAATCGGAGGCGGATGCCGACAAGCACGCCGCGTACGCCACGCTGTACGAAGTACTCGTCACGCTGACGAAACTCCTGGCGCCGTTTCTCCCGTTCCTCACCGAAGCGATGTACCAAAATCTGGTGCGCCGTGTGGACGCGCGCGCGCCCGAAAGCGTGCACCACTGCGATTTTCCGCGCGTCGACGCGGCGAAACTCGACACCGCGCTCCTCGCGGAAATGGAAGCGGCGCGCAAGGTCGTGAATCTGGGACACAGTGTCCGCGCGGAGAACAATTTAAAAGTACGTCAACCGCTCGCGCGCGTGCTTGTCGTTGCGCCGTACGAACAACGCGCGCGTCTGGCGCAAATGGCAACCCTCATCGCCGACGAGTTGAACGTCAAGACGCTGCAACTGGTCGAGCAAGAGGCAGAACTGGTCACCTACAAACTCTTGCCCGACAATCGCCTGTTGGGTCCCAAGTTCGGCGCAATGTTCCCGCAGGTACGCGCCGCACTCAACGCGCTGGATCCGTACAGTGCGGTCGCGACGTTACGCGCCGGCAAAAACCTCGCGCTCGATGTGAATGGTCAACGCGTTGAACTCGCGCCGAATCAAGTGCTCATCACACCGCAACCCAGAGCCGGCTTTGCCGTCAAAGCCGATGGCGAGTACGTCGTCGCGCTCGATACGAACGTGACCGCCGAACTCAAAGCCGAAGGGCTGGCGCGCGAATTCGTGCGGCGCGTACAAGACCTGCGCAAGAGCGCCGAGTTCGACATTGCCGATCACATCCGCGTTTACTACACGGCCACTCCCACGCTGGCAAACGCCATCGAAACGCACCGCGCCTACATTATGGGTGAAACACTTGCCGATGAACTGCACGCCTCGGCGGCACCCGCCAACGCGGCGGTAGCACAAGACGCGTTCGATGGGGAAAAGGTCACCGTCGCGATTGTCAAGCAGTAACCAAATTTGCATTAGAATCGAAAACCATTTAGAATTGTAGTCGAATCATCAGCCGAAGATGCCTGGTGATTCGGGAGATCAACGATGGTCGTCAATGGTACGCTGAGAAAGAAACTGCAACCGAATGCGCTGGTGCGCCGCGTCAAAGTCGCCGCGCGCACCGCCCAAAAATCGGCTCAGGCTGTTGTAAAGACGAAACATCCCATCGCACCACCCGTCGAAATCGAACCGCGCCCGGTGGATGCGGTGGTGTTGCGTCGTCTTCAGAAAGAACGGCGCCGCCTGGTTGAAGAGTTGAAACACCAAGAAACGCTTGCCCAGGATCGTCCCACCACCGGCAATCATATGGCAGATGACGCCAGCGAAGTGGAAGCGCAAGCCAAGTCCCTCGCGCTGCGTCGCCATCTGGAAGGAATGATTCGGGAGATTGATCGCGCCATCGCGCGCGCAGAGAAAGGAATGTACGGCATTTGCGAACGCTGCAAGAATCCCATCGCGGAAGAACGCTTGAAAGTGATGCCTTCGGCGACGTTGTGTATCGAATGCGCCAAACTCCAGACTCGCCCCAAAGTCGCCACTGCCGTATGAACGCGCGCCATCTCTTTTTATTCGTCATCGCGCTACTGGTACTCGGCGCGGATCAACTGAGCAAAGCGTGGGCAATTGAAAACATCCCGCTCAATACGATCCTGCCGATTTTGCCTCCCCCGCTGGGCGAGTGGTTCGTTTTGACGCATATCAAAAATTCGGGCGCGGCATTCGGTTTGTTTCCTCAACTGAGTCTGGTGTTCACTTTCATCGCGCTGATTGTGTCGTTTGTCATCGTTGCCTACTACCATTCGATTCCCGCCGGGCAATGGCTGGTTCGCCTGTCGCTGGGAATGCAACTGGGTGGCGCGATCGGTAACTTGATAGACCGTTTGCGTTTCGGCGCGGTCACCGATTTGTTCTACGTACGACCCTTCCCCGTGTTCAACATCGCGGATGCGGCAATCGTCACGGGAGTGGGCGTGCTGATGTTTCACCTGTGGCGCACCGCGCCGAAAACGGAAACGCGCTCCGCGCCGCTCGATGCTCCCAATGGGATGAACACGTCGCGTAATGAATGACCGACAACAAAGGACGAAGGGTAAACCTTCGTCCTTTGTCCTTCGTCTTTCGTCTCTATGCCCACAACCACGTTCATCGTCACCGAATCTGGCGCGCGCCTCGATCGTTACCTTGCCGAGCGCATACCCGCTTTGTCGCGCGCGGCAGTGCAACGTTTGATTGACGAGGCATACGTCCGCGTGAATGGCAGCGTGCGCAAAGCGAGTTATCGCGTGCAAAGCGGTGAGACGATCACCGTGTGCGTGCCGCCACCCGAACCTGCGACGCCACGCGCGCAAAACATCCCGCTCGATATTTTGTACGAAGATGACGATGTGCTCGTCGTCAACAAGCCCGCTGGGATGGTCGTGCATCCTGCTGCCGGTCATCGCGAAGGTACGCTCGTCAACGCGATTCTGGCGCACTGTCCGCATCTCAACGTTGGCGGCGTGGAACGCCCGGGGATTGTGCATCGGCTGGATAGCGAGACAAGCGGCATCATTCTGGTTGCCAAGAACGATGTGACACTGCGCGATCTGCAAGCACAATTTACCGCGCGCCGCGTCCACAAAACGTATCTCGCGCTGGTCGAAGGGATGGTGCAACCGCCGCACGGTAAAATTGATGCGCCGATTGGACGCGATCCAAAACATCGCCAGAAGATGGCAGTCGTGACGATGGGCGCGCGGCGCGAGGCCGTGACCGTGTATCGCACGCTGGCGCACTTGCCGAGCGAGTCTGCGTTCGGTACGGCGGAGACCCACACCCTTCCGCCGGCTAGCCTCCCAGCGACGCCAGCACACGCACATCGAGCAAGACGCTCGCTAGATTCAATGACTGGTGCACCCGCGCGTGGTACGTACACTCTCCTTCAAGTCGAGCCGCACACCGGGCGTACGCATCAGGTGCGTGTGCATCTTGCCTTCCTCGGTTTTCCGGTGGTCGGCGATACGGTGTACGGCAGAAAGAAAAACGCGCTGGGGCTGACGCGACAATTTTTGCACGCGTGGAAAATCACGTTCACACTGCCGCGCGATGGGCGCACGATGAGTCTCACTGCTCCCTTACCCAACGAATTACGTGCAGCACTGCATCGCCTGGGTTACACTCTCACCTGACCCTTTGCCCTTCATCTTTCACTCTTGTCCTTCATCTCTAGCTCATTGGCACATTGGCTCATTTGTCGTTCGTCCTTCGTCATCCGTCATTCGTCCTTCGTCCTTCGTCATTCGTCATTCATCAAACACCAATCTCTCTGGAGAACCATATGCCCCCAATCTTTTGCATCGGTCTGGATGGTGCCACGTTTGATCTCATCAAGCCGTTCATTGCGCAAGGCAAGTTACCCACGTTCCACAAGTTGATGCAACAAGGTGCGTGGAGCGAATTGCGCTCGACGGTGCCGCCGGTCACGGCGGCAGCGTGGTCGTCGTTTATGACCGGCAAGAATCCCGCCGCACACGGTCTCTTTGATTTTATGCGTCGCCGCGCGGATTCGTATGATCTGGTGCCGGTCTCGGCACGCGAGCGCGATGGCAAAGCCGTGTGGGATTTGATTGGCGAGAGTGGCAAGCGGGTGATTGTGATGAACGTGCCGGTCACCTGGCCTCCCGCGCCGGTCAATGGCGTGCTCATCACCGGAATGCTGACCCCGCGCGACACACCCCACTACACCTATCCTCCCGAACTTGCGGACGAGTTGCGCGCAGCCATCGGCGAGTACGTCATCTACTCGGACGAGGTGTACTCGCACGGTCGCGGCGAGATTTTTTTGCGCGCGTTGAAATATTCCGCCGAGCAACGCGCGCGCGCCGCCGAGTACTTGTTGCACCACTATCCTGCCGATTTCTTTATGCTCGTCTTTCCCGAAACCGATACGGTCTCGCACGGTTTGTGGTGGGCGTACGACTCGACGCATCACGAGCATAATGCAGCGCGCGCGGCGGCGTTGCGCGAGGGCATTCTGGAGATTTACCAGCACATTGACACATTACTCGCGCGCCTGCTCGAACATCTCCCTCCCTCTGGCACGGTGCTGGTGATGAGTGATCACGGTCACGGTCCAGTGCGGCATTTTCTGTACGTCAACAACTGGCTGGCACAGCGCGGTTACTTGCGTTTCAAACCGAACCTTGCTTCGCAACTCAAGCGCGTCGCGTTTCAATTGGGCTTGACACCACGCTTGGTGTATAGCCTTCTGCTTGCGCTGGGACTGGGCAAACTGCGTCGCACGCTCGACAAGCGTCGCGCGGGGCGCGGCATCCTCAAACGCGCGTTCCTTTCGTTCAACGATGTGGACTGGTCACGCACGCGCGCGTACTCGATTGGCTACATCGGCGAGGTGCACATCAATCTCAAAGGGCGCGAGCCGCAGGGCATCGTGGCACCGGGCGCAGAGTACGAACGTCTGCGCGAGCAAATCATCGCCGAGTTGCGCGCGCTTGCCCTGCCTGATGGAACACCCGTGATCGAAACAATCTGGAAGAAAGAGGAAATCTATCACGGCGCGCATCTGGATGAGGCACCCGATATTTTGTTTCTGCCGCGCCACCTCGAAACGATTGCCTTTGGGGATTTCGAGTTTGGTTCCAACAAGGTGCTGGAAAAATCGTTTGGGGTGTCATCGTCGCATCGGATGAATGGTATGTTCATCGCGAGTGGCACAGGCATCAAAAACGCGGGTGAATTTCGCGGCGCGCAGTTGATTGATCTGGCGCCTACGATTTTGCACCTGCTCGGTTTGCCCGTGCCGAACGATATGGACGGGCGCGTGCTCACGGAGATACTTGCCGACGCGCGCGCGGTGCAGTACGGTGGCACATCAGCAGGACACACCATGACAAGTGAAGGATACACGGAGGCAGAAGAGCAAGAGGTACTCGAACGCCTGGCAGATCTGGGGTACATTTCCTAGCCCGCTAACTCTGGCGGGCTAGTTTATTTAGCGGGTAACTGCTAATCGAGTGGACTGCGTACGGCTTGTGCGCTGCGCTGGAGGAGGTGAGTGTAGATCATCGCTGTGATTTTCGATTTTTGATTGCCGATTTGCGATTGCAGGGTTTGGCACGCGGTGTTGCGAGATCGCGTGTCGAAGGTATTGACTTGGAGTGGGTTTTGTTTTATACTCTGGGCAGATGGATACCCTCAAAAATGCGTTGTTCTCCGAAAATACATTCGTACACGAAGGTCACGAAAGAACACGAAGAAAAAATCTTCGTGTCCCTGGTGGATATTTTCATCCATCGTGGCGGGCGGTTACGCCTATGAACAACTCCTTGGGTCAAGTTTATTAGGGCAGAAAGGGGGCGATGTTATCGGGCAGGAACGCTGAAAAACGCTTTATTTTTCCCTCTTCTTTTGAGGGCGCGTGTGCTCACCGCGCGAGATTGGGTGAGCGAATTAGGCGGAAAGATTCTGTCTAATCTCCATATGGAGAGCATTATACGGAAAATTTCCGTCTAGTCAATAGTTATGCGGCGCGGCGCCAGCGGGGCGCGAAGTGGTGCGCGCGTCCTGTGTCGCGCCAGGGCGCAGCGTCGTGTTTGCGGGTGCGTGGACTTGCGCGGCAGTGCGCGCGTGGCGGGTG
>Ga0209101_1000968_pt1 | contig 22770 bp, 18 predicted proteins | sample ConPoolayeCmetaG_FD_185481 | JGI IMG/M metagenome (GOLD analysis project Ga0209101, IMG submission 185481) | Hot spring microbial mat communities from California, USA to study Microbial Dark Matter (Phase II) - Cone Pool mat layer C metaG... ...
GATAATCTTCTTGAGGAAATCCGCTTTTCAGAATCACAGCATTATAAGGAAGTGTCTGATGCGGAAACGGCGCCGGAAATGCTGCTCGGCTCGATTCCGAATATCCGCCCTGTTGAAGGATGGATAACCAAAGCGTTTAATGAAAATCCGAAAGAAGGAACACAACAACATCTTGGCGTTGATTTCGCGGCGTCGAAGGGGGCGCTGATTCGCGCTACAGCGCCGGGAACAGTTGACGAGGTGTTTAACGACAAGTATTTTGGCCTGATGGTGACAATTCAGCACAGTTATGGTTTTCAAACGCGTTATGGCCATTGCCTACAGGTGCTTGTGTCAAGGGGAAACGTTGTTGAGAGAGGCCAGGCGATTGCCCTTGTCGGCAACACAGGTCAATCGACGGGACCACATCTGCATTATGAGGTTATTCGAAACGGCAAACATATAGACCCGGTCAAGCTGATGCTGAGCAACGCGGTACTTCCATAGAAAACCAAAGGAAAAACATATGGATAAAGGCAAAGCAAAGGGTCTCTATACGATGTTGGGCGAATCAACGGTATTTGAAGGGACATTAATAGTGCCTCACTCGCTGAGAATAGACGGCCGTGTTAAAGGAAAAATAGATGTCGGCGAGGTTCTTACTGTGGGTCCCAGCGGCATTATTGAGGCCGATATAAAGGCAAAAAGCGCTATTATCGGCGGAAAAGTAACCGGCAACGTTTTGGTAGAGGATCGCGTCGAATTGGAAAACAAAGCGTCTATAATCGGCGACATACGAACACGCGATTTAGTCATTAACGAAGGAGCCGTATTTCAGGGCAATTGTTCCATGGATACGGAAGGAAAATGAAAGGTGTAGGAGCGATAGAGAACAAGAGACATACAGAGCCGTCCCGCCGGGGCGGCTTTTTTTATTGTGCGGCCGGCAGGGCGCACTTGCTCGAACGACTCGATGATGAGGTAGCCGTTATCCTTTCGGGAGATACAGGCTGATACCCTGCCCTCCGCCGTTTCCAAAGGCTACGGCGGGACTCGGTGCCCGGGGAGCCCTGCCTCGGGCGGGATCAACAAGACGGTACTGTTGACGCGATGAGGTTTTGCCGGTCTCGCAATGGCAGGACCGTATTCCCTGCCCTGAATTCATCGTTGTGCCGGACGGTTCTTTACAGCAAACCCGTGCTATGATACAATATTAAAGAATGACAACAGGCACAAAAACAATGCAAAAAGAAACTATTCATATCGGCTCACAATTACCGGAAGAGAATGCGCGCAAGTCGGTCACCCTTCCCGACGGGCATACACCGACGCCGCTCGGCTCAGGCCTGGTTACTCGCATTATCAGCACGGGCGGCGGCATGGCTGTTATCTATGAAATATGGAACCCGGACCTTGAAGTAAGACGGGCGATAAAGCTGTTGAGACCTGATCATTCCCGTGAGGCAGAAGAGCGGTTCCAGACAGAGATGAAAATCAGCGCCAAGCTTCATCATCCAAACATAATTGAGATTTACTCCATTGGAAGCTGGAACAGACTGCCGTTTATAGAAATGGAAGAAATAGAAGGAGATACGGTTGAAAAGCTGATCTATGATTCCGGCCGCTTGCCCCTTGAGGTTTGTACCTCTATCGGCATCATGATAGGCCGTGCGCTTAATTATGCGCACAACCAGAAATACATGCTCTACGGTAAAGAGTATCACGGCGTTATCCACCGCGATCTGAAGCCAAGCAATATCATGGTATGCAAGGACGGAACGGTAAAGCTGATGGATTTTGGTATTGCCACCCCGACCACCGCATCGATGCATACCATGGAGGGGACTGTTGTTGGAACGCTTCAGTATCTTGCCCCGGAACAGCTTGAAGGCAAGGAAATAGATGTGAGGGTCGATATTTATGCGCTGGGAGCAGTGCTCTATGAAATGTTGACGGGTGTGCGGGCGTTTCCTGAGACAAGCCTGGCACGGCTTGTGCCTGACAAGCTTCATAACCGCTTTATCCCATTACAAAATTATCGGCTAAAAATTCCCCGTTCGCTTCGGGACCTTGTTCATCGATGCATGCGCTACGAAAAGGAGAAAAGAATAGGCAGCGCCCTTGAGTATCTTCGGATTTTGGGCAACATACATAAACGAATATCCGCCCAGTCGCCGGAACAGATTATGCGGCGGTTTATGCAAAACGAAAAGGTGAAAAACGCACCGCTTCAAATCCGCTCGTATCGCACTCTGTGGCCGCTGTTTATTTGGACGCTTACGGCCGGCGCGTTTTTAAGCGCCGGTATTATCGGAGCGTGGTTTATACTGCGGATACGAGCGGCGAAATATGATATATATGAGGCGGATGTTTTCGCCGGCAACGAGTCGCCACAACACCGAGAAGAGAACCAACAAGGCGCACACCAAGGGGAAGCAAGAGCGCAGGAAATGCGTGATTTGCCGCACGCCGGTCTGACCATTGAACGCAGACGGAACATGCACGACGGGCGAGACGGTAATCTGCGGCCGGTGCCGGCGGGACGCGCTGAGGAGAAGGGCAAAACCGCGGCTGAAAAGCCGGGAGATATTCTTCAGCAGGCAGGACCATTCATGACCGAAGGCGAAACGGGAGAGGCGGTGGTGCAGGCACCGACAATGTATGAAGCTCTGCAGAATAAATACAAGACAAACAATGCTTTCTTTATTTTCATTTCCGAAGTCAACGCGGAAAATTACCGCACCGCACTGGATGTTTTCAAGCATATTCCACCAGCGGAATCGTTGTCAAAAAAGGCGGTTATTTTCAAGATACGAGCTCTGAACGGGGCTGGGCGCAAAAACGAGATACAAGCTATTGTAGCCGGCACTGACATTGCGGATGGAGAATTTTACCTCGAAAAAGCGCTTTTTCATTATGCTGAACAAGAATATTCCCTCGCGCAGCAATTATTGGCGAAAGCATCATCCCTCCCGTGTGAATTTATGGATCAGCAGGTATTTCGGGGAAAGCTACTCCATACGAAAGGCCTGTGTGCAAGCGCTGTATTCGATAAAAGTCCATCACTGGAGACGAAAAGAGCTGCTATGGGAGCATGGTTTGATGTTAAAACATTCTTTAAATATTCACCAGAACACGCGTATTTCAAAACAGCCGATGAGGAAATCCGAAGAATCAATAAAGTCGTGATTGAGCCGTAACGGTTCTGTCAGGTGTCATATACTGGAATATCAATAGAGCAGCAGAAGAGTACGATGACCGGGGATTCAGAATATATCAGGCAAAACGTGACGATGCATAAAGAGCCTATCCGAAAACTTCCTTCGTCCTGCGGCTGTCTGCGAAGGGCGTCCGCTGTGGTGCGTTTCTTGACCGAATCTCAGAGGATACACCCTGCGAAACACGCCGCGCAGCCGCTCCTTCTCGCTCGGCCTCGGCGTCAAAGCCGGTTTCCGGGTAGGCTTACCATACAACCAATCATTCGCGCCGTTCTGCCGGTGCTTTTGTATGCAGCAGCGTCACGTACGGCTCAGGAGACGCCCACTACCGCGCCGAAGCCGATCAATACTGATTTGGCGCTCTATGATACCATTGCCGGGGATCTCGCGCCGTTTGTTCCGGCCGGCAGCCGGCCGTATCTGGTTGCCGGCGACATATATGTTGCTGCCGGAAAAACGGTAACAATTGAACCGGGAGCAATATTCCTGTTCAAGAATTTTACCGGACTTCAGGTTCAGGGAAGATTGAGCGCAAAAGCCACAAATGACCGACCGCTAATATTTACTTCCGAAAACGATCGCCAATACAATCGCCACGATTCACCCGATGCTGCGCCCTATGATTGGAACGGCGTGCATATTCACAAGGAAGGGATCGGGACGGAAATGGAACATTGCATGATACAATATGCCGTCGACGGCATTGTGTCCGACACCCGCTTTATCAGGCTCAGCTCGTGTATTCTGAAGAATAACGGAAGAACGAATTTAAGTATCGAAGGCATCGAACATGAGGTCGGTAACGAGCCGTATGAATATACGCTGACGGTGAAGGACGCCAAGCTTGACGGCGTTGCGTTGTCGGTGCTGAGCGACCCGCTGGCTCTGCGCAGGTCCATCACGCGCTATACCGGCATCGCGCTTGCGGCCGGCGGCGCGGTTGTGGGAATTATTTTCAGCAGCAATTACCGTGATGCCGCGCGGAAGCTTGACCGGCTCAGCAGCCGCGATCCGGTGAACCTTGCGACACATTCGAGCGCAGACTGGGAACGGTCGTTCGAAGAAAAAAAGACATATGCCGCCGCGACGGCTGCCGGGTGGGGATGCACGGCACTGGGGACCATATGCCTGCTATGGTCATTTTCCTTTTAACAAGCGGGATATTCGTCCGCAGTTGAGGGAAAAGAAAGAGAAGGGCGATTGTGAAAAGATGACGGAAAGAAACGCGATATTTCAGTGCCGTACAGTTGCCGCAGGGATTATTCTTGCCGCAATCCTCGCCGGTGTAATTTGCTGTGTCAGGCCGTATAATCCGTTTGAGGACGATGCGAATGCGGGCATCAGCATAACGTATCAGAGCGTGAGGGACGGCGATACGGTGAATATCTTCAGCGCCGAGACGCTTGAGATAATAGTAACGGTAAAAGAAAAAATGCGTTCGTTCGGCGTTCATGCTGAAAAAAACAGGCTGTGGCCTGCCGCAGATACGATCATCGATTCGTCGTTGTTCGGCAGCGAGCCGTTCACCTTCCTATTTTCGTTTTTTGATACCGGCAGGCACGACATTGTCATTTCGCCTGTACGAAAAATCGGCATTGCAGAGCCGGAAACGCTGTCTCTCTACGTTCGGTCGCCGCTGAAACAGCAGGACATCGTTGCGCATGAGGGCGACACGGTGGTCCTTGCAACTCCGCCGGTGGTCGATCGCGACGTCAGTTATTTCTGGTCATTTGGCGGAAGCGCGCAGTATGTTTCACAAAGATGCAGCACGAGGGTTGCTGCATACGCCGCAGTATGTACCGGCACGGGCATGCTGTGGGTATCGGACGGCTATCACCGCTCGCCGGTTGACAGCTTTGCGTTTTCGCTCATCGATACGCTGAAACCCAACATTATCTGTGCAAACGAGGGTTTCATCGGATATGACACCATCTATACCGGCGACACGCTGTTCACTTTCAAGGTGTTCATCAATGATGGTCTCAAAGCGGGTGTCGACTCAGCGTCGATAAACGGACGGCCGTTCGACGGTGTGAGCAACGGCACCTATTACAGCCTTTGTACCGGTATGCACATGCACCGAGACACAAATCCCCTCGAGCTTTTCGTGTATGCACTCGACCGTTTCGTGTTCGGCAATGAATCGCGTGATACGTTTTATCTCATATTTTCCGATACGATCGCCCGGTCGAAGCGGGCGCGGATCGTAGTGCAGACGCCCCTGGAGGACACGACGGTAACTCAGTCGGACAGCTTTTATGTATCGGGTTTTGTTGAAAACGTATCTCTGCCGGCAATCGATCTGACCATGCTTTTATATGTCAATGAACGGGCGCACAGCACGGCGCTTATGGTGATGGACTCCGCTCGTTCATGGGAATGGACCGCCCCTCTTGCGATGGGTGTGAATGCCATACGGATTGTCGCGATTACTACAAACAACGAGAAAATAGATGACGTTTCACGGGTAATTGTACGCAATCCAGCGGCGCCGGACACTATCGCACCGATGATTATCGACATCCTGGCCGACGACGCGGCGGCCGATGGACTTTTTGTCAATAAAAGCAGCGTGGGTATAAAGATCCGGGCGTTTGATGAAGGCGTCGGCATTGATACGGTGCGCGTAAACGGCAAAAACGCATCGTATGTCGGAGGAAACTGGTTTCAGCATACGATTGAGCTGCTGCATATGGCGGCCGGCAATGAAATCGTTGTGGTTGCCCGCGACAGCAACGGAAACAGCACACAAAAAACGGTTGTCATATTTCGCAACGCAAAGCCAATCGTTCAGCGCCATCCTGTGTCACGGAATATTGCGGCCAATAGTCTCTACACCGACAGTATTTGGGCGGCGGATCCCGACGGCGATATGATACGGTATTCAAAAAGTGACGGCCCATCGGGCCTTACGGTGAGCTCGACGGGCGCAATCTCCTGGACTCCCGCCGCCTCTGATACGGGTTTGAGGCAGGTCATGATTCGAGTGTGGGACGGCTATCAGCCGGTTTTCGAAACCTATTCGCTCCACGTATACCCTGAAGGCGGATTACCACCCGCGGCGGTAGGGTTTGCGACGCGAAGCGAAGATTTCCCGGCATTTCTTGAAATTGGCCGCGATTCGCTCCGCATGGTTCTGCGCATAACCCCGGGAAGCGGCGTACGGCCTTTTCGGTTTACCGTACGCCTTGTCGATAAGGACAGCTTGCTGCTGTCTGAATCACCCGAAAGCACCGTTTTTTGGAAACCCGGCATCACTGATACGGGCTATCAGCAGATGGTTATCACGGTACGAGACGGGCTTGGCAATGGCGATACGCTGTATCCGCGGGTTTTTGTGACTGTTCCGAACCGCCCCATGACGATCTCGGTGTCGTTTTCAAGCGATACGTTGCCGGGGGGCGCGCTCAATATTAATAAAAAACAGGCTTCAGACACGCTGGTGTTTCATATTAACGATCCCGATATGCATTTTATTGAAAGGCACAGTGTATCTATTTTGTTCCGACGAACGCAGAATGTGACCCGCATAGATTCAATTGTCGCCGACACATTCTCGGTCGTTGTAGACGCCTCTGCGCTCGACGGGTATGATACGGTGATTGCAACAGTGACCGATCGCGGCGGCAATACGTCAACCTTTACACAGGCGTTGTATTACGGACAGCCTCCCGCGCAAACACAGCTTGTCGCGCCGGAAAACGGCGCGACAGGCCGGCCCCGTTCACTTTCTTTGCAATGGCAGGGAAGCGATCCTGATGCTGATGCGCTTGTCTACGATGTCTATTTCGGGACCGGCTCCGGGCAGAGCAAAATCGGAGAAACACAACAGACGATGTATAATGTTACCGGCCTGTCGCCGGCAACGACATATTTCTGGTATATTGTGTCGCGCGACTGGAAATCGCAGACAACCGGGCCGGTCTGGTCGTTTACCACTGCGCCATAAGAAGACCCTGTGGGCCATAAGTACCTGAAACACATTCTATTCTTATCATGCACGGCAATCGCTGTGCTTGTTGCGGGATGCTCTCGGCAACCATTCCGGAAGCATACTTTTTATCGCATGGATACGGTCGTTGAAATAACGCTCGCTCCGCCGTATGCACATGAGCCTGAAAAGGTGTGGCCGAAAGCGGATTCGCTCATGAAAGACTGGGAAGAACGATTTTCTCAGAGTGGTGAGCGCTCCGAAATACGGGCGGTCAACGGACGCGCATCGAGGTGCGTAAAGGCAAGCCCGGTGCTGACGGAAATGGTTTCTCTGGGACGAGACTACGGCGACACGACCGGCGGATGGTTCGATATCACGATACTGCCGATAAAGGAGCTTTGGGGATTCGGTGAACGTGACACGTTTCAGCCTATTCCGCCGGAGGAAAGTGTGGAGAAAACGGTTCTGCGTGTGGGATATCGCAGAATTCATTGCGACCGCAGGGCGAATGAAATCTGTATCGACAGCCAATCGACAGTCATAGATATCGGAGGCATTGCCAAAGGGTTTGCGCTGCGGGAAATGGATGGACTGCTCAGGTCGCTGGGATACGAAAATTATCTCATCGTTGCCGGCGGTGATATCATTTCGCGCGGAAGGCGACATGACGGCACGCCGTGGAAAATCGGCATTCAACATCCGCGAAAACCCGCACGGCTGATTGCGACTTTTGAGCTTGACAGCGGATGTGTCGTGACCAGCGGAGACTATGAACGGTTCCGGATTATTGATGGTGTGCGGTACCATCATATTTTTAATCCATTCACCGGCAGGTGCTGTTTGGAAAACCAGAGCGTCACGATATGGGGAATGAACCCTGTTGAAATTGATATTCTGAGCACTGCGCTGTTTTGCCTGAGCCACGAAGAGATACTTTCGTTTGTTGAGACGCGGCCCCGTATTGAATGCGTCGTCGTCGACAGCGGCGGCCGTGTGTACGTCAGTTCCGGATTACAAACGCGCATACGGATATGCACAGAGACAGACGATGCACTATGAGGCAGTTCAATCACTTCATCTACGTTTTAGCCATTACATACGTACTTTCCTGCATGCCGAGAACCGCCGATCTGCATGCGGTTCTCAGAATTGCCTGTATCGGTGACAGCATTACCGAAGGGGCGTGGCTTGAAGATCCAGCGACGGAATCATACCCGTCACGACTTCAGGCGATCCTTGGAACGCGCTACAGTGTGTGCAACTATGGAGCAAGCGGCCGTGTATGTTGAAAAACGCAGACGGGCCTTATTGGAACACAGAGAGTTTTTTGCGGTTATTTTCTGATATTTCCTTCCTATGGGTGCCAGGAGTGGACAAGGGAATGCAGCTCAATCAATCGAGGGAGATTTTTTTCAAAAGAGGATAAATAAAGGCTGTTCGGGCCATCGCAGAGCGCTTTCGACGGATCCGGATGTACTTCGAAAAAAAGACCATTAATGTGATGGCAGACAGCAGCTTGTGCAAGAGGAAGAGCATTATTGCGGTTTCCTCCTGAACAACCTTTCAGTCCTCCCGGATTTTGAATACTGTGTGTTGCATCAAAAACAACCGGGACGCCGAGAGATTTCATTTCTGCAATACCAGTAAAATCAACAACTAATCTATTGTATCCAAAAAAAGTGCCGCGTTCCGTTAAAATGCACTTATCACCAATTTTATCAATAGCATATCTCATATCTAAAGGTGCCATGAATTGACCTTTTTTTACATTTACCCACTTATTTGTTTTTCCTGCTTTTTCGAGCAAATCTGTCTGACGGCATAAAAAAGCTGGAATTTGAATAATATCAACCACATCTGCGGCATCCTGAACATCGCATGTTTCATGAATATCTGTCAATAATGGCAAGCCTGTTTTTTCACGAACGGTTGATAATATTTGAAGTCCCTTTTGTCTTCCCGGCCCCCTAAAAGATGCTTTTGATGTTCGATTGGCCTTATCCCACGAGGCTTTAAAGAACATATCGATTTTATTTCGATCTGCACAGCGAGCAAGTCGTTCCGCAATGCGCAGGCAAAGGGATTCGGATTCAATGACGCATGGACCTGCTATGAAAAAAAGCTTTTTACCCCGGATAATTTTTGAAATGGAGTCTAAATGCATATACAACCCCTGAACAATTTTACTATGATGCAAAAGGAAAGAGGTTTTAAAAATACTGATTTCACTGCAGGTAATCATAATCTTTTCTAAATAATCATCCTAAATTCCGCAGTTGGATGCGGCGCTACGGCCGCAATCTGTTGAGCGCACTGGCGCTTCAGGCGGCTTGGACATATCACTCGGCGGATATGCCCTGCGCCGCCTTCACGCCAGTTTCCACGCACGTATTCGCATCCACCCCAACTGCGGAATTTAGGATCATAATGGTGCCGCGGCAATCTATCGCGGCCCTCTTTACTGCGGAAATCAAAAGATCAATTACGGGTTGACTCTATGTTGTATGAGAACATATTTTTTCAGATTCGTTTTTTCGGCCGGCCGGCTTGCCGGTGCATATATCGCAGATCATTTTAACACTACGCAGGAGGTACGCATGGCGATGAAGGTGGGGATCAATGGTTTCGGTAGAATCGGACGATTGGTATATCAGGCAATGGCCGATCAGAACCTTTTGGGCAAGGAAATTGACGTCAAAGCCGTCGTGGATGTTTCCACCGACGCGGACTATTTTGCTTATCAGATGAAATATGATTCGACGCACGGCAAGTTCAAACACCAGATTACGACGGAAAAAAGCGACGCGTCGAAAGAGGATAATGATGTATTCGTGGTCAACGGATGCAAGACGAAGTGCGTTATGGCGACTAAAACACCCGCTGAGCTTCCGTGGAAAGACCTTGGGGTTGATTATGTGATTGAATCGACCGGTCTGTTTACCGATTCAGAGAAGGCGAAGGGGCATCTGGCGGCCGGAGCTAAAAAGGTCATCATTTCCGCCCCGGGCAAGGGAGATGTGAAGACCATCGTGATGGGAGTAAACGAGAACGAATACGATCCTGCCAGGCACCACATCCTTTCCAATGCATCATGCACCACCAACTGCCTTGCGCCGCTCGTGCATGTTCTTTTAAAAGAAGGTATCGGCATTGAAACGGGGCTCATGACCACGATTCATGCATATACAGCGACGCAGAAGCTTGTTGACGGCCCGTCGAAAAAAGACTGGCGCGGCGGCCGCGCCGGCGCGATTAACGTTATTCCGTCGACCACCGGTGCGGCGAAAGCGGTCGGTGAAGTGCTTCCGGCCGTGAAAGGCAAACTCACCGGCATGGCGTTCCGCATCCCGACCGTCGATGTATCGGCGGTTGATCTGACCTTTCGCACGGTCAAGGACACGTCCATTGAGGAAATTGATGGGCTGTTGAAGAAGGCGTCGGAAACATACTTGAAAGGTATCCTGGGATACTGTGACGAAGAGCTTGTATCCACCGACTTCATCCATGACGAACGTTCGTCGATTTACGATTCGCTGGCGACGAAGCAGAACAATCTCAAGGGAGAGAAACGGTTCTTCAAGATCGTTTCATGGTACGATAACGAGTGGGGCTATTCGAATCGCGTTGTGGATTTACTGCGATATATGGCAAAGAAATAACGTACCTAGTCTGCGGAGTGTTGACGGGCGGGCGTCTGAAGGCGGCCGCCCGTTTTTTTGTTCCCGGCCCGCCCGAAAGCCGCATAATCGGTGTAAACCATTCGGAAGAAAGGTATATTACCAATACGGAGAAGGAGGAAAGGGAAACATGGAAGCAGCACACAAGGCAATAACCGTGCTTAACGGATACCTCTGGGGTCCGCCCATGTTGATTCTTTTGTTCGGGACACACCTGTTCCTGACTATTCGACTTGGTGTTATCCAGCGGTTTATTGGCAGGGCAATACGCCTTTCGTTCAGCAAAGACGTTCAGGGCGAAGGTGACGTGAGTCATTTTGGAGCGCTCAGTACGGCGCTTGCCGCAACAATTGGAACCGGCAATATCATTGGTGTAGCCACGGCGGTTGCGCTTGGAGGACCCGGTGCGGTGTTGTGGTTGTGGCTTACCGGCCTGTTTGGGATAGCAACAAAATACGCGGAGGCATTTTTAGGCGTGAAGTATCGCGTGAAGACGGCGGACGGAACAATGCTTGGCGGGCCGATGTACGCGCTGGAACGGGGGCTTGGATTAAAATGGGCTGCCGTAGTATTCTGTATCTTCACCGCGATAGCGGCTTTCGGCATCGGCAATATGGTGCAGGCGAATTCGATCGCATCGATGGCGCATGAAACGTTCCACCTTTCTCCTGTTATAACAGGTGTTGTGTTGAGTGCGCTGACAGCGGTTGTGATTTTAGGGGGCGTACGTTTAATCGCGCGCGTATGCGCGGCACTGGTTCCATTCATGGCCCTGTTTTATATCATCGGGTGCTGTGTAATCCTGGCGATAAATCATGCATATATTATTGACGCAATTTCACTAATATTAAAACACTCGATTACGCCGATGGCTGCAGGCGGAGGGTTTGCCGGCGCCACAATTATTGCCGCGATGCGCTACGGCGTGGCTCGAGGGCTTTTTTCAAACGAATCCGGACTTGGCTCCGCGCCTATTGTGGCAGCGGCGGCAAAAACCGATAATCCCATGCGTCAGGCACTGGTGTCATCATCGGGAACATTCTGGGATACCGTGGTCGTCTGCGCGTTAACCGGCGTGGTAATTGTTTCAAGTATCATTCGTAATCCTGCAGAATTCGAGGGACTTAACGGCGCTGTGATAACAAAAAGAGCGTTTGGAAATATCCCGGTTATCGGCCCGATTGTGCTGACCGTCGGCCTTCTGACATTTGTATATTCGACGATCCTTGGATGGTCGTATTATGGGGAGCGGGCCCTGGAATATCTTTTCGGGAAAAAGTCGATACAACCTTATCGATGGATGTGGACTGTTGCCGTATTTATAGGCGCGGTGGTGTCGATGCCGTTTGTCTGGGATTTGGCCGATGCAATGAATGCATTAATGGCTATTCCAAACCTTGTTACCCTTTTGCTTTTAAGCGGAGTTATCGCTGCCGAAACAAAAGCTCATTGCTAAGTTCGCAGTGCGGTCGGCATAAATGTTCCGTGGTTATTATTCTGCATCTGCGTATATCTGCGGATGAATAAAAATGTATCCGCAGATGACGGTAGAGTAGGCGCGGTTAACCACCGCGCCTACTCTACCGTTCAACCTAAATTCCGCAGTTGGGGTGGATGCGAGGCCGTAAGATGTTGAGATGATACGGGGTGAAGGCGGCGCAGGGCATATCAACAAAGTGATATGTCCAAGCCGCCTGAAGCCCCGGAGCGCTCAACAGATACGGCCGCAGCGCCGCATCCAACTGCGGAATTTAGGTTCAACTCTTTTTTGGTTCTGGTTGCGCCAGGTTGGGATACGTATTTTACAAAGGCAAAACAAATTGCCCGTCGACTAATCCTGCAATTTTCCGCCTCGTTTAAAGGCGGTGCACTCAAAATGGGCGCCCTGCCAGTAGGGCGAATTATGGACATACCGGTCAATGTGGTTGGAAGACCTGAAGGGGCTTGCATCCATAATTGCGACAAGCTCTTCCCTTGTTAGATAAAACGTGCGAAGCTTCTTATCGAGTATTTTTCGCATGAATGCAGGGGCAAACACATAGGCAGCTTCGGCAATCCTGCGCTTCAGCCCCTTGCGACTGTCCTTTGATCTGCGGTCGACGACGGTAAAGAAAAACACGCCGTCCTCCGTAAGCGCATCATATACAACCGAGCACACCGCAGCGTTCAGGGGTGAGTATTCGCCCAGCACGCCGATCGAATACGCAACGTCGAACGATCGCGGCTCAAGTCGCGCATCGAAAATATCAGCACACCGAAGCTCAATGCTTTCGATGCGGATTTGATCCTTGAATACCGGATTTTTGGCCTGTTCGAGCATGTGCGGCGATATATCGATACCAAGCAGGCGGCGGGCGTTGCGGATACAATGGAAGTAACGGCCGCTGCCGCAGCCGATATCGAGGACCGAAATTTCGCGTTTGAAAGAAGCGGTTATGGAGGAAAGTTTTTCACATATATGGCGATGGTGATCGGTGTGCACCTGCAGATCATCGCCTGCGCGGTAGTGCGCGGCGCGTGTGCGGTTGTATACCGCCATGAGCCGTCGGTGCAGCAGCTTATCCATCGTTTTGCACCCTTAATCTCGCCTTTTGCTGTCTCGGCCGCGGATTAATGTCGTCAGGATAGCGTTATCCGCTTGTTGTTGAACGCCGGGCGGCCGCGGTAGCAGCGGCTTTTCATTATCAAAATACTCAATCGCGCCGATTGAAGGTGGACGGTTTTTCGGCCGCGGCCGGCCGAAGGGGTGTTTCCGGCTCAGCCGGTTTAGCCGTTGTGTATATATCAACAGGGTCCCGCCAGTGGCGGGATCAGTACACGTCCTGTTTGTTTCCGGCTCGGCCGGCTTAGTTATGTACGCGAGAAGTTGACCCGTCACGTGCAGCGTCGGAGCCAGGGGCCGATGAGACCACCGCGCGGGGTGAGTTACTACAAACATCTCGGCAACGTGGGGTTGGTGTATTTTTAATCGGACGTTATGGCTCACAGCATGTGCCTTTTGATGAAATCTATGGGAAAGCCGTATGCGGGAAAGCCGCACGTACGGTTTGACGAGGGGCGCGGTTAACCACCGCGCCTACTCTACCAATGAATTTTCTATTGCGTTTTTGCGGTATCACGTGCTACGCGGATGCGCGGCGTAATGGGGGGGATCCATGACCGGACAAGTGCGCGGGCTGTTGCGCGGCGTATACGCGGCAGCTACCGTGAGTGCGCTGACGTTTCTTTCGTGTTCATCAACGCGCCGGTATATCGAAGGCCTCGAAAGCGGCGACATCGCCGCCAGGCGCCGGGCGGCCCAGCATATCCAGGCACTGGGGCCGCGCGGCCACGCGGCGCTTTTCGCGCTTATGGAAGCGGCGCAGGACCGTGATGCGGAATTGCGGCGAATCGCGATCGAGGCGATCGGCGGCATGGGGAAAAAGGCGTGGAAAGCGAATGAGGTGCTTACAAGGGCTTTGCGCGACAGCGATACGCACGTGCGGCGCGCGGCGGTTATCGCTATGGGACGGCTTGACAAGTTCCCGACATCCGCCTTTCCGAATTTGATTAGGTGTCTGGGCGATCCCGACAGCCTGGTGCGTGAATTCACGATGAATACGTTTGAGGATCTTGGCGTGACCGGCGTGGGAACGCTGGTGCGGGCTCTGGGAGATACGAACGTGGTGGTGCGGCGAAGCGCGGCCATGACGCTGGGGCGGATTGGACATCAGGCGCGGTATGCGACGGCCGCGTTGAAAAAGGCGCGCGAAGACGATGACGAGGAGGTGCGGAGGCGGGCGGACGAGGCGGTGCAGAGAATCAACGGCGCTCAATAGGCAAGGTGAGACCGCGTGCACATTTCATGGTTTAGAATCATGTGCCTTTTGCCTTGATAAACGCTTCTTCCGAAGGAAAAATTTCAAATACGTTGTGCAGTCCCACGTTCTCAAGGCCTTCCTTGATTTTATTTCCTATGCTCACCAGTGAGAGGTTCAGGCCTTTTTCGTTGACGCGTTTTTTCAGGCGCACGATAAGGCCGATGCCAGAACTGAACAGCGTTTTTGTCCGGCTGAAATCAAGCACGACATCCTGTGGTTCATGCTCGATTTCGCCCATGATATTTTCCTCTATTTTCTGGTAATTATCCATGTCGATCGAATCGGGGAGCATTATCCATAAGCGCCCGTGGCGCTTTTCGACCCGGGTCGTATAGCTTTTTTTCATAAGTACACCTCCCTCCGCCGCTGGCGGCCTGCCGGCCGGCAGATAGTAATATAAATACGTTGGCCGCGGCTTAAAAACGTTTTCTATGTTTTGGGGAAAATGCCGTATTATCCTACGATCGTGCGGCCTCGAATCAACACCACCAGCGGAATTCAGGTTAAAACCCGTATGAAGCGGTAAAAGCCGCGCCCAGGCCATGATAAGGAGGGGCGGCGATGGCCGTTATATAGGAGCGGTCGGCGATGCGGGCGTTGAACAGCGAAAATTGGGCGCGAAGCGAGAAATTGTCCTCGATAAGAAAATCGAGCGCCAGCCACGAATGGTATGGCCATTCGTTGGGAACTGCAACGAGGGCAAGAATATGCTCGAATGCGGTCTGCACCAGCAGCCGCGTGCTGACCCAGTATGCCGAAATAAGGCTCCAGTCGGCCTGTACCAGATTCGCCGCGTCGAATGTGCCGCCGGGAAAAAACTCCAGGCTGCGGGCCGCTGACACCAGTCGTTTTTCGCATGCAACATCGAGAAACCACCGCTCGCTTACCGCTATGCCCCATGATCCGCGCACGCCGGCCGCGGCGCCGCCGCGAACCAATACTGCATTTTTCAGCGTATCGTCATACCTGTTGAATTGGTCGTAGGGATATGTTTTTTCGTACCGAATGCCTTCGGTGAAAAAAGTACCACCGGCCTCAAGGCTTACCTGTGGACCGGCAAAAAACGGCGGTGAGTTGCGCAAAAGAAGCCGTTTGACCTGAAATTGCGAAAAATATTTCAGTTTCTCAGCATCCCCCGCGCCGTCAAGGGCAATCAGCGAATCGAGCGCTGATTTGAATATCCTGAATTCTTCATGCTTTCTGATCCGGTACGCACTGCTGAGCGCGCACAGTTTCGCGATGGCGTGAATCGTGGCGTCGGCGAGATTGAATTGTATCACGCCGGATTTTTTCAGTTCCTTCTCCATCGCAAATGCTTGGTAGACATAGGTCATATTCTTCTGCCGCCCCAATCCAGCCCCGGCGGTCGCTTCCATTTGGCCGATCGCCTGTATCGCCTTTTTATAATACTTGTAGGGCATCAAGTCAGGCATCAACGTGTCGGGGAGCAGCGGCTCGGTATTCTGTTCGATGAAATATGCAGCGCGCCAGGCGCTTGACCCGTTGAGCGTGAGAAACGGCGCCATCGTGCCCCGCGCGGGGAAATACCGTATCAGGGACATGGCATGCCTGCCGGACGCGCCGCCCTGTGTTGTAACGGTATCGAAATCTTCGATTCTTGCAAACGACGACGAAGGAATGCAGAACTCGGATGTGTCGGGGCATGGCTGTGGCGGAGCCTGGTACCCGCGCAGGCTGAAACCGACGGTGGTATGTGAGGCGGCCAGACGGAACGCTTGGTCCAGATTGAAATCATGCACGGCACCGCTGCGCGACGTGCGGATTTTGCAGGACAGGCCCGCATCAATGGCCTTGTGGAACCGGAAAGTGGTATCGAGCCGCATGGAAGAATCAACTTCCCGGCGTCCCGGGTCGACCAGCCGCATGATATCAAATTCTGCACACCGATATTCATGGAGGACATGGAGGTTATCATACCGGTTGGCGATTCTTTTAAACCGCGACAGTTCCCTGCCGTAAGCCGTTGGAACCAGTACAAGAGCGAATACCGCGGGTATGACGCCGTGACGCCGGCAGGGTTGTGTCATGTGGTACCCATGCATCAATGTGGAGATTCCCGCTCGAGTGGCAGCTGCACGATATCGTCGTGAAAGAACACAGGCGAGTTCAAGAGTACGATGAGGCCGGATGGACAGTTGCCGCACTACCCAAACAGGCCGCACATACTAGAAAAATAGGCTCTTCGGCATGGCCCATACAAGTGGGAAGGGAACGGGCAGCGGGGTGCGCGACGCGCGGACCCCATGACCATTCTCCGATAAAGTCGCATTCATAATTGACAAGCAGATACTGCATTATGTATATAATCGTGCAGGAAACTTATTCCCCATTCATCCCAATATACCACTGTCAAGGAGGTGTGGCGTATGAGTGAAACCCTCAAATCCACCATCGTCGGCACGGTAATCATCGGCATTTTCATGCTTATCTCGGTCAAGATGGTTACCGGCACGGTGTGGGACATGGCGCGCAGGACAAAGGTCTATGTCGAAGCCCAGAAAGCAGAGATGAAGCAGATAGTCAAACGGGAAAAGCACAAGGCGGCCGACGTGGCGATAAATGTCGCGCAGACAATGGCGGCGCCGCCAGCGAAGAGATAAGCAGGACAGGCAGACAAGGCCCGGCAGGTGTTGTCATGGTGCCGGGCTTTTTTATGTGTGTGTCATCCGCGTGTGATTCCTTTTTCGACAGGGCCGGCATGGTCAGAAAGTGCCGTGTGGAGAACTCCATGCAGATGCATGTATCGGTCATCATAATACCAATCGTATGTACTGCCGCGTGCTTCGGCCGGCGCCCGGTGGTTCTGCGCACCGGCGGAGCCGAAGGTGACAGGCATGCCTATGCGGAGGTTAGTCTCGGCTACAGCACATTTGCAATGTCGAACCTGAATACATATTATATCCGGCAGTTTTCCCGTCAATTCGAAGATAGGATGCGGGGCGGGCATGCGTTTGACGCGGAGATCGGCCTATGTGTCGGTGATATTATTAAAACCGGCATTTCGTATGTGCAGGCTAAAGGCGTGGTAGAAAGCGGCGATACGCTCACGTTCATCGACCGCGACAATCCTGGCCGGGAGATCCAGTGGGATGAGTGGTTTCTTGATTCGTATTACCGGGGAGCGGGGTTGGGCGTGCGGTATTATCCGCTCCGGATGCGGCGGGTGCGCGGTTTTGTCGGCGGCAGGCATACCGTCGGGCTGGGCGCTGTTCACCTCGGCATGGGCACGCGTCCCGATTCGCTGTGGGGTGATTACGGATACGACAATTTCAAAGCCAAAGGCATAGGGTTATCGGCCATCACCGGCGCGGAATTTATTCCTGCGCCGCATCTGACGTTCGGCCTTGTGTGCGGATACCGGATGCTTCGAACTGAGGTGCTGCGCGATGTCATCGACGGCGCGCCGTGGCGGCGTCCACCGGCCGATCCCCACAATATAAACCTTGATTTCTCCGGATTTTTCATTCAGGTTAAAGCCGGTTTTGAAATGTAACCGTAACCGGCATGTTTCACCGGGCTCACTATTCCTCATCCGGCAGATCCGGAATTTCGGATTGCAGATTGACTTGTGGAATCATAACCCGGATTCTCCGGAAACAACAGGATTACACAGATTTTGACTGTAGAATAAAACTTTAAAGTGTGTATCTGATGTATATACGTTTTTTGCGTCGATATGTCTCTGAAAATCATACACCACGGAATCATTTCATGGCGCTGTTATTTCCGTGTGTTCCGTGGGGATGTTCTGCATCTGCGCACATCTGCGGATGAATACAAAAGTATCCGCAGATGACACAGATGAACGCAGATACAACGGCAACCAAGCGAGCGACATACATGATTGTGAGGGGTGTTTCCGGCTCAGCCGGCTTAAGTTTAAGATAATCGAAAACGAACCATTGGAAACCAGCTATGGCGAAATTTGTATGATAGGATATTCAAGAAATAGGCGCTTACCCGTGTTGTACGCAAAAAAACATAGGATGCAGGGTTTTGTCCGCGGCTGTTGACTTGCTGCCGGGCGTGGTTGTAACATATATTTTTTCTTTTCTACGGCGATGGAGTTCGCCGTCAACCGCCTTCTCTTAGGGCTCATAACTCCTACTGATGCAGAAATCAGTGGGAGTCATTATGCGGACGGTAAATTTTTCCAGCTCGCAGATATCAGTCAATCATGTCCACGGGAACAGCCGCTTTGTATTCAGGTGTGGTGCGCCTCGGGCATGTAATTTTTCTTTGCGCATTATCTTTATGCTTGCGTTAACAGTCAAAGCGGCGAAATGCCGCGCAATCGGATTTCACCACAGAAAGGGGTTTGTATGGTGCCAGGTATCTGGGTAGCGCCCGCACTGGGGATTGTCGGGGTCATCATCGTTGCGGCAATATCTTCCTACGTTAAAAAGCAGGATGCCGGCAATGACACGATGAAGGGAATTGCGGCTCTGATTCGAACAGGCGCGATGGCGTATATGCGCCGGCAGTTTCTGAATGTATCAATTTTCATAGTACTGGTTTTCATACTCCTGGCGCTTTTCCTGAAACCGTACGGGCTGATGACGGCTGTCGCTTATGCGCTTGGCGGGTTGTCGTCCATGTTGTGCGGGTGGATAGGGATGTCGGCGGCTACATCGGCTAATGTTCGCACGTCCCAGGCCGCGAATAAAAAAGGGATGGCACACGCGCTGAGCATGGCGTATAACGGCGGTGCGGTGATGGGATTGTCGGTCGCCAGCATCGGCCTTATCGGTTTCGGCGGAATTTACCTGTTTCTGGTAATGGCATTTGGCGGCAATGTTTCATATCTTGCCGTGCTGAATGGTTTTGCAATGGGCGCGAGCTCGATAGCGCTTTTCATGCGCGTGGGCGGCGGCATTTTCACCAAATCCGCGGATGTGGGCGCCGATCTGGTCGGCAAAGTTGAGGCAGGCATTCCCGAAGACGATCCGCGCAATCCGGCGGTTATCGCCGATAACGTGGGCGACAATGTTGGCGATGTCGCCGGCATGGGCGCCGACCTGTATGAGAGCTATTGCGGGTCGGTCATCGCAACCATCGCGCTTGCCGCGACGACGTCCCTTGCCGCCATTGCGTCCAATCGCATCACTTTCGCGGTATTTCCGATTGCGGTCGCAGCCGCAGGGCTTATCGGAAGTTTTCTTGCCGTTCTGTCGATGAAGATTCTTCAGCGGCGCGATCCCCAGGTCGCCTTGCGGGTGTCCACATGGGTTGCCGCCGCCGTGATGCTTGTCGCGACATATATGCTTGCCTCGTTCATGGGCATTGAGTATCGCTTTGCCCACGCGGTTACGGCAGGATGTCTTATCGGCATCGCCATCGGTCTTTTGTCTGAATATTATACGTCGGCGAAACCTGTGCGTGAAGTCGCGGAATCAAGCAAGACAGGCGCCGCGACGGTCATTATCACGGGCCTTGCCGTCGGCATGGAGTCGATTATTCTGCCGGTCATCGGCATTTGCATTGCAATGGGCGTCAGCTTTTATCTGGCAGGATTATACGGCATTGCGGTCGCGGCGGTCGGCATGCTGGCGACCATCGGCGCTACCATGACCGTAGATGCATACGGGCCGATTGCCGACAATGCCGGAGGCATTAGCGAAATGAGCGGACTGGGCGAGGCGACGCGGAAAATAACCGACAGCCTTGACGCGCTTGGCAACACGACGGCTGCCATCGGAAAAGGATTCGCGGTCGGCTCCGCCGCCCTCACGGCGCTTGCCCTGTATGCCGCCTACTCTCTGGCTGCCGGCGTGAGCATCATCAACCTTACTGATGCCCGAGTCGTTATCGGCGCGTTTCTGGGCGGCCTGATGCCGTTCTTTCTTGCGTCGTCAACAATGCGCGCCGTTGGTGCGACCGCTTTCCGCATGGTTGAAGAAGTGCGGCGGCAGTTTCGAGATATCCCGGGCCTGATGGCCGGCACGGCAAAACCCGATACACACACATGCGTTGATATCGCGACAAAAGCCGCGGTGGGCAAAATGATGGTGCCCGGGATTACGGCGGTCGTATTCCCCGTTGTCGTCGGGTTCGGCATGGGCAAAGAGGCGCTGGGCGGAGCGCTTGCCGGCGCCACGGTGGTGGGCGTCATGCTCGCGCTTCTGATGGCGAACAGCGGAGCCGCGTGGGATAACGCAAAAAAGTACATTGAGGCAGGCAGACTTGCCGGCGCCGCAAAGAAAAGCGACGCCCATAAAGCGTCGGTTGTCGGCGACACCGTCGGCGATCCCTTCAAAGACACATCGGGACCGTCGATGAATATCCTGATAAAACTCATGTCGATAGTAAGCTTGGTCATTGCGCCTCTGCTCAAGACGGCGACGCCGCTTTTCTTTAAATAAGCGGAGAGGCGTCGGTCAAAAAAACTGGATATAACGCAGCGAGAAACCGGCTCGGGGAGGGAAAGGGATGCAACACTCTTTCCCTCCCTTTTTTTTCTTGGAGCGTATCAAGGAGTGGGTTTCTGAGAACTGTGTTGTTAGCCGCACTTTGAATAGCCGCACGATCGGCACACCATGCACCCGCCTTCGGTCTCCATCATGCCGCCGCATTCGGGGCACTGCGGGCAGTAGCCGAAATTCGCCTTGCTGATCCTGACGGCTGTTTCACTTTTGGCCTTTGTCTCCGAAACAGCGGCCTGCGTAACGGCGGAAATCTTCGGTATGCGGAGGCCTTCGAACTCCGTGATTGCCTTTTCAAGCACCCTGCCGATGGCGTCGGCGCACGAGAGAATCATCTCGCCTTCGTTCCATGTTGGAACAGGGCAGCGAATGCCGCGCAATTGCTCGACAAGCACTTTCGGCTCCACGCCGGCTCTGAGCGATATGGAGATGAGCCGCGCAACAGCTTCGGCGTTACTGGCCGCGCAGCCGCCCGATTTGCCCATCTGCGTGAAAACCTCGCAGAACCCGTATTCGTCGGAGTTGATGTTGACATACAGGTTGCCGCAGCCGGTTTTGGTTTTGTAGGTGCGGCCGAACGTGACCGAGGGACGCGGCCGCGGATGAATGCGGCTGAATTCCGAGGCCGGCGCCGGCAGCAGGCCGCCGGCGCCGGTGGCGCCCGCGGTGATGACCTGGTTCTGCCGCGAACCGTCGCGGTACACCGTTACGCCCTTGCAATTGAGATCGTACGCCAGCTTGAATACTTCTTCTACATCATTGACGGTGGCGTCGTTTCTGAAATTGACCGTTTTCGAAACCGCGTTATCTGTGTATTTCTGGAACGCCGCCTGGATCTGGATATGCCACCGGGGCTCGATATCATGTGAGGTGACAAAGACGTCGCGGATACGCTTGGGAATACCGAAGACCTTGCTGAGGCTGCCGGTTTCTGCAACGATTTGCATCAGCTCGTCGGAATAAAAACCTTCCTCCTTGGCGATACGCTCGAATGCCGGGTGTACCTCGAGCAGCCGCTGGCCGTCGAGCACGTTCTTTTCGTAGGCGATGGCAAAGAGAGGTTCGATGCCGCTGGAGCAGTTGGCGATCATGCTGATGGTGCCGGTGGGTGCGATGGTGGTGACCGTGGCGTTGCGCATCTTCAGGCCGCCTTCTTTGTCGTATATCGAGCCTTTGAAATTCGGGAACACGCCGCGCTCGCTGGCAAGAAACGCGCTCATCTTCTTCGCTTCCTTGTCGATGAACTGCATGATTTCTTCGGCAAGGCTTGCGGCCGCGTGCGAGTTGTAGGCGATGCCGAACTCCACCAGCAGATCGGCGAAACCCATGACCCCCAGGCCGATCTTACGGTTGGCCTTGGTCATTTTTTCTATTTCCGGCAGCGGATAGTTGTTGACTTCAATGACGTTGTCCAGAAAGCGCACGGCGGTGCCGACCGTTTCCGCCAGTTTGCCGTAATCGATTTTCTTTTCCTTGTTGTTGACGATCTTGATCATATGCGCGAGGTTTATGGAGCCAAGGTTGCAGGATTCATAGGGAAGCAGGGGCTGCTCGCCGCAGGGATTGGTGCTTTCTATCCTGCCGACGTGAGCGGTGGGATTAGAGGCGTTTATCTTGTCGATAAACACCACACCGGGTTCGCCGTTTTTCCACGCAAGC
>Ga0209101_1000969_pt1 | contig 22743 bp, 14 predicted proteins | sample ConPoolayeCmetaG_FD_185481 | JGI IMG/M metagenome (GOLD analysis project Ga0209101, IMG submission 185481) | Hot spring microbial mat communities from California, USA to study Microbial Dark Matter (Phase II) - Cone Pool mat layer C metaG... ...
GACCGGCACCCCATCCTGCGTGATGGCGACCGGACGTGGCCGGTGGACCCGGCGGAGCTGGGCACCCGGCTCGATGCCGCCTCCAGTGTGGAGGCGGCGCTGGCCATCGGCCACAGGGGAGGACCTGTGGCCCGCCTGGCCGAACAGTTCGACACCCTGCTTCACAGCCGCCTGGTAGCCCCTGCCTTCACCTTCGACGCCAACAGCGGGGCGCTCTTTCTCAGCCAGATCGCCCGCCAGGTGAACCAACCCCTGCGCAACGCCGGCCTTGCCCTGGACGAAGAGCTGAGGGTGACAGCCATTTCTGCCCAGGTGGGGCGCGAAGTGGACGAAGAGGCCACCCGCCAGGCGCTGGTCCGGCGCATCTCGGAGATGGGCGGCGGTGAGGTGGCGCTGATCGTGCATGAAAGCGCCCCACTGCTCACCGATGTGAGCGCGGCCCAGGCTCAGGTGCAACAGATCCTCAGCGGCCCGGTCCTCCTCACCGCCCCGGGCCACGAACCGTGGACCATCGAGCCGGCGACGCTGGCCGCCTGGCTCGTTCTGCGGCCGGTCACCGGGGAGGATGGCCAGGTGACCCTGTCGGTCAGCCTGGACCCCGGACCGATGAACCACCTGGCCCAGGAGATCGCCGCCCAGGTGGCCCGGGCACCGGTGGACGCCCGATTCCGCTTCGACGAAGCCGGCGGCAGCCTGGTGCCGGTGGTCGAAAGTGTGCCCGGCCAGACCCTGGACGTGACAGCGACGGTCACCCTCATCGAGAAGGCGGCCGGCAGCGAGCAACGCACCGTCCCCCTGCCCCTGGTGCAGGTCCGCCCGACCATCGCCACGGAGGATGCGCCCCTGCTGGGCATCGTAGAACTGCTTGGCGAGGGGGTGACCAGTTTTGCCGGCTCGTCGGCATCGCGGGTGCAGAACATCATCGTCGGGGCCTCTCAGTTCGACGGCCTGCTGATCCCACCGGGCGAAACCTTTTCCTTCAACCACTATCTGGGCGAGGTGACGGCTGAAAAAGGGTATGAGGAAAGCATCATCATCTGGGGCAACACCACCCGCGCCGACGTGGGCGGTGGGCTATGTCAGGTCTCCTCCACTGCCTTCCGCGCTGCCTTCTGGTCCGGCCTGCCCATCGTTGAACGCTGGCCCCATGCCTTCCGGGTGAGCTACTATGAACCGCCCAAGGGCCTGGATGCCACCATCTACTCGCCGGACGTGGACCTGAAATGGGTTAACGACACCGGGCATTACATTCTCATCCAGACCTATGTGGACAGGGCCGGCCAGACCCTGACCTTCCGCTACTATGGCACCAACCCGGGCCGCACCGTCGAGATGGAAGGGCCATTTGAGAGCAATCCGGTGCCCCACGGCCCGCCGATCTACCGGGAAGATCCGACCCTGCCCAAAGGTCAGACCAGACAGATCGAGTGGGCCAGAGATGGTCTGGACGTGACGGTCTATCGCCTCATCAAACAGAACGGCGTGGAGGTGCGGCGCGACACCTTTTTCAGCCGCTATCGGCCCTGGCAGGCGGTCTATCTGGTGGGGACGAAGGAATAGTCGGTCGGTTTCTGACCGCCGCCCGGATCATCCCGGCCAGCTCCCTGGCGCGCTGCGGCGCATCGCCCACGTAAGCGCCGACATCCAGCAGCGCCCGCACCCGGTCGGCCGGCAGGAAGGCCAGCACCTCCGGATCGGCGGCCAGGGATTCGGCCACAGGGTTCGATGCGCCCTGCTCAATGGCAGCCCAGGCGGCCATGCTGTGCTGGCGGATCAGCTCGTGCATGGCCTGGCGGTCGGCACCGGCCTTGACCAGCTCCATCAGCAGCCGCTCGGTGGCGGCGAAGGGGCCATAGGTGTCCAGGTTGCGGGCTATCGCTTCGTCATGGATCACCAGCCCGCGCAGGATCGAGTGCGCCCGGCGCACCAGCTCCTCGGTGGCCAGGAACGCCTCGGGCAGAATCAACCGCCGGTTGGCCGAATCGTCCAGGGTGCGCTCCAGCAACGAATGGGCGGCATTGTCCCAGGCCACGCGGGGCAGGGCGGCCACCAGCCGGGCCAGGCTATCCACGGTTTCGGCGTTTTCAGGATTGCGCTTGAAGGGCATGGCCGACGAACCCACCTGCTGGCGGCCAAACGGTTCGCTCCATTCGCCCAAGGGCTGTGCCTGCAGCACCCGCAGGTCAAAGGCAAACTTGTAGAGCGAACCCGCCAGCCCGGCCAGGGCGTTGAGCACCAGCCAGTCCTGCTTGCGCGGATAGGTCTGCGTGGTCACCGGAAAGGCCTCCAGCTCCAGCCGGGCCATCACCCTGGCTTCCAGGTCGGCGGCAGTGGGGCAACCGGGAGCGGAGGTCAGCAACTGGGTGTAGGAGGCCGAGGTGCCGGTGGCGCCGCGAAACCCCTTGCCCCGCAGCCCGGCGCGCACCCGGCGCAACTCTTCCAGATCGATCAGCAGGTCAAGGCCATACTGCGCCAGACGATAACCCACCGTGGTCGGCTCGGCGGGCTGAAGGTGGGTGTAGCCCATGCACACCTGCTCAGCCCGCTCCTCGATCCGGTCGGCCAGGTCGGCCAGGAGGGCGCACAGGCGGGCCAGCAGCAGGTCCAGCGCATCGCGCAGCCGCAACACGTCGGCATTGTCCTTGACATCCATGCTGGTGGCTCCCAGGTGGATGATGCCCCCCCCAATCGGGCACTGCCCGGCAAAGACCCGGACCTCGGCCATCAGGTCATGTTTGATCTCGGCCTCGATCTGAAGGGCACGCTCTACGTCCACTTCGTCGGCATGAGCGCGCAGGTCGGCGACCTGCGCCGGGGTGACCAGCCCCAACCCGGCCTGAGCTTCGGCCAGTGCCACCCAGATGCGTCGCCATAGCCGCCGCTTGTGCACTTCGCTCCACACCGAGCGCATCTCCGCCGAGCCGTAGCGCCAGCTCAGCGGCGAGACATAGGTTCCATGATCGAACACAGGCCCTCCTGATTGTAAGGCAACTGCTCGCAGTTGCTCTGCTGGGCATACACCTCCGGGCGACGGTCCTCCAGGAAGGGAAATTGCCGGCGGCAGCGGTCCACCTCGTCCAGGTCCAGCGTCACCAGGAACAGCCCTGGCTCCAGGCCCCCCTCGACCAGGACCCGTCCCCAGGGGTCCACGGCCGCCGAATGGCCGCCAAACTCGCCGTCGGCGTCGGTTCCGGCCCGGTTGCAGCCGGCCACAAAGAGCTGATCTTCCACCGCCCGCGCCCGCAACAACAGCCGCCAATGCTCGATCCGGCGTATTGGCCATTCGGCGGGGATGAGGATGAGCTGCGCCCCGGCGCAGGTATAGGTGCGCCACAGTTCGGGGAAACGCAGGTCGTAACAGATGGCCAGGGCCACCCGGCCCCACGGCCAGTCAAAGACCGGCAGGGAGCGGCCGGCCGTCATCGTCTCCTTTTCGCCGATGAGCGGGAAGAGGTGGACTTTGCGATAGACGCCGGCCAGCCGGCCGTCCGGCCCATAGAGCGCTGCCGTGTTGAAAGGCCGACCGCCGGGGTTGGTTTCCAGAGCCGTACCGACGACAAACAGGCCCTGTTCCTGGGCCAGGTCGGCCATGACGGCAAAGGGGCCCTCCCCCAGCGGCGCGGCATAGGTATCGGCTCGTGCCAGGTCGTAGCCGGTGGACCATAGTTCCGGCAAGAGGAGCAGATCGGCCCCCTGAGCAGCAGCCTGGGCCGCAGCAAGTCGCGCTGCCACTGTGTTCTGATCCGGGCGGCCCAGGGCAATGGCCATCTGGGCCAGAGCGATGGTGATCTCCATCAGGCTCCCCCCTTTCTGCAAAGTCAGGTAACTGCCTGCCCTCCCGCAGGTTAGCAACCCTGCGGGAGAGTAATATTATACCCATTTTTCGCGCCCGGGACCAATCGGCGGTGGCCTTGGGTGTTCGAAGCAGAAGAATGGAAACCCCGCCCGCCCTGCTCCCGCCAGGTCTGTGACCCGGCAGCCCCCACCGGCGGGGATCACAGACCATAGGTATCAAGTTAAGCGACTCAAGTAGGGGCAGAGCGGCGCCTGGCCCCTACTCAGGGGCCTGCGGCCAATCTTGTAGGACAACTGCTCGCAGTTGTCCTACAATTGACAACTCGCGCCGATTGAGGTAAAATATATTCATCACAAGGGGTCAAGGTCCAATCGAACATCATCTGGTGCACGCTGGCCGAACTTTTGCTCCGGCGGATCTGCAACCCGGCGGGCGGTTGGGGGGTCGCAGACCCCGATTCCCGGCAGCATGGCCATCGGCTATGCTGCAAAAGATGGAAAGGAGGTGGAAGAAAAGCGTCGCTACGCATGATGAGCACCACTCTGACTGCCGAACAGGCTCAAATCCCCGGTCAGAAAGGAGAAAGGTTCAAATGAAACGGAGCAAAATCGTGTCTCTCGTCGTTTTGCTCTCTCTGGTGCTGGCTGCCCTGCCGGCACCGATGGCCGCCCAGGAGCCTGGCTCCCCGGCGGTGAAGGTCCTCAGCCAGCCGCTCCAGCTTTCCAACGAGCGGCCCCGCCTGCCCCGGCCGGCAACTCCCGGCACGCCGTCGGCGGCGCCGCAACAGGGTACCTGGCACCAACTGTCCCATCCCCCCTTCGACTACAACCGCTTCGACTGCGCCTTCGTCCCCGGGCCGGCCGACCAACCCTGGGCCAACAAGATCTACTGCCCCGGCGGGCGCACCGGCGGCGCGACCGAATCTCCGCGCGTCTGGATGTTCGACCCGGTGAACCTGACCTGGACCGATACCGGCCTTGACATAGTGGAGGACGTCTCCAACTATACCGCCAACCTGGTCTATGATGACGGCACCGGCCGCGGCCCGGCCATCTATATCATCGGCGGCTACAACGCCGACGGCAGCCCGGCCGGCAACATCGGCACGGTGCAGCGCTTCTACCCCCAGACCGGCGTGGCCGAGGCCCTGCCCGCCGCCGACGACTGGACAGTGCAGGTAGCCGGCTACCTGGTCGCGGCCATGGGCACCGCCGTGGTGAACGACATCATCTACGTCTTCGGCGGTTGGGAAAACCAGGCCGCCCCCTACTTCTACAACGGCACCTGGGCCTTTGACCCCAAGCAGCCCTCCGGCTCCCGCTGGACCAACCTGGGCGTCACCCTCAACCCGGCCCGCTCCTATATCCAGGTGGCCGTCCAGGACGATGTGATCTATGCCATCGGCGGCATCTACGACTATACCGGCGGCGACCTGGTGCCGACCGCCGTGGTCGAGGCGCTGGACACCCACAACATCGCCGCCGGCTGGCAGGCCAAAGCGTCCCTGCCGGTGGCCAGCGGTGAAGGGCGCGGCTTTGGCTTCGACGCCGATACGCTGGCCCCGGCCCCCTGGGGCGGCCACCTCTACGTGGCCGGCGGCGGGGACTGGCCGAACTCTTCGGCCGAGGCCATGGAATACAACGTCCTCACCGACTCCTGGAACCAGGGCTTCCCCGACCTGAACCAGGCCCGCCGCGACCACGCCGGCGTCTTTGTGCCGCTGTGCACGGAGGATCCGAACGACGGCCTGCCCGGGCTGTGGGTCTTTGGCGGGCGGCTGACGAGCGACAACCCGCCCTACGGCGACCCGGAGTACTACCCGTTGCCCTGCGCCGTAGAGTGCAACGTCCTGGTGGTGGACGACGACTGGGACTTTGACAACGTGGTGCCCAACGACGGCGGCCGGCCCTACTACACCTCCACCCTGGACTACCTGGGCTACCCCTATGACGTCTGGGATACCGTCTCCCAGGGCGATCCCACCGCCGCCGACATGGCCCCCTACGATGTGGTCATCTGGTTCACCGGCTACGCCTGGCAGAGCGGCGTCTTCACCCCCTACAATGAGCAGCAGGTGGCCGCCTACCTGGACGGCGGCGGCAACTTTATCCTCTCCTCCGAGGACTATTACTACGAGGCCGGGACGGTCACGCCCTTTATGCAGAACTACCTGGGTATCGCCAGTTTCCCCGACGAGGATGTGGTCGAACTCGACCCCGTGGGCAACGCCGGCAACCCCATCGGCAACGGGCTGGGGCCGTATGCCATGGTCCGCCCGGACGACTGGGCGGCCTACTGGCCCACCGGCAGCGCAGAAGGCCCCTACGATGACTATGCCAACGCCGGCCCCGGCGCGGACGAACCGTTCCGCTACAACGCCTCGAACCAGAACAACTCCACCAACTATGACGGCGGCATCTTCAAGACCGCCTTCCTGGCCTGGCCCTTCGAGTGGATCGACACGGTGGAGGAGCGGGCCGAGATCCTGGGCGCCGCCCTGAACTGGATGTGCGTGCCGGCCGGCCTCCCCCAGGTCGTGCTCCTGCCCCCCTACCAGCAGGGCAACGGCGACCCCGGCACGGAGGTGGTCTACAACCTCAGCCTGGGCAACTACCTGGGCTACTCCGACACCTTCACCCTGACCTATACCAGCCTCTGGCCGGTGAGCGGGCCGGCGACCCTCGGCCCCCTGGCCAACAACGCCGTGGCCAGTTTCGCCGTCACCGTGACCATCCCGGGCGACGTCGCCTGCCTGGATGAGGATACGGCCGTGGTCACGGCCCTGGCCTCGAACCCCATCTACTCCGACACGGCCCAGATTCGCACCATCGCCGGCCCCGACTGGCAGGTGGAAAGCAACACGAACGCCGAGGGCACCCACTGGATGGCCTTTGCCTGCACCGACGATTACGGCATCTCCGGCACCTGCTTCTACGCCGGCGGGCTGGGCCCGGGCAACACCGTCACCGGCCACGCCCAGGCCTATGACATCGCCAGCGGCGTCTGGAGCGACCTGCCCGACATGCCCACCCCGGTCTTTGGCGCGGTGGGCGGCTTCCTGGGCGGCAAGTTCTGTGTGGCCGGCGGCTTTACCACCACCGGCGGCACCTGGGGCGGCACCTATGCCCTGCAGTGCTACGACCCGGCGACCAACCTGTGGTCCACCGGCCCGAACATCCCCGGACCGCCAGCGATCGGCGGGGCGGGCGGCGCGGCCGGCGGAGTGGTGGACGGCGTGCTGTACGTCACCGGCGGCTGCGGGGCCAACACCTGCGCCAGTAACCAGAACTTTGCCTTTGACGGCACCTCCTGGACGCAACTGGCACCCATGCCCGACTTTCTGGTCTTCCACGGCGCGGCGGCCGGCGCGGGCCGGCTCTATGTCGGCGGCGATTATACCGGCCTCAACGGCTTTTACGAGTATGATATCCTCAACGACGCCTGGATCAGCCGGGCCAGCCTGCCGGCCGGGGCCGGGAAAAAGTCGCCGGTCGGCGCGGTGGTCGCCGGCGGTGGGGCCTTCTGGTGGGGCGGCGACCTGGGAGGCTGGTCGAGCGTCCAGAACACCACCTGGTACTATGACCCGGTGGTCAACGGCTGGGTGCAGTTCACCGCCTTCCTGAATCAGATGACCACCGGGGCCGGCGGCGGGTTGGCCGACGGCCGGCTGTGGAACTTTGGCGGGAGCATCGGGGCCGGCCCGCTCATCCCGCCGCCGCACGAGTCGCTGGCCTACTGCATCCCGCCCTCGCCCGGCGCGGGCGCGCTCACCGGCCACATCTACGACCTCAATACCGGCCTGGGCCTGGTCAACGCCAACGTCCAGTTGGAGGGGGATAGCGACCCTGACTTCTGGGATGAGCGCTACAGCGGCTCCGACGGCGGCTACTCCTTCGACCCGCTCATTGCCGGTACCTATTGGCTGCACGTCATGGAGATGGGCTACTACAACCAGTATTACATCGGCCCGATCACCGTCACCGAAGGGATTTCTACCGTCGTAGACGTCAGCCTGGCCGCCGCCTGGCCGGACCTGTCGGCCACCTCAGCCACCATCACCCTGCCGCCCACCAGCACGGCCTCCATCAGCCTGACGCTGACCAACACCGGCACGGGGGACCTGCGCTTCCATATCACCGGGCTGTCGAGCGAGTCGCTCTACCCCATCCTGGATGCTGCCGGGGTGCCCTCCGGCGTTGATCCGCAGGTCTATACCGACCTGAAGGCGGCGCCCGATGGCGTTGGCAGGTTCATCGTCTATCTGAAGGAACAGGCGGACCTGACGGCGGCCTTTGGCATCAAGGACCGGGAGGCGCGCGGCCGATATGTGCTCAATGCCCTGCGGGCCACCGCTGAGCGCAGCCAGGCCGGTCTGCGGGCCGAGCTGGACCGCGCCAGAGTCCGCTACGAGCCGCGCTACATCGTCAACGCCCTGGTGGTCGAAGGCAATGCCGCCCTGGTGGACAGCCTGGCGGCCCGGCCGGAAGTGGCCTACATCGGGGCCAACACCGCCATCCCGGCTCCTGCTCCGGTGGACAGCAACCCGGCTGCGGAGGGCACAGAGGCCCTGGAGTGGAACATCCAGAAGGTCCGGGCCGACGAAGTCTGGACCGGCTTTGGAGCAACCGGTCAGGGCCTGGTCATCTCCAACATTGATACCGGCGTGCAGTACACCCACCCGGCCCTGGTGAACCAGTACCGCGGCAACCTGGGCGGGGGCACCTACGACCACAACTACAACTGGTGGGACCCCTACAACCAGAACCCCAGCCAACCGACCGATGCCTCCGGCCACGGCACCCATACCATGGGCACGATGGTCGGCAGCGATGACCCGACCCACCCGATCTCGGCCACAAACGGCATCGGCATGGCCCCCGGCGCGAAGTGGATCGCCTGTGATGGCTTTGACAACAACACCGGCTACGGCTACGATGCCGAACTGCTGGAGTGCGCCGAGTTCATCCTGGCGCCGTGGGACCTGACCGGGGCCAACCCCGACCCGGCCATGCGGCCCGATGTGGTCAGCAACTCGTGGGGTGGGGGGCAAGGCCAGTGGTGGTACAACCAGGTCGTCTACGCCTGGCGGGCAGCCGGCATCTTCCCCTCCTTCTCCAACGGCAACAACGGCCCCTCCTGTGGCACGGCGGGCAGTCCGGGTGACCTGGCGAACGTGATAGGCACCGGCGCCACCGACAGCAACGATAACATCGCCGTCTTCTCCAGCCGTGGCCCGGCGGCCATCACCGGCATCACCAAGCCCAATGTCTCGGCTCCGGGCGTGAGCGTCCGCTCCTCTGTCCCCACCAACGGCTATGCCTCCTACAGCGGCACTTCGATGGCCAGCCCGCATGTGGCCGGTGAAGCAGCCCTCATCTGGTCGGCCGTGCCCGAACTGCGCGGGGATGTGCAGGTCACCTACTGGCTGATCGAGCAGAGCGCCACGCCGATCACCACCACCCAGGGCTGCGGCGGCGATACCCCGTTCGACGTGCCCAACAACGTCTACGGTTGGGGCCGCATTGACGCCTATGAGGCAGTGAGCATGGCCCTCAGCAGCGCGTGGGACATCCCCTGGCTGACCGTCGAGCCGGTGAGCGGCACCGTGGCCCCGGACGAGAGCCAGGAGATCGTGCTGACCTTCGACTCCAGCGGTCTGACCGTGGACGAGTGCTACACCGGCACCCTCAAGATCGAGTACAACGACCCCTACGTCCTGGAGCAGTTCCTGCCGGTGGAGGTGTGTGTGCAGGCACCCCCGCCTTCGTTCTACTACTACTACCTGCCGCTCATCACCAAAAATTTCTAAATAAGTAGGCAACTGCGAGCAGTTGCCCTACTGCGGGTGGCCGAAGGCATTGCCTTCGGCCACCCCGGCTGAAAAGGCAAGGCCGGCGGATCGTCCGCCGGCCTTTTTCCTTCCCCGGCTCTATGCCTGGCTCAACAGGTTACATGGAAAAGCCCGATCACCGCCCCTTTCGCCTCGTTCCAGGCCTTGATCGCCTTTTTGGTGGGCAGCAGTTCCACCTGACAATCGTGGCTGGCGAAATAGTCGGCTGCCTCTTTGGACAGCTCGACCAGGCCATGCTGCCCGGCACCGATGATCAACCGCTCTGCCCCCTTTTCGTAAATATGCCTGGCTTCGTCCAGCGAAATGGTGTGCGAGGTGCCGTACACCTCCCTGGACAGCTTCTTTTTCCGCTTTTTCACTTCACCGTTCAGGCGGATGATCACATCGTTCTCGTAGGTTTCCCCCTCAATGGTGATCGAGCCGAATTGGGTCTTGTCAATTTTGGGTTTCATGGTTTCCCCCTCGTCAAAGGTGAAACGCCAAACGCGATGCGTGATGCGTATTGCCTCCTGCCTCCTGCTGCTCATCTCAGCACCCGTTCGTCCCCCACCCGGCGCGTGATCCGCTTTTCATCCAGGTAACCGAGCAACGCCAGGGCGTACTTGCGGCTGGTGTTGAACAGATCGCGCACCTGAGCGACGGTAATGCGCCCCTGTTCTTGCAGGCAGGCCACCACCCGGTCGCGCATCTCTTCGTAGGTCTCGGCCAGCAAGATCACCTCCTCGTTCAGCCGGATCAGGCGGCCCTGTTCGAGCAGGGCGTTGAGCAGTTCAAGGCCAACCTTCTCCTGGCACTGAGCCACCGAGGGGGTCAGGTAGGGGTTCTGGCGGAAGGTGTGGAGCAAATCCTCCACGGCCTGTTGCTGTTGGGGCGTAAAGGCTGCCTGGTGGGAAGCCAGCCGGAGGGCGCTGCCCGCCTCGGCCAGCCAGCCTTCGGTTGTGGCGCGGGCAACGATTTCGTGAAACAGCCGGGGTGACAGGTTGGGAACATGGCGGGCCAGGCGGCTTTTCACCTCCTCACGGGGCATCCCGGCGCGCAACGGGAACTGAGCATGGTACTCGGCCAGCAGGGCCCCGATCCGCTCGTGCACAGCCCCCCAGCCGGAACGGGAGATCAGGAAGCAGGGGTCAGGGATGGAGGCAGGCAGGGGAGCGGCGATCAGGCTGCTATCCAGGAGCAGAATCTGTCCCTCGCTCACCAGGGAGCGCAATGATTCCTGGGCCTGCTGGCGGGCCAGGCCGGTGCGGCCCAGCAGGTCGCGGACTTCGCACGGTTGCTGCCGTTCCAGGTCCTGGAGCAGGATGTCGGCCGGGGTGCCGTGGGCCAGCGTCTGGAGTCGCTCGATGACCTCGGTGCGGAAACGGCGATAGCGGCGGCCGGGGAAGGGGTTGACCACCCACCCTCCGCCGATGGTCATGCTGGGTGAGGGTTGGCGGATGATAAAGCGGTCCCCTTTGACCAGCGCCATCGGCCTGGCCAGCCGGAGTTGCACCCACCCCTCGTCGCCGGGGGACAGCATCTCCTTGTCCAGCAGGCGCACCCAGGCCAGGGTTTCGGCCGCACCGCTGAACAGGTCCACCGGGGCGTTGTGCTTGAGGGGAGTTGGGGCCTCGGCCAGGGTGCGCAGGTGACAATCCACCAGGGTTGTCGGCCGCAGCCAGCCGGGGGTGGTGACCAGGTCGCCGCGTTGCACCTGGTCGGTGCTGACACCGGTCAGGTTGATGGCCACGCGGCTGCCCGGCACAGCCCGTTCTATCTTTTCTTTGTGGGTCTGCAGGCCCCGGATGCGGGCCTTGAGGCCGGAAGGCTGGATCTCCACCTCCTGGCCGACGGTCAGGGTGCCATCGCTGAGCGTGCCGGTGACCACCGTGCCAAAGCCGGCGATGGTGAACACCCGGTCCACCGGCAGGCGGGGGCGGCCTATGTCGCGGCGGGGCGCGCTCGTGGCCAGGTAGCGGTCCAATTCGGCTACCAGTTCGGCCAGTCCCTGCCCCGTGCGCGCCGAGCAGCGGACCACCGCCGCTCCCTCCAGGACCGTGCCCTCCAGCACCTCCAGCAGATCGGCCTCCACCAGGTCCAGCCAGCCTTCATCCTGGACGGCGTCGGTCTTGGTCAGGGCCACCACGCCGCCGCGCACCTGCAACAGGTCGAGGATGGCCAGATGTTCGCGGGTTTGGGGCATCACCCCCTCGTCGGCGGCCACGACAAAGAGCGCCGCATCTATGCCCCCCACGCCGGCCAGCATGTTCTTGATGAAATCTTTGTGGCCGGGCACATCCACAATGCCCACCCGCTCGCCGCTGGGCAGGGTCAACCAGGCAAAGCCCAGGTCAATGGTCATCTCCCGCTCTTTTTCTTCCTTGAGCCGGTCGGGGTCAATCCCGGTCAGGGCGCGGACCAGAGTGGACTTGCCATGGTCTACGTGGCCGGCGGTTCCAATGACGCGCACTCCTCCTCCCCCCCACAGATGTCAGAGATCAGGTATTAGATATTGGATATTGGATATTGGATATTGGATATTGATGATTCCAATCTCCAATCTCTAATCTCTAATATCCAATCTCTAATCTCTAATATCCAATCTCTAATCTCTAATATCAATCCTTCTTTGGCCTTTCTTCGAGAAGCCGCGTCATCTCGCCCAGCCAGCGGCGCGACTCCTGAGTCTGGTAGGTGATCTGCGCTTCCAGGAATTTCCACACGGCTTCGATCTGGGACTGATGATGGGCCAGCCGCTGTTCTACCTGGGCGAAGGTGTCGGCGATCTGCTGGTTGCGTTTGGCCTGCTCGGTCCATTGATGATCCCAGCGCAGAAGCTCCCTTCTCCACCGCTTTTCATTCTCTTCCTGCCACTGCTCCAGTTGGCGTTTCTGGCGCTCCTCACCCAGGCGCTGCAATTCGGCCACCTGGGTCTGGTCGCGCCGGATCTGTTCCTGGAACCGCTCGATATTGTCCACCACCTGCCGGTCTTCGCGAAACGCCTCGCCAAACTGTTGCATCTGCGCCGAAAAGTGGTCTATCTTTTTGACCTGCGCGTCCAGCGTCTCGCCCCATTCAGCCACCTGCCGTTTCAGGTGATCGGCCTCCAGGAGCTGCCTTTCGATAAACTCCCGCTGCGCCGTGCGCAGTTGCGAAAGCAGCTCTTTCAATTCGCCGCTATCCCGCTCCTGACGCTGCACCGCATCCTCGACCATCTGCAGGCGTGACCCCTGTTGTTCCAGGCGTTTCATCGCCTCCAGCGATTCCTGCTGCAGGCGGGCGATCCGCTTGCTATCCTGCTGGCGGCCATCCTCCAGGAAGGACACGCTGCGCAGTTTGCCTTCCACCTCCTTGCTCAGGGCAGCCAGCTCCTGTTGCATGTTCAGCAACGCCTCGCTCACCCGTCCCTGTTCCGCCTTGCGCAGGCCCATCTCTTCGTCCAGGCGGGGCAGGCGCTGCAGCTCGCGACGGATTTCGTTCAGCGCCCGGCTGACATTGTCGCGCTCGATGGCCCGCACCCGCTCTATCTCCCGCGCTTCCTGCTGGCGGCGCTCATCGGCCTGGGCCAGCATCTGGACCACTTCGTTTTTCAGTTGTTGAAGCGCCGTCTCCAGTTGCGAAAATTTGAGCAGTTGCGCCTGCAGGCCCGCCATCCGCCCCTCCAGCTCCTGGATGACCCGGGCCTGGTCCTGCAACTCGACTTCCTGGCTGTGGAGCCGTTGTTGCAGGCGCGCAAGTTCGGCCTTGTCACGGCGGTGTTCTTCGTCCAGCCAGGTCACCATCTGGGTGAGTTGGCTCGTATCCAGGCTCATGATCCCTGCCTCCCGATTCCTATTTCATCCATGCTCCGGGGCCGGTTTTTACCGGTTCAGCTCGACAATCGTTCCGCTGGCCACAAAGATCACCCGCTCGGCGATGTTGGTCGTGCGGTCGGCGATCCGCTCCAGGTTGTGGGCTACCCACAGCAGGTAGGTGGCCTGGGTGATGGTCCGGGGGTCGTTCATCATAAAGATCAATAGTTCGCGGTAGACCTGGTCGTACAGGGCATCCACCAGATCATCGGCCTGGCCGACCTGCCGGGCAGCCTCTACATCTTCGCGGGCAAAGGCTTCCAGGGCAGCCAGCAACATGTGGCGCCCCTCCTGGGCCATGCGTGGGATATCAATCAGCGGTTTGATGAAGGGTTGGCCGGCCAGCCTGATGGCCAGCTTGGCGATCCCCTCCGTGTAATCCCCCATCCGCTCCAACTCCGAGGCGATGTTGGACACGGCCAGAATGGTGCGCAGGTCGCTGGCCATCGGCTGTTGGGTGGCGATCAACACCAGGCATTTTTCGTCAATGTCGTGTTGGGCGGCGTTGATCTCATCGTCAAAGTCCACGACCTGTTGGGCCAGTTCCACATCCTGCTGGGCCAGGGCCTGGACGGAACGGTCAATCGAATCGGCCACCATCTGGCCCATCGCCAACAGGTCTTCCAACAACTCCCGGATCTGTTCTTCAAAAGCTCTCCTCACCATGATTGCTCCTTGTCAATCAACTCGTCAGTAGTGAATATCCACCGGCATGCCGATTTCGGCCCAGTCATAGATCAGGCGTGCAGCCTCGGTGCTGAGGATCACACAGCCATAGGAAGCCCGTTGGCCCAGCAACCCGGCCCACATCACACTTCCATCGGGGCGAATGGGCAGGGCGTGAATGCCGTTTTCGATGTTGCCCACATAATAAATGCCCAGCCAGTAGGGCATCTTTAAGTGCCAGACACTGGAGTAAGCCATCGGCAGCTTGTCCAGAACCTGAAAATGGCCGGTGGCCGTGTCCTGCCCCGGCAGGCCGGTCGAGGTGGGGAAGCTGTAGACCAGCCTGTCCCCCTCCCAGGCGTAGAGATGTTGCTGTGAAATATCAATCTCGATCCGCCTGGGCGGGAAGAGCCGGTAGAGCACCCGGTCGAGGCCGGCCTGAGCCTCCGCATCGCCAGGCCGCAAGAGCAGGGCCGTTTCCAGGTCGGAGCGGGCCTGCTCCAACTGGCCCTCTTCCTCACGGAAGAGGCCGCGCTGCCGATAGGCCTGGGCCAGCAGGTCTGTCACCTGCGGATCGTCCGGCAACTGTTGGCGGGCCTGATTCAGCGTTTCGATAGCCCCGCTCAGGTCGCCGCCCTCCAGGGCGGCCTCTGCCTGACGGCAATACGCCTCGGCCAGCCGGGCCGCCACGTCGGCGTACGTGGGCATCTGCGCCTGGACCCGGGCAAAGGCCTGGATGGCCATCGCCCAATCGCCGGCCTCCAGGGCCCCCTGCCCCTCCAGATAGGTTCGGGTGCTCTGCTGCCAGAGCCGTGCCTCTTCATCGTCAGGGGCCAGGGCCACCGCCTGATCGAACTGTTCCAGCGCCGCCCGGATCTGGCCGGCCTGCACCAGGGCCTGGCCGTGTTGCCTGTACACAACCAGGGCCCAATGCCGCGCCTCCGCACCGGAGGGCTCCACCGCCTCCATGATGGCCACGATCTCAGCAGCCCGCTCCCAGCTCTGGCTCGCCAGGGCTGCCTGCAGGCGGGGCACAAACTGGTCCACAATCTGCGCCGGTGTCAGCGTGGGCGTGGGTGTGGCGGCCGGCGTTGGAGTGGAGATCAGCCGGGCCAGGCTATAGGCCACCGGTCCCCCGATCAGCAGCGCCGCCAGCAAAAGCATGACCAGCAGTGTCAGCAGGCCTGCGATCCGCCTGTGCCGGAGCGTGGCTGCCGGCCGCCTGCTGCCTGTGGCTCCTCTCTCCAGGCGAGCCAGCTCCGCCCTGGCCTGGGCGTGCTCCGGCTCCAGGGTCAGCACCTGACGCAACAGAGCCTGGCGCTCCCGCCGATCTTCCGTCATCTGCGCCAGCCACAGCCAGGCTTCGGCCCAGTCGGGCCTGGCCTGGACGGCTGCCTGCACCAGGCCACGTGCCTCCGCCCGCCTGCCTTGCCGGGCCGCAATCTGGCCTGCCTCCATCCAGACCTCAGCCTCCTGAGCAGGGTCAGTACCCTGTCGGAACCTTTGCATAACGAGCCTGTGGCTGGCCATGGTCGAACCCAACGCTCCTGTCCGGCTGCTATCTATTATAACATCAATCGCACTGCTCTGCAACGGCATCTGGTCGCCTGGCCTTTTGTCCTTTGCGATGAGGCCCAAAGTAGGGTATAATAACCCGCAAGCAACCGGGGACGGTTGACCTCCGGCGAGGGGAGGGCAGCTTGAAGGCGCTTATCACCGGCATCTCTGGCTTTGTCGGCAGCCACCTGGCCGAGTATTTGCTGGACCAGACCGACTGGCAGGTGGCCGGCACGGTGTTCGGACTCTATGACAATATCACCCATCTGCGTGACCGGCTGGAACTCTACCCGGCAGAACTCTCACGGCTGGAGGTGGCAACCTTTGTCCTGGAACAGGCCCGGCCGGATGCCATCTTTCACCTGGCCGCGCAGCCCCTCGTCTCCACTTCCTGGCACGATCCGTGGGGCACGTTGGAAACCAACATCCGGGTCCAACTCAACATCCTGGAAGGGGTGGTCCGGGTCAGGCCCGATTGTCGGGTGCTGGTCGTCGGTTCCGGCGAAGAATATGGCCCGATTTCGCCGGACGATCTGCCGGTAGATGAAGACACCCCGTTGCGCCCCACCAACGCCTATGCCCTCAGCAAGGTGGCCCAGGACCTGATGGGCCTGCAATACTACCTGGCCCATCAGCTCCATGTGGTCCGGGTCCGGCCGTTCAACCACATCGGCCCCCGGCAGCGCACCGGCTTTGTCGCCCCCGACCTGGCCAGCCAGATCGCCGCTGCCGAGGCGGGCCTGCGGCCGCCCGTCATTGAGGTTGGGAACCTGGCCGCCCGGCGCGATTTCAGTGATGTGCGCGACGTGGTACGGGCCTACGTGATGTTGCTCACCCACGGCGAGCCGGGACAGGTATATAATGTAGGCGCGGGCTGTTCCCATTCCATCCAGGAAATGCTGGATCTGCTGCTGGCGATGAGCCGGGTGCCGATCCAGGTGCGACAGGACCCGGAACGGATGCGGCCTTCGGACGTGCCGGACATTGTGTGCGACGCCGCGCGCCTCCGACAGCACACCGGCTGGCAGCCGACGATCCCGTTTGAACAGAGCCTGCGTGACATCCTGAACTACTGGCGTGAGCAGGTGAAAAGGTAAAACATGAAAAGAGCACTCATCACCGGCATCACCGGCCAGGATGGCTCCTACTTGGCCGAGTTCCTGTTGGAAAAGGGATACGACGTGATCGGCATGGTGCGGCGCAGTTCGGTGGTGAACCTGGACCGCCTGCGCCACATCCAGGATCATATCACCCTGGTCCAGGGCGACCTGCTGGACCAGGCTTCTCTGATCGGCATCCTGCGCGAGTTCCGGCCAACCGAGGTCTATAACCTGGCCGCCCAATCGTTCGTGCCCACCTCATGGCAACAGCCGGTGCTCACCGGCGAAGTGACCGCCCTGGGCGTCACCCGCCTGCTGGACGCGATCCTGATGGTGGACAGGGAGATCCGCTTTTATCAGGCATCCAGCAGCGAGATGTTTGGAAAAGTGCAGGAAGTGCCGCAGAATGAAAAGACGCCCTTCTATCCCCGCAGCCCCTATGGGGTTGCCAAAGTGTATGGCCACTGGATCACCGTCAACTACCGCGAATCCTACGGCCTGCACGCCAGCTCCGGCATCCTGTTCAACCACGGCTCCCCCCGGCGGGGGATCGAGTTTGTGGAACGCAAGATTTCACTGGGTGTGGCGGCGATCAAGACCGGTCACGCCACCGAACTGCGCCTGGGCAACCTGGAAGCCAAACGGGACCTGGGGTTTGCCGGGGATTATGTGCGGGCCATGTGGCTGATGCTCCAGCAGGAAAAGCCGGACAATTATGTCATCGCCAGCGGGGAGACCCATTCGATCCGCGAGATGTGCGAGGTGGCCTTTGGCCATGTGGGGCTGGACTATCGGGAGTATGTGGTGAGCGACCCCCGCTTCTTCCGCCCGGCAGAGGTGGACCTGCTGGTTGGCGATGCCAGCAAAGCCAGGCGGGAGCTGGGCTGGGAACCGCAGGTGAGCTTTGCCGACCTGATCCGCATGATGGTCGAGGCAGACATCCAGATGCTGGAACAGGGCGAACGCTTCCCGGACGTGACCGAGATGACCACCCTGCGACGATGACAGAAAGGGTGAGGCATGGGCCAGGAGCGCAGCCGCGAACAGTTTGCGACCAGGTTGGGGGCTAACAACAACCCCAAGCTGAATGCAGCCGCCGACTTTGCGGCCCGTTTGCTGGCCAGCCCGGTCGGAGACAGGGTGGCCCGCATTGTGCTGTTTGGCAGCGTGGCCCGCGACGAGGCGCAGCCGGAGAGCGATGTGGATCTGCTCGTCTTTGGCACAGGGTCGCTCGACAACCTGGCCCAGGTGGCGGCAGAAGTCAGCCTGGAGACGGCGCTGGCCTGGGGCGAACATGTCGAACCGCTGGTCTTTAGCTTATCCGATCTGCGGGTGCCCACCAATTGGTTTCTGTATCGCACTCTGCAAACCGGCAGGGAGATCTATCGCATGGATGAGAAGATGCTCCGCTATCAAGAAGCCCTGGGGTGGCTGGAGCTGGCCCGTGAGTATCTGGCGCAAGCCGAGGGGGCCGGACAGATGAACTATTACCGCCTGGCCGTAGATGGAGCGTACAATGCAGCCGAGCTGGCCGTGAAGGGGGCCCTGACGCTCAGGATCCAAGACCTGCCCACCACTCACGGCGGGCTGATTCAGATCTTTTCGCGGGAATATATTGTCCCTGGCCTGGCCACGCGGGAATATGCGACGCGCTTGGGGCGCGCTCTCGAACTCCGCAACAAAGCCCGGTATGCCAGAGCGGCCGATATCACCCCAGAGCACGCGGACTATGTGACGAGCCTGGCCCGGGAACTGATGCATTTCCTATCCGAACAACTGAAAAAGGTGGAGATGAATAGTGGAAACTAGAATCCATTTTGGCACCGACGGCTGGCGAGGGCGCATCGCCGAGGAGTATACCTTTGACAATGTGCGACGTTGCGCGCAAGGGTTTGCTTCTTACCTGCTGGACCAGGGTCAGGGCGGCCAGACGATTGTGGTCGGCTATGATAAACGCTTCGCCTCGGAGCATTTTGCCGCCGCCGTGGCCGAGGTGCTGGCCGGCAACGGCTTTCGCGTCTTGCTCACCAACCAGGCGACGCCGACGCCGGTCATTTCGTATGCGGTGGTGGCCCAGGGGGCAGCCGGGGCGGTCAATATCACCGCCAGCCATAACCCACCCACCGACAACGGCTTCAAGGTGCGCGACCGGCATGGCGGGGCCATTGCGCCCGACGGCCTGTTAGAGATCGAACGCCGCATCCCGACGATCGAGGGGGTCCGGCGCCTCCCTCTGGAAAAAGCCCAGGCGCAGGGAATGGTCGAATATTTCGACCCGGCCCCGGCTTACCTGGAGCAACTTGGCCGGCTGATTGATGTCCAACCGATCAGGGATGCCGGGCTGACGGTGCTGGTGGATGCCATGTGGGGCAACGGCGCCGGTTGGTTCCCCCGCCTGCTGGGCGGTGGCCGGACGCGCATCATCGAGATCCACGCGGAGCGCAATCCGCTCTTCCCGGAAATGAACCGCCCGGAGCCGATCCCGCCCAACGTGGACGCCGGGCTGCGCCAGACGGTGGAGCTGGGGGCCGATGTGTGCATCATCAACGACGGCGACGCCGACCGGGTGGGACTCGGCGACGAACAGGGCCGCTTTATCAACCAGCTCCAGGTCTATGCCCTGCTGGCCCTCTACTTCCTGGAGGTGCGTGGCGAGCGGGGGCCGATTGTCAAGACCCTGTCCACCACCTCCATGCTGGAAAAGCTGGGCAGGCTGTACAACGTCCCGGTCTATCAGACCGGCGTGGGCTTCAAATATGTCGCCCCCAAGATGCTGGAGACCGGGGCCCTCATCGGGGGCGAGGAGAGCGGCGGCTATGCCTTTCGCGGCCACGTGCCGGAGCGGGATGGCCTCCTGGCCGGTCTGTACCTCCTGGACCTGATGGTCCGCACCGGCAAGACCCCATCGCAGCTCATCGAACACCTGTACGCCCGGGTGGGGCCGCACTACTACGACCGGGTAGACAGGCGCTTCGACGAGTCGCTCCGGGCGGCCACCCGCCAGCGCATCCTGGACGCCAGGCCGAAGACCATCGGCGGGCTGACGGTGACCGGCCTGGACACCACCGACGGCTTCAAGTTCGGCCTGGAGGACGGCGGCTGGCTGCTGATCCGTTTCTCCGGCACCGAACCGATCTTGCGCGTCTATTGCGAGACGACCGACCAGGCACGGGTGCAGCCGATCCTGCACGATGGGCTGCGGATTGCGGGGCTGGCCTAGCGCATGAGCCTGATTGACACCCACGCTCACCTCGACTTTCCCCAGTTTGACGCCGACCGGGAGGCGGTTCTGGAACGGGCTGAAGTGGCCGGTGTGGCTGCCATCCTCAATGTCGGGGCCGATCTGGAATCCAGCCGACGGGCGGTGGCCCTGGCCGAGAAGCATGGACCGGTCTATGCTGCTGTGGGAGTGCATCCCCACGAAGCCAGGAATCTGGACGGGGCAACCCTGGCCGGGCTCCGCGATCTGGCCCGCCATCCCAAGGTGGTGGCCGTGGGGGAGATCGGATTGGACTTTTACCGGGACCTGTCGCCCCGCGATTTGCAGCGACGGGCCTTCCGGGCGCAGCTTGCCTGGGCCGCCCGGCTCGGCAAGCCGGTCATTATTCACGACCGGGAGGCCCACGACGAGGTGCTGGCCATCCTGGCCGATTGGGTGGCCGAGGACCCGCCGCAGCGCCGGGGGGTGTTTCACTGCTTCTCCGGCGATCTGGCGATGGCCCGCCAGGTGGTGGCCCTGGGCTTTTACCTGGGCGTGGATGGGCCGGTCACCTACCAGAACGCCCGCCAGCTGTCGGAAATTGTGGCCTGGCTGCCACTGGACCGGCTGTTGCTCGAGACCGACTGCCCGTTCCTGACGCCGCATCCCTATCGGGGCCGGCGCAACGAACCGGCCTACCTCCGCCTGGTGGCCGAACGGATTGCCGAATTGCGGGAGATGCCGGTGGAGAGACTGGCTGAGGTGACCACCGCCAACGCCCAACGTCTATTTGGCTTTGAGGTAGCCCCAATACCCAATACCCAATACCCAATACCCAATATCCAATCAAAAGAGGAAGTAGCTTGAAGACGATCCCCTTGCTAGAGCCGCTGGCTGCCGACCTGGAACAGGTAGAGCGCAAGATGCGCGAACCGACCCACCCCGACTATCCCCAGCTCACGACCGTGCTGGAGGGCCTGCTGGAGAGTGGCGGCAAGCGGCTGCGCCCGGCCCTGGCACTGCTGGCCGCCCGGTTCCACCCAACCGACCCTGACAGGCTGGTTGCCCTGGCGGCAGCGGTGGAGATGCTGCACACCGCCACCCTGGTCCATGACGACCTGATTGACGGGGCGCTCCTGCGACGGGGCAGGATGACCCTCAATGCCCGTTGGAGTCCAGAAACCACCGTGCTCGTCGGCGATTATCTCTTTGCCCGCGCAGCCGCCCTGGCCGCCGAGAGCGGAAATGTCCGGGTCATGGCCATTTTCGCCCAAACCCTGATGACCATCTGCAGCGGCGAATTGCAGCAGATCTTTGACCGCCATACCCCTCCCCGCCTGGACAATGACCAGGCCTGGCAGGCCGCCCTGGAGGGCTATGAGCGGCGCATCCACGCCAAGACCGCCTCCCTCTTTGCCGCTGCCACCGAAGCGGCGGCTGTGCTCAGCGGTGCCCCGGAGGTCGAAGTGCAGGCCCTGCGCGAATATGGTCGGCTGTTGGGCATGGGCTTTCAGATCATGGACGATGTGCTCGATTTCCAGGGCAGTGAAGAGGTGTTGGGCAAACCGGTGGGCAGCGACCTGCGGGAAGGGATCGTGACCCTGCCGACCCTCTTTTTTCTGCACCGCCACCCAAAAGATGAACGGGTGGCCGCCGTCATCCGTGGCGGGAGCGAGGACCATCTGGTCCGGACGGTGGTCGCCGCCATCGTCGAATCAGGGGCGGTGGCCCAGGCGATGGACCGCGCCCGCGACTTTATTGCCCGCAGTCAGACCGCCCTGACCGCCCTGCCGGAGGGAGAACCCCGCTCCATCCTTCACGCCCTGGCCGATTATGCCGTGTCCCGGCACAAATAACAGCCTGCCTGAAGGGCCTGCCACAAAAGCAAAGAAATGTATGTCAATGAATAGAAATTGTTTGTGCCCTTCGTGTCCTTAGTGGTTTTCAGAAACCGTGGTTGACCTGTCCATCGTCATCGTCAGTTGGAACGTCCGTGACCTCCTCCGCCGCTGCCTGAGTTCGATCCTGGTCGGTCAAGAGCAGGGGCCGGGCCTCGAAATCATTGTCGTGGACAATGCCAGCAGCGACGGCAGCGCCGGCATGGTCCGTGTCGAGTTTCCCCAGGTGCATCTCATCGCCAACGAGCAGAACCGGGGCTTTACCGCGGCCAACAATCAGGGGCTGGCCCTGGCCCAGGGGCGCTATCTGTTGCTCCTCAACCCCGACACCGAGGTTGTAGGCGATGCCCTGGCGACGATGGTCGGCTACATGGAGGCTCACCCGCAGGTCGGCGCGCTGGGGCCGCAGCTCCGCTACCCCGATGGCAGCCGGCAATCGTCGCGGCGGCGCTTCCCCACCTTGCCCACCGCCCTGGTGGAAAGCACGGTCATCCAGGAGTGGTGGCGTGACAACCCCATCCTGCGCCGCTACTACATGGCCGACACCCCCGACGATGTCGTCCAACCGGTGGATTGGGTGGTTGGGGCCTGCCTCCTGGTCCGTCGTCAGGTCTATGAGCAGGTCGGCGGGCTGGATGAAGGCTTTTTCATGTACTCCGAAGAGCTGGATTGGTGCAAGCGGATCAAAGAGGCCGGTTGGGAAGTCGTCTACCTGCCGACAGCGACCATCATCCACCATGAAGGCCGCAGCAGCGAGCAGGTGGTTCCGGCCCGGCACCTCTATTTCCAGAGCAGCAAAGTGCGCTATTTCCGCAAACACCACGGCCCGCTCCAGGCCGGGCTGTT